>ERZ773055.821-NODE-821-length-16383-cov-6.384187_pt1 | contig 16383 bp, 13 predicted proteins | sample MGYA00580515_ERZ773055 | MGnify/ENA primary metagenome ERZ773055 (study PRJEB29015, sample SAMEA2737993) | human oral metagenome | biome: human oral; feature: human-associated habitat; material: dental | place: China | collected 2064 ...
CGTACTTGAGATACTTTACAACACTATCTCAAATACGATTTTATTTTATCTATATAGTACGACTGGTTTAGCGTTTACCAATGCTTTATTAGTGAATAAATATATGATTCACTCGTTCTCCACGTGCAGCTGAGCTAAATTTAAGCTTTGTTGTCTCTAGCGTCTTTTTCCATGTATTTATTACTTCTGGATTGTCTAATACATGCTTCAATGCGTCATATAAGCTTGCATCATCTAACTGGCATACCATTCCACATTGACTATCATCAATAATTTCCTGGGCACCGCTTACTGCAGTTGAAATAACAGGTACTCCTAGCAATATAGCTTCTGCACAAGCAGTACTATACCCCTCACTAAAAGAAGAACATATAAACACATCAGCTCTGGATGTAAATTTATGTGGATTTGATTGAATTCCTAACAGCTTAACCATATCTTCCAATTTTTCCCCACTTACTTTATCTACTAATTGTTGGTGTTCCGCACCATCTCCAATAAGCCAAAGTGTAAATTGATAACCATCTTTCTTTAAACGATTAACTACATCTACAAGACGTAAAAAACCCTTTTCCGGCGTCTGTCTTCCCACCGCCACAAATATAGGCTTCTGTGAAGTATCCTCAGATATTTCATCTTTTGATGCTTTCAAAATTTTACTTTCATCAATAATATTGTAACAACAGTCAACATTGACAGTTCCGTTAGATTCCCTACGCAGGCGTTCCTCATTAAACTTTGAAACACAGAATACTTTATCAAACTTAGGATATTCTTTCCCTAATGTTAATCCCTCATCATAACCATGCATCCATGCATAGTGCTTTGCATTGTGATTTGTAGAATTTGCAATCATTCTTGTTGCAAGTCCATATTGAAATGCAACTTCAATATCATAATTTCCGCCTACTATTTTTTGATATAAGAGGCGGATTGGCAATGCATTCACTATCTTATCTAATCCTCTGAAATAAAATCCCAGTGTTTTCTGAATATGGATATGAGGCTTTAGCAATTTTATAAAGTTTGAATCACATCGATAAATTGGAATAATCGTAATATCAAATAACTTTTCATCTAAGAAATTACACAGTTCAACTAAAACCTTTGCCACACCATCTGCGTATTGAAGATTATTTAATACAAAAACAATTCGTTTTCTCATTCTCTACTCCGCATAGTTATATAAATATTCTGGTAACTTCTCCGCAATTTCTTCTGCTTCTTTTTGATATTCCGGATGACTAATCCATAATTTTGTATTCTTGATTGATTTTGCTGGATCAAAACCAGATTTTGGAGAAACATGTTGTTCCTTTGTTAAACCTAGCCAATCCATAATTTTTGTTATTGTTTCATCATACTTATAAATCAAATCTTCAAATTGAACTAGAATTGCATACTTTGGATCATAAGTTTCTGTTTTTCTATGTTCACGAATATATGCGAACCATTTGCAGAATAAATCTATGCTCTCACAAGGAACTACTGGATCTTTCCAAACATACTTTGCAAGAATATATAAATCTCGCGGATCACGATCTACAACAATTACCTTGATGTCTTTAAAGTATCGAACAAATCTTTGAATATTTGAAGGTGGTACAATTTGGTCAACCATTAAATAAGGCTTATGTTCCTTATTTGCTATTGTTAATAACTCATCAATATATTCTTTTGTATATGTTAAAAATTGCTCTTCCGTTGGATGTGAACAATAAGTAATTTCATTTGGCAATGGATTTGTAAACACAACATCCTCAGGGTTTCCATGCAACTTACTCATAATTTTTTCCGGAAGACGTGTCAGATAATAATAGAATGTTCCTTTGTCATATAGATCATAGAACCAATATCCTTTAAATGTGAAATCTGTTAAACGGTCAATATACTTATATGAAATCTTCTTGTACTGATTATCAAAGAAAGGTTCATATCTCTTATTAAACTTTGTACCTGCATTAAAATCTGTTAATCTCTTAAATCTTTTTAATGCATGCCCAGAATTATGACGATTATGATTCTCTACCAAATTATACTCTAAGTCTGAAATCCCATCTGGGTCCTGTACAAAGCGAAATTCATAATTTGTCATTGAGCAGATATTATCAAACTCACCCAAAAAATCTGTAATAGCACTTGAACCTGTTCCGTGGTAAGAAGCACAGCTAATAACCTTCATATTTCATCCTCCTCTTTATACTATTTACGCAAAATTTTTGCTTTTGCGATATTTAGTATATTCGTAATCATATCTCTGCTATCTTTTTGTATCCATAACATTCCAAAATAAATCAAAATACATACAAAAATAGATAGATACAACAATATACCACCATGAATAAAACTTCTCATAACTAGTGCCATAATAACCATCACGGCTGTCGCAATAATATAACTCTTAATTTCACTGAAAATATCTAGAACCTTAATACCTGATACCATTTGTGCAAAGAATGTTTGTACAATCGGAAGTTGAATACGTACAATACAACTTGTAATTACAAGTGCGGTAAAACCATATCTTGCACTGAAATATAGTGCAGGTACCATCAATATCGCTTGTATCATATTATTTGCAAATAACAGTTTTGGTTCTCCTTTAGAGAGCGTAATCGTTCCACTCATATCATGGAATATTACACTTTCAGAGAGAATAAATCCCCAAAAACCAATAAGTAGATATGCTTCTTTCCATTGACTTCCTAACAGAATATTTGTAACAACATCGCAATATACGAAGATTCCAGCTCCTAACGGGACTACAAACAATCCAATATATCGCAGAAATTTATAATAGATCTGCTTGTATTGTTCTCTATCGTCTTGTAAACGTGACAATGCTGAGAATAATACGCTAATCGTAGCTGCTGAAATAATGGATGTAATTTGAGAAACCATTGTTGTAGAAGTTTTATATACACCAAGATAATAGTCATTAAAGGTTTTTCCGATAATAAAGATACCAATATTAGATACCATCCATGCGGATATTGTTTCTAATAGTGTCCAACCGCAGAACACAATCATTTCTTTCAATTTATCAAAACTATACACAAATCTAGGTTTCCAACTTGATAGACATGTTAATAACACTGCATTACATAACTCACCTACAATGTTACCAACAATAAGTGCCCAATATGAAAAGCCCATGAGTGCAAGCGGAATTGTGACTACTAGCGGAACAATTTTAACGGCAATACGTGCATACGATATTCCCCTGAAGTCTAGATGCTTGCGGAATAAAGCCGTTTGAATACTACTAAATGAAGTAAGTGGTAAAATTGCTGCACCAATATAAATAACTGATCCTAACCCTGGATTTCCAACCATCTCTGCTAATTGGTTTGAAAAAATAAATATGAAGAACCAAAGCAGAAGCGACGCGGAAATATTTGTCCAAAAGGCAACACACGTTGATACATCTTCGTCTTCTTTTGTTTTAAATTGATGTTGAACAACATATTTCTGGAAGCCTGCATCTGTAAAAATATCCGCAAACGATACAATCATCGTTACAGTCGCAACAACACCAAACTCTTCTGGCACTAAAATACGCGCCAGAATCATATTTGTGATTGGAGATATAATTTTTACAATAATTTCTGTGAAGATAGACCACTTTGCGGCACTACCGACACGCTCATCGATGTTACTCATAATCCTCCTGCTGCATCAGAATCTGATATGTCATAAATTCTTACCAAACTTTCTCTTATGATAATAACGGATAAGTGCCTGCGGAACGAGTCCGTGAAGAATATGCTTAAACGCATAATAATTTTCACTAACAGGTAACCCTAATTTCTTTCTCCAATGAATAGCTAATTTACATGCATCAACGCGGAATTGAAATTTACGCTTCTTCATTGAAATACGATTTTCACGATAATTCAAAACAATCTCATCCAGATTATATGCCTTCTTACTGGCATACATCAGCTTACACCAAAGGTCATAATCCTCTGTACGACTTGTTAATGGTGAAACAGTATATCCACCCACTTCAACTAGATCTTTTTTGCGAATCATTACTGTTGGGTGAACGATAGGATGATAACGATAGATATTACGAGCATTTAGTTCAACAGAACACTTTCTAATACCCCAGATACCATCTTCATCAAATAACTGGATGTTGGCTGATACAAAAGAAATATCTGGATGCGCATCCAAATAATCGACTTCTAATGCAAGACGCTCCGGTAATGAAATATCATCATCGTCCATGCGTGCAATATATTCACCACGTGTATATTCAATACAACGGTTTAAAGATGCAGCTAAACGCAAGTTCTTCTCGTTATGAAGAACTTGGAATTTATCTGGATACTTTTCTGCATAACCCTTTAGAATCTGATATGTGTTATCCGTTGAACAATCATCACAAACAACCAATTCCCAGTCTTGGAACGTTTGGTCTAAAAGAGATTGAATCGCATCATTAATATATTTTTCGCCATTATAGCTGGCCATAACCACAGAGACTTTATACTGACTCATTCAATCCTCCTTTTCTTAATCTTTTTCGATTAATAGATAAATCTCCTTCATCTTCGCCATAACCGCTTCTAGCGAGAAGTTCTGAATAAATGTTTGATTGGATGCTTTATAACTCACCCAATCACCCTCAAGTACTTTTTGAATTGCGTGCAAGCAACTCTCTGTAGAGATCGGGTCAAACAGTTCTCCACGGCTTTCATCAATTAAATCTGAATTTCCACGAATCTTGCTAACTACGCATGGAAGCCCTGTTGCCATCGCCTCCATCAAACTCACCGATAGTCCCTCGCGATAGGATGGGAATACAAAGATATCTGACATAGCGTAGATTTCCGATACATCCTTACGATAGCCTAGTATATGCACTCTATCTGCTACTCTTAACTCTTCCGCAAGTTTTTGGTTATAACCATCTAGATGATCAATACCAACAATTGCATAATGTACATTCTCCGGTAACTGTGTTAATGCATGGATTACTCGTTGGTGATTTTTATTTTCATTGAGTTCTCCAACGCTAAGCAATAATGTACAATCCGTAGGAATATTTAATTCTGTACGTTTCTTTTGTACATCGATTTGCGCTTTACCAAATTTATTTAAATCGATGCCTACACCAGGTATATACATCGTATGTTTTGCATGCATGTATTTTTTTGCACGCATGTAATCTTCTTGATTAATTGTAATTAATATATTCGTCATAAATGACGCATACCACTCTGCTGGATATAATAGTATCCAGTTTTTCTTCGGAGCACCTTTGAAGAAATGGAAACCATGTGCTGTATACATCACTTTTGTATGTGTACTACGACCTACCATTCTTGCGATTAAGCTTGCAATTGGTGTATGGCAATGGATAAAAGAGAATTTTTCTTGTTTCACAATTCCCTTTAACCGTTTGTAACATTGATAATTCTTAGGATCGGTAATTTTACGTGAAAAAGGAATTTGGTAATAGACCACATTCTTTTCCGTTAATTCCCTTTTAAAATCAGCAATCTCATCATCAGAGATATTATTTCCATCCGCAAAATTACACGCAACTTGCACTTCATAGCCCATCTTTTGTAGTAAATCAATTAATGGCATACAGAAGTACTTAATCATCGATGCAATTGTAGTTACAATCAATACTTTTCTTTCCATTTGATCCTCAATTTATTTCGACTTATCTTTGATACTACCTGTACCGCCTTCAACAACTCCATCATGTCTTGCAACACTGAAGATTGTCATAATAAAGCATTTACAGTCCATCATAAATCCCATCTTTTCAACATACTCACCATCAAGCTTTGCTTTTACAGGGATTTCCAATTCATCTCTACCGTTTACCTGTGCCCAACCAGTTAAACCAGGAGTAATATCATTTGCACCATATTTATCGCGTTCTTCAATCAAATCATATTGATTCCATAACGCTGGACGTGGTCCAATGATTGCCATCTTACCAACCACAATCTGAAGAATCTGTGGTAATTCATCTAAGCTTGTCTGACGCAAAAACTTGCCTATCTTAGTGATATATGCATCTGGTGAAGATAGTAAATGTGTTGGCATATCTTTAGGTGCATCTGTACTCATTGTTCTAAACTTCCAGATATTAAAGTATGTCTTATTCTTGCCTACACGCTTTTGTTTGAAGATAACTGGTCCTTTAGAATCCAATTTGATTGCTATGACAATTGCGATTAATAATGGAGACAATACGATTAATCCGCATACAGACAGAACTAAATCTATCAATCTCTTTATTGGTAAATAACATTTCCGTTTGAATGTAAGTGTATGTTTTTGATTCATATTCCCTCCACTATTACTGATTAACTAATCTTTTGGTACGTATGTAGGCACGATATCTGAAACAATCTGCTTAATATTTGGTGATTCAGAATTTGCTGCCTTTTCTAGTTCTTCTAATTGTACCATGAACTCATTATCGTCCATGGAGATTGGATGACCGATACTGATCATCTTATTTTCAGTAGTCTGCATACCTTCTTCATCCATTAAGCGCTCTTCATAGAGCTTTTCTCCTGGACGTAAGCCTGTATACTTCACTTCAATATCAACGTCTGGGATATAGCCGGATAAACGAATGAGCTTTCGTGCCATATCGTCAATCTTCACTGGGTCACCCATATCTAATACAAATACATCTCCATCATATTCCTGCGCATAGTAAGCTGCCTGTAATACCAAGGCAACTGCTTCAGGAATTGTCATGAAGTAACGAATAATATTCTTATCTGTAACTGTAACTGGTCCACCTGTTTCAATCTGTTTCTTAAATAACGGAATAACAGAACCACTAGATCCTAATACGTTACCAAAACGTACCGCAGAGAACTTCGTATACTCTGTTAAGCCTTTTTCCTCAGCCAAACGATGCGAACGTCGGTTCATCATCTGGATAATCATTTCACACAGACGCTTTGAAGCACCCATAATATTTGTTGGGTTAACAGCCTTGTCTGTACTAATTAATACAAACCACTTTACGTTATGGCGAATTGCGGCATCCGCAACATTGTACGTACCCATAACGTTGTTTTTGATTGCTTCGTTAGGGCTATCTTCCATTAATGGAACATGCTTATGTGCTGCCGCATGGAAGATAATATCAGGCTTGTATTCATCCATGATGCTATCAAGACGAGACATGTTACGAACACTGCCAATTAAAGTAATTAGGTTTAACGAATTGCCGTACTTCTTCTTTAACTCAAGTTGAATCCAATAGGCATTTCCTTCGAAAATATCGAAGATAATCAAAGCCTTTGGCTGTTTCTCAGCAACCTGACGGCATAACTCAGAGCCAATACTTCCTCCACCGCCAGTAACCATTACAACCTTACCTTTGATAAAATTACCAATCTTAGATAGATCTGTTTCTACAGTATCACGACCTAATAAATCTTCCACATCTACATCTCTTAAGTTCTTGATAGATACAGTTCCATTCAATAACTGATATACACCTGGAATGGTCTGTACACGACATGAAGTTGAGGAACAAATATCTAGGATTTCCTTCTGTACTCTCTTTGGAGCAGATGGAATCGCTAAAATAATCTTATTAATATCATATTTATTCGCTAAATTTGGGATATCTTTACGAGTTCCTTCAATCGGAACACCATTGATATATTTCTTTACCAAGCGAGCATCATCATCGACAACACAGAATACCTTTGCCTTTAGAGAAGTACTGTGCATGTATTCCTGAATAATCTCACGTCCAGCCGCACCAGCACCAATGACAATAACTCTTTCCACAATTGCATCATCGGATACACCATAATCTTTGAATACGCTTAATGCCCGATACATGAAACGTACCATTGTTGTAAAGCCAAAAGATAATAAACCACCGATAATATAGAAAGAAACCGGCATTTTAATATTGGTAATTAGATAAACAACAAATACACCTACTTGTGCAAATACCCATGCATAAACGGAACGCAATAATTCATATGCACCAGCAAATTTCCATACAGATTGGTATAGATGAAATACATATAGCATTATAACGTCAATTAGGATATACCAAATAATAATGCTGGCATACCCCGTCGTGTAATAACGATCAATCCATGAATAATGGAAATCAAAACGAATCATCAATGCGAAGAAATAACTAGCTGCGATAATGGTTGCATCTAGTAAGGCCATTGCAATAGAAGTATTCTTTATTTGTTTTTTCATTAATGATAGAAAACTATCTCTTTTCATTTTTCTTATGACCTCCTAAGATTATTTACAAGAATCTTTTACACTTTTATAACGAATTATAGAGGTAATTATAACAATTAAGAGTGATATTCCAAATCCTAGAATCAACCCCTTTAATGCATAGCTACGAGTCGATACTCTAACTTCTTGAACCCTACTTGGAGAGGTCACTACCTTAACTTCCGCATTGCTAGACATCAAATTAGAAACTATTTTAGGTCCAATCTTTGCAAGCGTCTCTGCAATCAGTTGAGTCATCTTCTCATCTTCCGTATTTACTACAACATCAACTATCTGAGTTTGTGATTTAACTATTGTTTTAATATATGTCCCATGTACAAATTGATCTGCATCTAACTTCATTCCAGATTGCTTCACAACTTTTTCTAATACTTCTCCGCTCTTTAATAGTTCTGCAGTTGTATTTACCTTTATTGTAACATCATCATCTGATGATAGATTATTTCCTGAATCATCTCTTTCTGTCGCTATATAAACCGAAAAGTCTGATTGATATGTAGGAATTTTTTGAAACTTTGCATAAATTATGCCTATTACCAAACCGATTATAGATATCCCAATAATCCAGATTTTTTTTTGCAACATATTAATCATTAAATTATGCAAATTAAAATCAATATTAGTATCGACATTTTTCATTTTCATATCATCTTCATGCATTGTAAATCCCTCCATTGCTATCATTCTTCTTCCGAGTATTGCATTGACTCTTGAAAGCTATAACAATCAACTAAATCAACTTTTTCATAAGTTAAATCACCAAAGACTTTTGAAACAATACCTTTTCGTATATGCTTAATCACAAAATTAAACACTTTCGTAAAACAAATCTTTTTACCATGTATTTTCGCAATTACTTCAACCATTTCCTTTGTGTTTACATACTCTTTATTTTGAGGAAAAAAGATTCCTTCCATTTGATTGGTGATAACCAGATGAACAAATTCTGATAAGTTATCTACAAATAACATACTTCTCTTATTTGCATAGTCTGGGAAAATAGGTGACTTTAGTGCGAACTTGCGTAAACTTTGGTAATTCCCTTTGCAGCCTTTCCCATAAATCATTGGTGGTCTCAAGATTGCTACCTTGAAATTTTCATCTGCCAATTTAGAAACCAACTGATCTGCTTCTAACTTAGACTTTCCATATGCATTCTGCGGATCTTCTTTTGTCTGCTTTGTAATATGACCAATTGACTTACCATAGACTGACATTGTACTAAGCATAATGAATTGCTTAACGCCAGCTGCTTTTGCGCGTTCTGCAATTTTAACTACTAAATCTCTATTAACTACATAATATAGTTGACGGTTTTCATCATTCTCTTTAATATGCACAATTCCAGCGACATTATATACAACGTCATATCCGATAAAATCGTCAATTTTGGGGGTATAGTCCTTTGTTGGGATGGTATCAATCTGATATCCATATTTCTTAGTAAGGTAGGTCTGTGTTTTCTCACCAATATAGGATCCAGCACCTGTTATTAAAATCCTAGTACTCATATGAACCTCCGTATACTTAACTCTTTGTAAATGTTAATAATGTACCATTTTGATCAGCTACCCACTGATTATCCCTGATACAATACCAAGTATATCCATCCGCTTGTTTAATGTCTTGAACATAGAACTTTTGACCAACTGTTGCAACGCCAACAATAGCCCCATTCGTAGATGGTGTACTTCTGATATTCAGAGCATCTGTTTTAATCGTAACTGTTCCTGTTGTAGTTGAGCTAGGGTTATTCGAACCGGTATTTTCTGTTGAAGTAGCAGTAGAATTTTCAGTAGGAATTACTTGATTATTCATTATGAGATTATATTGATACTCGTACGCATTCTTTTCAGCCTGATCTGGATATACAACTGATAATAAATCATTGGGGGCTGAAGCAGTGTACTCCATACCATCCACGCCACCAACATGGGCAGTAACAATCTCCCACTTAATACCCTCATCTAGTGTCTGAGCAGCCAATTGATTAATTAAAGAAATATTTACATTTGTTAAGAATGATCCGCTTAGGGACTCTAAAATATTTGCAAAATTTGGAATGACAGATGGGCTTGTTAATTTCTGTATAATTGCTTTTAAAACAATCTGTTGGTGTGTATTACGGCCCAAATCGCCATCAGGCAGGTTATACCGCTCACGCACATATTCTAGTGCACTCGATGAATCTAAGGTAATTTCACCAGCCGGGAAATAGTTTCCTGTCCAATATCCCGTAAATTCTTGTGGATTGTAAACTGTCACTCCACCAAGTTTATCTATGATATTTAAGAATGTAGAAAAGTTTACGATGAGATAGTCATCTGCTGTTGTTCCATAATAATTGTTAATTGTATCAACAGCATTTTGCACACCCATAACACCCGCATGAGTCAACTTATCATAACCACCCAATGCAACATTTGGTACATAAGAATCTCGTGCAAAAGATCCAATTAGAATTTGTCGGGTCTTAGGATTAACGGTAACCATCATATTTACATCGAAACGCCCTTCCGCCATTAATGCACCATACTCATCGTTACCACCTACAAATACAGTAAATGGATCAGTATCTGCAGCTTTTGGTTTTTTTATTATTTCTTCATCAATATCAATTGTAGCTAAAACAATAACATCATTTTCAAAATTACTATATTTTTGATAATTTTTAAGTGCTGATTTATAAGTTGTATTTATAAGCAACGCAGCACCTTCATTATTGTAAAATGCTTCAACTGCATCTATTATTGTTTTCTTTTTTTCGAACTTAAACTCATTTTCGTATTTTTCGTTAACCCATGCTATTGCTTTATCCTGATTTTTTTGGTCAGATGCAGTTTGAATTAAAATTGCTTTATCAAAATAATCTTTAATATCTTCTGATGTATCTGTATCTTTAAAAATATCTGTATGTTTCTTTTTATATTCTGATTTTAATGCAACTATTTCATAATGTTTTGTATTAGATGCATTATTCGCATTTAATACCTTCATTAAGCTACGGTTTGTATTATATATAAATATAGAAGACACCACAAAAGCAATTGTTAAAATAGAGTTGAGGGCAAGCGAAAAGTAGTATTTCTTCAATCTCTTTTTGACAATTCTCCCATCATTTTTCTTTATTTTAATAGGTTTGAAACATATTAAAGAGAGTAACAAAGCTAAAATGGTAATTAGCAAAATACCCACAATAATCATTGCCTTCCAACGACGAGGCAAAAATTCAATTTTAAATATAACTGTATCAAAGAGAATACTTCCCAAAAAAGCAATAATCCAAATTATTAGGGGAAAATTCGGTTTTGTTTTCTTCTTTTTTTCTGGCATATATGTCCCACCTTAAAATTAACCATAGTGATTATACAACACATTGCTGTATAACAAAAATCTTCTATTCCGTTCACATTCTATCACATAAATATTTTACGTTTGTGAAGTCTCGGAGTATATAGAATTAGCGTGCTTCTCGTTCAAATAGAATATTGTGATCCACGCTAACCAAAATAGCGCTTGCCGATAGTTCACCAAGAATGTACTCTCTACCATAATTGTAATCAAGCATATCCGACTTGTTACATTTAGTCTTCCTAGTCTCTTTTTAAACCATAACAATAATATCGAGAATGGAATTATCCCATATGAAAAGAAGAGATTGATAAATGACGAATGGATTTCATTAATTGGTTCCGGATAATACCTCTCATAGAATCCCTCTCCTGCTCCATATATAAAATACTCTGGATAATTAATTACTTTCTCTGCAGCACGCTCACGGAGTATATCTCTTAATCCATCCGCATATATTATGTTATATATCTTGTACTTTGCACGATTAACAATTGTATATTCAACTTTTGATAAATCAAAATCTTTTGAAGGTATCAAATAATGCCCGGCAACGAAACTAATAATCAATAACCCCCCTATAACTATTAGCTTATTAACTTTGCACTTAGAAATAATAAATCGAATAACAATCAACGAATATAAAGCTAATAGCCCTAAAATTGCGGATAGAGATTTACTTTGTATTGTCAAATAGATGCCCATAATACTAGTAATAGGGAACAGTATCTGATCTGTCTTTTGATTTTTAGTTAGATATGCATACGTTAATATAATAAATATGCAAAACCCAAATTGATTTGGATCGGTAAAAGTCCCCATATATCTTGTAGCACCAGCCTCCCATGACTCATAGTAAATTTTGCCATAGCCAGTAATGTAGATAATAAATTGAATTAGTATATTAATATATAAAATATATCGTGTCTTATCTATTAACGAACTGCTAATTCCACTATCAAACGCATATATTACTACTCCAATATAAACTAAATATAACGATGATATTATAAATCGTCTATCAGGTATATAGTATAGGTAGATGCAGTTTATTGAAATTGCTAAGATTAAAAATATATAAAAAAGTATATTTTTCTTTAAATTTAATAATAATTTTTGCTTGCAGATATCTTTATACACAACACTAAAAAAATAAACCATCAACAATCCATCTGATGGTTGTATTTGACCTGAAGTTTGTAGGTAAAACGGTCTTAATAGAATAAATAAAAGTGCAAAAATATCCATAGTTAATTTGATCCCTGTCTTATAAATTTTAAAACAATATACGAAATTGAGCAACTAACAAATCTTTGACAATATTATAAAGAAGACCTACTTGTAACAATTAATTTTATATGCTTAAAACTTAGCTTCATAAAAATAATAACAATAATTATACGGCTTTATATTATATCCTCCCCGAAAAGATAACACTCTTTCTACCATTAAATCTTCCAGAAATACTTATGATAGGTTTTACACATCTTCTTCAATGTATGAAGCCCTTCAGCTACTGATGAAAGATTATACAAACGAAATAAGCTCATATCATATTTCTTCGCTATCAAATTTTAGAAGTTTCTTTCGTTATTCTCATCGAAGCAATTCATAACCACCATTTCCATTGATTCAGTGTTTGAGTAATTAATAAATACGCATATTTTATCCTTTGAGATATTCACAAACTCCATTATTAAACTTACGTACTCTTCATAAGAAAACTCTGTCGTTCAAAAAACGGAACCTGATACGCCACTTATCTATATGCTTCATCATTAGACAGAACTAGTCCAACTGAAAAATTAATCATCTAATATTCTCCGTAAGAAAACTTTCTACCATTCATTATTCAATCATATAGTTATACAATCGAATATCTCACTTGAGAATGCAATTAAATATTCAATATGTGGAAAAAATAAAATTTATAATCCATACATATTTATAACTAAACATTCCGAAAAGAATACACAAGCATTTGTGATAAAATACAATCTATTCTAAATTCTGAAATTCATACTACTATTCATAAGAACCCAATAAATACCAAATAGAAATATGTTATATCTCCACTCTACTTGCATATATATATACGTTATACTGCAATTAATAAGGAGGTCTTAAATTATATGTTTAAGAAGTTATGCTTTACATTAATATGTATGCTATGCATATTAATGTATTCTACTACAAGAGTTCATGCCGACAATTCTACAACTGCTTCTACTTCTACACAATCAGGTTGGATTACTTCAGATGGTCATCAACAATGGATAGATGAAAATGGTAAACTAACAATTGGTTGGAAACTAATTAACGGATCATGGTATTACTTTAATGAAATTGGAAATATGCATACAGGTTGGCTTACAATCAACCAATATCATTATTATCTAAATAGCTCAGGTGTAATGCTAACGGGATGGCAATATATTGAAGGGCATTGGTATTATCTGACCGAAGGTGGTGCGAGTGTATCCAGGTGGCAGTTTATAGATAATTATTGGTACTATTTCGAGCCATCTAATAGAGGGACAATGGCAAAAGGATGGTTAAACTTAAATGGAAATGAATATTATTTGAGAACCACCAGTACAATAGCACCTGCAGGATCAATGATTTCAAATGGATATTTAACCGAAAATGGATATATATTTCATTTTTCTGAAAGCGGTCTTAAAGGGTCTTACAAAAGCATAAATGAAATTATCAATCTTGCCAGAACATTTGTTGGTAAGGTACCTTATGAATGGGGTGGTAAAACACCAAGTGGCTTCGACTGCTCAGGCTTAGTTGCATACTGCTATGATTAAGATACCAACACTTATCGAACAACTAACCAACAGCAAACGCTTGGAACACATCGTTATGATGTATGGAATGCTCCAGCTGGTGCGCTATACTTCTACGGCACAGAATCGAATCCATACCATGTAAGTATCTCTCTTGGTAACGGTATGACAGTTCAAGCAATGGATGAATCAAATGGTATTAAAGTAATTGGCATTTCATCATTTATGCCATCTTATTATATTGTTATCGGGCAATAAATAATATTATTAATTATAATTTGTAAATAAGATACAGAGCAGGGTGATATAAATCACTCTGCTCCACTTGTTTTATTGCCATGTTGATTATGATAATTTTTATTGGTTTAGTTTATCGTCGATATTATTTTTCTCTCTGCAAATATATCTTCTCTGTCGCCGATATTATGAGTGTTAAATTATCGCCATCAAGTTCATAACTAATTGTTTGATCACCACCTGTAATCTTTCCATCTTTCCAGGTAAAAGGTAATCTATCATTCAACATCATAAATGTACCTGTTCCATCTTCATTGAAGATGATAAAACCCGTCACATCACCAACCTTAATTTCATCAGCTAGAATGGCTTGCCCGTCCTTTTCAATTTCAACCAATGAATACTGCCCAATAAGGTTCTTATCGCTAGAACCTTTATGGCATCCAGCTAGTGTAATCAGTGCTAGAATGGATATCATCAATATTTTTGTTATTTTTCTTATCATAAAACTATGTTAACGCATCTACAGTTTGAATACAAATTCATATACTACGAAAAATGAGAACCTATCGCTAGGTTCTCATCATACTTTATGAAACTGTATCTACTACCATCTCTTCATATTGACGCGTGTAGAGTTCATAATAGTAACCCTTATGTTTCATGAGCTCTGAATGTGTGCCACGTTCAATGATCTTACCATCACGAACAACCAAGATGACATCCGCATTTACAATCGTAGATAGACGGTGTGCAATCACAAAGGATGTTCTTCCTTTGATAACTGTATCAATCGCATCTTGAATTGCCTTTTCTGTAAGAGTATCAATTGATGCTGTCGCTTCATCCAATACTAAGATGCGTGGATCTGCTAAGATTGCACGAGCGAAGGATAAGAGCTGTTTTTCACCAGTGGATAACATTCCTCCACCTTCACCAACATCACTGTCTAAGCCCTTCTCCATCTTCTCAATCACAAACTTTGCAGAAACAAGATCCAATGCACGCATGATTTCTTCATCCGTCGCATCCGGCTTACCATAGCGCAGATTATCTCTGACTGTTCCAGAGAATAAGTGTGGCGTTTGTAAAACATAACCGATATTAGAATGTAACCAAAGCTGTGAACGCTCTCTAACATCTCTTCCATCAATGAGAACTTGGCCCCTTGTCGGTTCAAAGAAACGACAAACTAGATTTACAAGTGTCGATTTACCAGCCCCTGTTTCCCCAACGATTGCGACATTTGTTCCATGCGGTACATCAAGATTAAAGTTTTCTAAGACCATCTCATCTCCATCTGGATACTTGAAGTCCACATTCTTGAACGCTACATCACCAATCAGTGGTTCCCAATTTCCCTTCTTGGGATTGAAGGTATCTCCATACTTTGCGATAACTTCTGGTGAGTCCGCAACATCTGACTCTGTATTCACTAATCGATCAAAGCGTTCAATATTTACTTGAATCGAAACAAGTGAAGATATTGTAGTAATCACACTGTGTAGTGGATCCATAATACCAAGTGCATAACTCATAAATACAGATAATGTACCAATTAACATCATGTTATTAACTGTCAGTTTACCACCCTGCCACATTACAATCGCAAGAGCGATAGAGCTCATCATCGTAACTGTGGAATAGAAGAATGCCTGATAGCGTGCAGCTTGCACAGACACATGACGCATCGTTTCTGTATCTTTTTGAAATCCATCTCCAATGATAC
>ERZ773055.824-NODE-824-length-16335-cov-5.016339_pt1 | contig 16335 bp, 5 predicted proteins | sample MGYA00580515_ERZ773055 | MGnify/ENA primary metagenome ERZ773055 (study PRJEB29015, sample SAMEA2737993) | human oral metagenome | biome: human oral; feature: human-associated habitat; material: dental | place: China | collected 2064 ...
TTTGAAACTTCTGGATAAAGTTCCCTTGTATCCATTCCCAACTTCATCATTTCATTAATTTGCTCTTTTGTTAAATTTTCTCCTGCTTTATCAATATGCTCCTTAGCAATTTTCAAGTATTTTTCTTTTTCACTGTCTCTATTTCGAAATTTATTTATTATTTTTTCAAATATCCCCAACTATTTCACCTTCCAATTTTCATCTTCTTATTTAAAACAACCCTGTAATTACTCCATTTTCATCTATATCAATCAGTTCTGCTGAAGGTTTTTTAGGAAGTCCGGGCATGTCTATGATTTCTCCTGCCATCGCCACTAAAAATCCCGCTCCTGCAGACAGTCTGATTTCATTTATTGTAATTTCAAATCCTGTAGGTCTTCCCAGCAATTTTGGATTATCTGACAGTGATTTCTGCGTCTTCGAAATACATACAGGAAGTTTATCATATCCGTATTCTTCGTATTTTTTTATGTTATTAAGTGCCTTAGGCATAAATTTAACCCCGTCAGCTCCATATATTTCCTTTGCAATAATTTCTATTTTTTCCTTTATCGGAAGTTCCAGTTCATACAATGGAGAAAATTTTTCTTCTGACTTTTCATTTTCCTCAACTGCAGAAATTACTTTGTCTACAAGTTCCTTTCCACCTTCTGCACCTTTTTCCCAAATTTCACAAAGAGCTACTTCCACTCCTTTTGAATTACAGAATTTTTCAATTTCCTTTATTTCAGCATCAGTGTCTGTTATAAATTTATTTATTGCAACAATCACAGGAATATGATATTTCTGCATGCTTTCTATATGTCTTTCAAGGTTTACAAGTCCTTTTTTCAATGTTTCTATATTTTCTGATTTCAGGTCAGTATCTCCACCATGATGTTTCAATGCTCTGACAGTTGCAACTATAACAATAACATTTGGTTCAATTTCTGCTTTTCTTGCCTTTATATCCAAAAATTTTTCTGCTCCAAGGTCAGCCGCAAATCCTGCTTCTGTTACTACATAATCTGACAATTTCAATGCCATTTTCGTTGCAAGCACCGAATTACATCCATGAGCAATATTCGCAAAAGGTCCTCCATGTATAAATACAGGAGTATTTTCCAGTGTCTGAACAAGATTAGGCTTAATAGCATCCTTAAGAAGTGCTGTAACCGCTCCTTCTATTTTCAGCTGTTTTACCTTAAGCATTTCTCCTTTTCTATTGTACCCAAAAACTATTTCACCTATTCTTTTTTTCAGGTCAGTAATTGAGTTAGCAAGACAGAATATTGCCATTATTTCTGACGCTACTGTTATTTGGAATGAAGATTCCCTAGGAATTCCGTTAAGTCTTCCTCCCATTCCAACCACAATATTTCTCAATGCCCTGTCATTCATATCAAGGACACGTTTCCAAGTAATATTATTTACATCTATATCCAGTTCATTTCCTTGCATAAGATGATTATCAATGCACGCAGAAATAAGGTTATGTGCTGTTGAAATTGCATGAATATCCCCTGTAAAATGAAGATTTATCTCTTCCATAGGAACAACCTGGGACATTCCTCCTCCTGTGGCTCCTCCCTTTATTCCAAATACAGGGCCTAATGACGGTTCCCTTAGTGCCGCAATTGACTTATATCCAAATTTGTTAAAGGCCTGTGTAAGCCCTACTGTTACAGTTGATTTTCCTTCACCTGGAGGTGTAGGAGTTATAGCTGTCACAAGTATGAGTTTTCCATCCTTTTTGTCAGAATTTTTTTTCAATACATCAAGGCTGACTTTAGCCTTATAATTCCCATATTGTTCGTAATCTTCTTCAGAAAGTCCTGCTTTTTCAGCAATCACATTAATTTTTTCCAACTTCGCCCTTTGAGCTATTTCGATATCCGTCATTTCATCGCCTCCAAAAATTTTATTTATACAATTTTATTTTTACCTTATTTCAATTATGCCACACTTATTTCTTATTAAATTATAATATCTTTCCTTTTTAAAGTCAATTTACTTTTTTCTTATTTAATGATACAATAAAAAAGAAATATTTTTCAGAAATAATTTAAAAACAAATTATAACTGATTTTAAAAGGAGAGAAGAAATGAAAAAGAAGAGATTCTTTACAGCAATCTGTATGGCTGCATTTGCATTTATTACTTCAGGATTACAGGGAAAATCTGTTAAGCATAAAAAAAATGTCAAAGCAAAGCAGAATACTGCTAAAACTGTAAAAACAAAGAAAACTGTTTCTAAAGGTCCGGCTGTTAAAAACACAGCTGTTAAAAGTACAAACACTAAAAGTGCAACTGCTAAAAATATAGCTGTTAAAAGCACAACAAATAAAAGTAGCTCAGTTAAAAGTACTGTAGCTAAAAATACTACTATTAAAAATACAAATAACGTTAAAAGTGCAGAAAGTAAAACAAAACCAGTCGTAACAAAACATTCTGTTGAAAAACATCCTATAGCAAAAATATCTCATGTTGTAAAAACAGATAATTCTTCAAAACATACAAAAACAGTTCCAACAAAACCTGGAAAAGTTTCAAATGTTGAAAATACTGCAAAAAATCCTCCACATAGTAAAATTTCCCATAATACAGGGATTTACAGTATTTCTGCAAACAACAAAGATCAGGTTATCATTGATAAAATGACTGAACTAAGAAAAAAACATGAAAGAATAGCAAAATCAGGAACTGCAAGTGAAAAAAGAACTGCTGCCGCTGAAAAAAAGCTCCTTGTATCTTACAGCAAATGGAAGGATACAAAATATGCATGGGGAGGAGATTCTAAAAAAGGAATTGACTGTTCAGCTTTAACCCGTAGAATTTATCGTGAAGTTTACGGTCATGAACTGCCAAGAGTTTCAACCCAGCAGGCACAAACTGGAAAAAAAGTTTCATCTAAAAATTTAAAAGCCGGAGATATTGTATTTTTCAAACCTGAAGGAAGAACTAACCATACAGCAGTTTATGTGGGAAATTCCTTATTTATAAATGCTTCTTCTTCAAAAGGTGTTGTAATGTCTTCACTTAAAAGTCCCTACTGGGGAAAGTATTTTAAATACGGTGTCAGAGTTGATAAACATAAAAATACTTAAAAGACTTTTACTAACATGTCATAAAATTGAAATTTTGATTTTCACATACTATACTAGATAAATAACATATTAAAGGAGTGAGTATTATGAGTAAAAAAGTAATAACTGCATTAATTTTTTTAATGTTTTCATTATTAAGCTTCGGAGAATTTTCAAAAACAAAGGACGGTGTTCTTGTTAATGATTCTTTTGAAGAATGGGCTACTTTCTATGGAGATGACCCATATTCAGATAATTTAATGTGTAGTCTGATTGGATCCACAATTATGGAAATTTCCTACACAAGTGAAGGAAAAATCTTACAAAGACAAAATGATACAGCTGCAATACTAGATTATGTAAATGAAGAACTTTTTTATGCAGGAATAGTAAATCCTATAAAAGGAGATGGCTACCTGTATGAAATATACTTTGCTAATAATTGTAAAAAATTCACAGAAAAAGATTATAATCTGGTAGGGTCTCCAGCATTTAAGAAAGCTATGGAAAAGATTTTTTCAACATATAAATAAGAGAATGTACAAAAGTGTACAGAATTTTGTATAAACTTAAAATACAAAAAATACAACGGCTTTATCACCGTTGTATTTTTATTTTACAGATATGTTAATTCCCGCTTATTTTTCTTTTCTCACAAAATTAAGTACAAAATTAATAGATTGCCCTGAATCCTATTCCACCTCTTACATTGTTTCCTTTAGTGTCATATCCTGCATTCAGTGTAAATCCTACTCTAGTATTGTCAATTCCAATATTCAGATCAAATTTACCATTTCCTCTTCTATCTTCCTTTTCCCCTCTGATTCCAAACCAGTCAGCTGTAGTATATCTTACTCTCGCTCTATTGTTTACATCTCCAACTTTTCCAAGTTCATTTTCATAAGCAAGTCCCAACTTAGCAACAAATGTTGTTTTTACTGCCATTGGCTGTCTGTATTTAAATTCTACTCCAACTTCAGGCTTTATAGAATAATAGTCATTTGACTTAACTTCAAGACGCATTTGTCCGCTGTCTTCTTTTATTCCACCAAATCTTCCATATTCCATTTTCAAGCTTCCGTAAGGAGAAATGCTTGTTCTTTCACTTGTTCTAATATTCTTTCTAAGCTCATTTCTAAGTCCAAGTCCGTATGTATGGAATTGTGACTTTGCTTCAAATATATCATCAACAACAAGGAATTTTCTATCCATATCGCCAGTTCCTACAAATCCTTCAGCTGCGACAGTCCAATTTAGACCATTATTATGATCTCTTCCAAGGGGTTTTGATTTATATACTCCAGCTTTTACCATAGTTTGTTCTTCTTTTGAACCTCCTATGTCGCTAAAGTCAAATTTGTTTTTAACTGCTCCTGCATACCATCCTGAAGATTCTCCTAGTTTTATAGTTTCGTTTTCATTTAAATATGCAAACCCATAAGCTTTATTTGTATAATCAATAATTCCGGCAGTATCTGTCTTGTAGTTACCCTTCATTCCAAATACTTTTATTTTGTTTGAATCTTTAGATTTTGTTTCCCATTCATTTCTCAAATATCCAAATTCTTTATTTAATAAATTACCAGTTTCGAAAATTCTTTGCTGAACGTTTGCATACTGATGTCCCATCATTTCATCAATAGCTTGAACTAGCAAAGTTTCTTCACTATTTCCAATGGTATTCAATTTATTGAACAATGTTTTTTCCCTTGAATCAAGGCTATTTACATCGTATCTTTGTTCTAGCCCATCAGTAAAGTTAAACTCATTTGAAGTTGAGGAAACAAAGGCTGTATAAGGAATTTTTGTCATAAGAACTCGTGTAATCTGCTGTGTAGATGGATCAACTTCAGGCGTTGCCATCCAAGTTAATGAAGCAGAATATGGAGTAAAGTTAAATATTCCAGCATTTATCTGATTTAAGAACGGCTGCAATATTTGTTTTCCAATAATTACATTTTTTGCATTTGTAAGCACTGAAAATTCTGTTCCGATTAATAAATCACTGTTAATTCCTAGAGAATTTGCTCCATTTATGTTAATTGGACGTGTTCTTCCCAATGTATCTACATATACTCCAAAGTTTGAGAAAGCATAGTTTGTGGAAGGGGTAGTGTAATCAATTGTCTGAACTTGGCTTTCATCTAGTGTTACGCCATTTCTCTGAATTGCAAGCCGTCCATTTGGCAATTGAACAATTCCCACTCCTCCTAGAGTTTTACTAGGGTCTGTCGGTGCATAGTAATCTTTTGCTCCATTTCCAGAGGTAATGCTTCCAGCTCCAGAGTTCAATGCTGGTAACACATTTCCAGGAGTTGCATTAGCTGCTATTGGTAAATCTCCAGCTGTTCCTTGAGAATTTCCGTCATATCTTACTCCGTAAGACTTAGAACCATTTATGTTAATTTCTCCATAATTCTTGATTATAGATTTATTGGTTGCAGTACCTTTTATCAGCATGCCATAACTGCTGTCCGCATCAATATTTATCTTTCCGTAATTTTCAAGCGTACTTCCATTTAATACGGCAACTCCCACAAGACCCTGAACATTGCTATTTCCGTGATAAGAACCTGTTGTAGTAATATTTCCTCTATTTACAAATTTTGCTCCGTTATTTACAAATACTCCCATCATTGTCTGAATTTTATCAGAATCTGTCGCTCTTGAAGCGTCCAAATATATATTTCCAGAGTTTCTCAATGTTGTTCCCCTGTCATCTCCGTACATTCCAATGCTTAAATGTCCTGAAACATAAATATCCCTTTCATTTGAAATGCTTGCTCCACCTACAGCTGCCATTCCAATTCCATAAACAATGTTATTTGGATCAGATTTATCAGTTTTTCCAACTTTTATTATTCCTCTATTTACAGCATTAGACGCCCCTGTTACAAAAATTCCCTGATTTCCGGTTCCTTGCGACAAATCAATCGTTCCGTTATTTACAATATTTGCTCCATCTTTTCCATAGATTGCAATAATCTTTCCATTTGTTCCAGATGTAATTGTTGCATTATTTATAACTTTTGAGGCTCCTTCTGTATAAATGAATGTTGCTTCTTTTCCTAAAGTTACATTTGATGAAGCTGAATTTGAATAAACATTTGTTTTATTCATTCCTGGATTTGCCAAAATTACACCGTAAGATTTATCTCCAACAGTAAAGTTTGATGTCGTGTCATTAATTGTAACTCCGCTTGTTCCATAAACTCCCACAGGCTCACTATTGGCAGCTGTCGCCACATGATTTGCAACATTGACTGTTCCGCCCAAATTAACATTTCCACCTTTTTTATACACACCGATAGCCTTGTCTGCAACATTAATTACAGAACTTCCTGTAGTTTCCACATTTCCATTTTCACTAAGTGAATAAACTCCAAATGAAGCCTCTCCAACATTTATTGTTCCACTATTTTTGATATTAATTGCTGATCCATTTTGTGCATAAATTCCGACAGTAGAATCATTTTTAACAGAAGTTGCAGTTCTATCCACATTTATTGTTCCGCTGTTTTCAAATGTCTGATCCGATGTTCCTTCCAGATACGCCGCAATCGAACGTTTTCCAGTAATATCAATATTTCCGCTATTTACAATCGTCTTTGCCACACCTGATTTATTTTGTGAGAAAATTCCAACTGAATCATCATTAGAGAATTTCATATCAGCTTTGTTTGTAACATTTGAATTTATTGAAACAATTCCTTTTGCCTTATTAGATACACCTGTTATTTTCTTACCATCTATTGCAGCATTTGAATTATCCACATAAATTCCAGTAGAACCGTTATTTAGAGTCATATTGTTCCATCCGCCGAAAGTAGATGTTCCAGCCATATAAATTCCAGTTCCTTTTGAAGATACAACAATATCATTATTACTCATTTGTGCCTTACTGTCAATAATGTACAACATTGGTTCTGAAGAAGTTGTCAATGTTCCAGTATTATTATAATTTAACACCGCATTATTTTCCAAGTATGCTAAACTTCCGTTATTTGCAAAATTGTAATTCCCTCCAGTTACAGTCAATGCAGAATCATTTCCATACAGTGCAAATCCTTTATTTCCAACTGTTATATCTCCAGAAGTAGTCAAGTTTGTTTTGTTTTTTACAAATATTCCAACTGAAGTAGATTCAACACTTCCACCAGAATTAAATGTAGAATCTCCAATTGTTATATTTCCACTATTTACAACTGTTGCATTTGAAGCATTCGCAGTTTCCGGCGCAATATAAATTCCTGCTGCACCTTTTCCTAAAGTGATATTTCCTTCATTTGCAGCATTTATCACTTTACTGCTTGCAGCTGTATTTTTTGCATAAATTCCAACTGATTTATCTTTACCAATTATTTCCCCTTTATTTTCAACTTTATCATATCCAATTGAATAAATGGCAGAAGATTCATCTCCAATTGTTATTTTAGAATTTGCTGTTGTTGTAATTGTCCCTATATTTACAGTTCCTGCTGGAGCAGCACTATAAACTGGTGTTGTATTTTTATAAATTCCATAAATTCCAGTCGATTTATCTCCTACAAGAATATCTTTTGAGTTAAGTCCTCTTGCTGAATCAAGATACATCGCTGTACTTGTTTTAGCATTTGACAAGTCTAGTTTTCCTTTATTTTCAGCATCATATCCGGCAGTTCCAACCCAAGTTAATGCGGGATTGCTATTTCCATCTGCCATAAGTCCAATAATATTCTTAGTTGCTGATTTTGCCTCAACTGTAACTCCTGTTTGTAAAATAGCCTCCCCATTTATAACGTGAGAAAGTATATTTCCTGTATCTAATGCATTTCCAAGTGCTACTGTCAAATCACTCGAAGTTACAGAACTTCCTTCAGTAACCCTTGTTCTTTCTACAGAATGTCCGTTAGTAACTAATGTTCCACCATTATCAATAATATGTCCTCCCTTTTGGGCAAAGATACCAACTCCATCTCCTCCAAATTCAATTTTTGCTCCACTTTTAAAATCAACAGTTGCATTAGTTGTTACTATTGCTCCAACTCCATTTATTCCGTTCAATTTAATATCTGCACCACTATCAATCGTTACCTCCGAAGCTTTATTCCCGTCTCCGCCATTTCCAATATAAATACCAGTTCCAGCTGTTGTGTTATCTCCTATATTCATAGTTCCTGCATATTTAATATGACTGCTATTTTCAGCAAACAATCCAACTCCATTTGCTCCTGTAGTTATTGATGTTGATATTGTTTTAGGGCTTCCAGATGCTCCTTGTCCATCAGTGTAAATTCCAATTGCATAAAAGTCATTTGAGCCACCTAATACAGAGTTTCCTACTTTTACCCCTTGGTTATATGTCGAAATATCAGCAGTTGCTCCCTTCATAAGAAGTCCGATTATTCCATTACCAGTATTAGAAACAGTAGTGTAGTCTAATTTTGATGTGCTTGAATTTAATATTCCTCCATCAAGATAAACTCCAACTCCATATCCACTTATATTTCCAATATTTGCTCCATTAATCTTTCCTGTATTAGAAGCACTTGTTCCTTTAATATAGTATGCGACTCTATTTTGATTTTTTGTACCTAAATTTATTGTTCCTGTAGTTGTATCAGTTACTGTTGCCCCATCTTTTAGATAAACGGCTACTGATGAGTCCGCATCATCATTTAACGTTATTTTTCCTACTTTTGTTATGGTAGATTTTGGTGTATAGATTCCAACTGTGCTTTTTTGTTTTAAATTTATAGTTCCTTCATTTTTTATAGTTGAATCAGCCAAATTACCATTATTTTTTGTAAACATTCCTGCAGAGCTTTCAGATTCTACATTAATCACACCATCTGCTGTATTTGTCAGGGTGATTTTCTTACCAGCGGCACTTGCCGAACCAAACATTCCAACTGAATTTTTAGAAGAAGATGTTAAATTTATAGTCCCTGAATTTTCTGCTGTTGCATCATCTTTTGAGAATATTCCTGTTGACTTTTCACCAGTCAATTTTATAGTAGCATTTTTTGCATTTATAACTGCTGTTTCATCATCAACGCCGTACATTCCAATTACTGATTCCGCTGTTCCTGTTATCTCTTTGTTATTTGTTATTTTAGCTTTATCAGTCGCAAGCATTCCAGTTCCCTTTTTACCATTTACAGTAACAGTTCCCTCATTTACACCTTCAGTAACATTCGATGTGGCAGTATTTTTACCTGTAGCGTAAATTCCTATCGCACTCTCTCCATTTGACAATATTTCTATTGTTGCACCTTTATGGTTCTTTATTTCTGAACCATTTTTCCCATACATTCCAACGGCTTCTTTATTATTTACTGTTATTTTATTTTTATTGTTTATTACTGAATTATCTGAAAGCATTCCAACTGATTTTTCAGAATTTACTTTGATTTCTCCTGTATTATCTGCAGTTAAATTCCCTCTGCTGCCAGTAGCATTTTTAGCAAATATTCCAACTGATTCTTTCATGCTGACATCTATTATATTTTTATTTTCTATAGTTAATGTTTTAGACGCAGCTGCTTCTAGCTCTCCATAAATTCCTGTACTTTTTACTTGTCCAGCGGTATCTTTTAAAGTAATTGTTCCACTATTTTCTATTGTATTATTTTCTGTCGCATTTTTTGTAAATTTACCATAAATTCCCGCTGAAGCTCCTTTATGCACATCAATAGTTCCTGCAGCAGCATTTACTGCATTACTGTCTTCAAGATAAATCCCTGCGGATTCTTCTTCTTTAATCTCTATTTTTTTATTATTAGTTACCTTCGATCCAGACTTACCATAAATTCCTGCCGACTTTTTATCATTCATAGTAATTGTTCCACTATTGTTAACCGTACTTTTTACAGCTGAAATTCCGATTGATTCTTCTGAATTTACTGTTATTGTTCCAGTCGCACTATTAATAGCTTCTATTTTATCTACATTATTATTAACATCATTCGAAGCAAATATTCCAACTGATTGTGGGCTTCCATTAGCAATATTTATTTCTTTATTATTTTGTAATGTCAATTTTTTAGGTGCTCCACTTACAGATTCACCATATATTCCAACATTCTTGATAACGTTTGTCAGATTTATTATTCCTTCATTTAAAATAGAATAATCTTTTTGAGATGAACTTGTTATTTTCCCATACATTCCTGCCGATCCACTAGTTGCTCCTGTAGAGCCTGTCAATGTTATTGTTCCGTCGCCTGTATTTGTTGCATTTGAATCTGAAGCATACATTCCTGCTGAATTTTCATGTGAAACATTTATTGTTTTTTCATTAGTTATGTTAGAGTCATTACTTCCATACATCCCTGCTGAATTTTCCTTTTTTACATTTATTATATTTTTATTTTTTCCTTTAGCTTTATCAACAAAAATTCCAACTGTACTCTTAACATCCAAGTCAATTTTTCCATTTGGAGTTTCATTTATTACAGTTCCTGCACCTTCTCCAGCGTTATTTTTTAAATACATAGCAGCTGACTCTTCTTGCCCAACAATTATATCCTTTTCATTTTGCAATGTTGTAGTTCCTGCCGCTGTACTTTCAATTTCTACATACATTCCTGCTGATTTTGTCTTACCTGTTCCTTTTAACTCAATCTTTCCTGTATTCGTAATAGTTCTTGAAGCAGCATCTGAAATTTTTGCAAAGATTCCAGCTGATTTATTACTTTCAACACTTATAGTTCCTGCATTTGAAGGCGATGAATTTTCTACATAGATTCCTGCTGACTTATCTCCTGTTATTGTAATTTTTCCAGTTGCAGCATCATTTGAAATAGTTGCTCCATCTAACCCTAGCATTCCAGCAGAAGCTCCACCATTCATTTCTATATTTCCTTTATTTGTAGCACTTCCTTTATTTGCCAAAATTCCAACCGAAGCCGAAGTAGCTGTTGTATCAGTAAGTAAAATATCTCCGCTATTTTCGATTTCAGATTCCTTACCATAAATTCCAACTGATTTTTTCCCTTGTAATTTTATTTCAGAACCTGCGAAATTAGTCACTTTTGCTTTTTCTGACATTATTCCTATCGCATCTGAAGCTGAAGTATCTGAAGTTATTTTTTTCTTATTTTCAATTGCAACATTAGCACCCTTACCATAGACACCAATCGAATTGCCTATATGAATATTTATGTTTCCATCATTTTCTACATTCTGATTACCTTCTGCATAAATTCCAACATTTTGAGTTTCCGTAGAACTTGCCACTCCAACTTCTATAGTTCCTTTATTTTTAACATTTTTTGCAGATGTAGATGTTGAATAAATTCCTGCTGAACTTCCTTTTTTAGAAGTTATTTTCCCAGTTGTTTCATTTGTAACATCACTATTATCCGCATAAATTCCTGCTGATCCTGTTTCTTCTGTAGTTATCTCCCCAGCATTTTTAATTGTTGAATTTGTTATTCCGTAAATTCCTGCTGATCCTGTTCCAGAAGTTGTTATTTCTCCACCAGTAGCATTACTTACTGTACTGCTATTTGCCAGTATTCCAACTGATGAAGTTCCAGAAGTTGTTATTTTCCCAGTACCACTATTTGTCAATGTTGAACTTTCTTTTCCATAAATTGCGATTGAACTGTTATTTGCAGTTGTTATTATATTATTATTTGTCACTTTTGAAGCATTGGAATAAATTCCTATAGCCCCATCTTTTCCTGATAATATAAGTTTTCCATCATTTGTTACAACAGCTCCATTTAATCCTGAAATTGTTGTTTTCAATCCAGATGTTAAAGTACCTGTTGATGTAATATTTACATTTCCATTATCTGATACTAAAAATTGTGCTGAATCATCTATATTTGAAAATTTTGTACTGTCAGCCGTTATAGCCGCTGTAATATTCACAGTTGTATCTTTTGCTCCATAAAATATTGCCGAATTTGTTCCCATACTTGAAACAGTCAAATTTTGTAACGTAGTATTTGTTATGCTTACAGTATCATCCGCTGTATTTCCAGTATTTCCAAAATATGTAAACACCGCTCCATTTCCAATTGAAGTTTTTAAATTAGTAATTGTAAATACATTCCCAAAATCACTAGCTTTTGAAGAATATAATCCAACTGTTCCTGCTCCTAAAGTGAGTTGTGCATCACTTCCTTGAAAAGTAGTCGCTGTAGAACTTCCATCTGAATACACTCCAATTCCAGTATTTCCATTTGCTGAATCCCCAGCAGTAATTTTGCCCTTAATAGTTCCAGTAGAGCCGCTAGTAAATATCGCAATTCCACCATTACTTGATTTTATTTCTCCATTACTTTCATTTGTAAATGTTCCATTTTCTGAATATAAGCCTACTTTTCCACCTGCTTCAACAGATACAACTCCAGCGTTTGTAAATGTTCCTGTATTTTGTACAACAGCATGATATGCCGCATTTGAAATAGTTGCGCCATTTTTATTTGTTGCAGTAGATCCGTTTGAAAGATATAACCCAATAGAGTCAGTACCATCTGATGTTACTTCTATCTTTTTTTCATTCTCAAATGTCGCATTATTTAAGATTACACCATATACTTTATTTCCCGCAACTGTTATTGTTCCTTGATTTCCTGTAGTTCCAGTCGTTCCGTTAAAGTACATTCCAATATTTTCATTTGCTCCATTTACTTTAATTTTACCTTCATTAACAAACTTTGCTGAACTTGAATAAACTCCAATATTTTTACCATCTGTACTGTTAATAGTAATCGTACCTTCATTTTTCATATTTGTTGCTGAAGCGTTTCCGACCCTTATTCCCATACTTCCTTGAGAGCCATTTTCAATATCAATATTTGCATCTTTAGTATTTTTTACATTAGAATCTACTTGTGAATAAAGTCCAAATGAATTTTTAGCAGTTATTGTAATTGTTCCATTATTAGTGGCTCCACCTTGGATTTTACCAAGTACTGTCATACCACCCGAATCGTTTCCAGTAACGTTAATTGTTCCATTATTCACAAAACTTGAATCAGGTCCTAAAGCATTTGTTGTTTTTGAAACAACCATACCGTGGCTATTGTCTCCACTAATATTTACATTTCCATTATTAATTGCAATAGTACTTATATTTACACCACTCTTAAAATCACTAGTTGCAAATCCTGCTGAAATATTTCCTCTTAAACTAATTTCTCCTTCATTTCTCAATGTATGTTTATTTGTAGTACTGCTACCTGTCCCTTCATCTGTAAACAAAAGAGCCACCTGCAATGATTTATTTCCACTTATAAGCCCTGTTGAACCATTTATACCAGTAACTTGTGGATTATTCCATGTATCTGGCTGTACTTCAATTCCTGCTACTTCCATTACCTCTAAATATATTTTTCCTTTATTTTCAAATGAAAACGAAGGATTATCTCGTCCCCCCTTACCTGAAGGAAGACCTGGATCTAACGTTATTGCTCTTTGCTTAGTTATATCTACATGCATCTCTGTATTTTCACCTGAATAAAAAGAGCCGTTATTAGTCATGTATTCTCCAATCGCTTTACGATGACCAACAGGTGCCTGACTTAATGTATAACTAGAATTAAGCAAATTGGTATTAGCATTCATTGTATTATCAGCAGTTATACTATTTCCATATGAATCCAATTGTGGAATACTAAAAACTATAGGATTAGCTGTCGGATTTGGTGGTGTAACACTTGGAGCAGTAGGTTTAGTAACACTAATTGCACTAACTTCTGAAATATCTGGAGGAATAATTGTTAATGTATTTACAGTTGGAGTCGGTGCTGTTACATTCATACTTAGTGATGGCGGTGTAATATTTACAGCTATTGTTGGTGCTGACAAATTCATACTAATACTTGGAGCAGTTACTGTAGCTGGTGTAGCGGGCTCCTGTGGATTCGGTACTTCAATTGTCACAGGATTTAGAGTAGGAAGTATAATTGTAGGGGCTGTTATTGGCGAAGTTACGCTCAAATTAATCTCAGGACGTACAACTTCCCTTGGCATATCAATTTGTGGATTAATTGTGATTTCTTCTTTTGAAACAGATTTTGGACGTACGTTTGCCATAATCTGAATTTCCACTTCAGGCTCTTGAACGTGTAATAATGAAGCTAATCCATAAGACTGCTTTCCTATTGTAGAAGTGCTAAGTGAAGAAGTCATGTAGCTTTTTCTTCTGTTTGACAAGATTCCAGTATCTGCCCAGTTTCCACGGTTATAAATACCATTAAATAAATATTTTTCAGCTTTATCCCCTCTTCCTTTGTAAGTACCATTGCTGCTTGATATAAAAGTATTTGCACCAAATTGCCACGAACTCCATGGAGATTTTACAACTTGATCTCCTTGTTCCATTAATTGAACTAATTCTAAATTTAATTCTTCTACTGCTTCTTCATTCGCTTTTTTCTTTTTCTTAATTGCAGTACGTGTCTTATCTGCTGACATTACCAGCTCTTTATTCATTCGTTCATAAAGGACATTTGAAGATGTATTTAAACCAATTGAAAAAGTTATCATTCCTGTTATTAAGTATGAGAACAGTAATGATTCTGTATATTTTACATCCTTTGCCCTTTTAGCAAATGCTTTTAAATCTTTTTTTGCTTGTCTTAAATTGTTGCTCATCATCTCTCCTTTTATTTTTTACTCATTAGCTATTTATAAAAATCTAATATTTCTAATAATTATAAACTTTTACAGTATTAATTTTTACGATTTTTCTCCAGCATTTTTGCAATGAAATTCTAATATTTTAGATAAAATACTCTATTTATTGAGTTTTCGCCTTATTACTTTTACAATTGCCTATAGTCTGCCGTTAAAAATTCTAACTAATTCTTATATCCTATAAATCGCTATTAATATAACTTAAGAATAGTTTAGGTATACTTTCAAATATGAATTTGTTACATTATATCATTTTTTTATTTTCATTACAATACATTTATTTACAAACTAATTCTTAACTCCTATTTATTAATTACATTACTTTTTCATTAGATTTATAATAAAAAATCTCTCTAAATATTTTATTAGAGAGATTTCTAAATTAAAAGTTATTTAATTGAAATTATTTTACTATTAAAGTGCTTCCATCCATTTCAGCTGGTTTTTCTAATCCTAATAAATCTAACATCGTTGGAGTGATGTCAGCTAACTTTCCATCTGTTCTCAATTTTGCATCTTTCATATCATTTGTAATGAAAATAAATGGAACGGGATTTACAGTATGTGCTGTATGAGGTTCTCCAGTTTCAGGATTTACTAATAAGTCAGCATTTCCATGATCTGCTGTAATTAATACTGCACCATCAAGTTCCAATACTTTATTAACAATTTGTCCTGTACAGTTATCTACCGCTTGACAAGCTGCAATTACAGCCCCCACGTTTCCCGTATGTCCAACCATATCAGGATTTGCAAAGTTTAGTATAACTGTATCTACTTTTCCAGTATTTAATTCTTCGATTAATCTGTCTTTTACTTTGTAAGCACTCATTTCAGGTTGTAAGTCATAAGTTGCAACTTTTGGTGAGTCCGAAAGTAATCTGATTTCTCCTGGATAAGGTTCTTCTTTTCCTCCGTTGAAGAAGAATGTAACATGTGCATATTTTTCAGTTTCTGCTGTTCTTACTTGAATTAATCCAGCTTTTGAAACAACTTCCCCAAAGCAGTTTACTATTTTTTCAGGTGGGAAAGCGATTGGCGAATCAAATGACGCATCATATTGAGCCATTGTAACAAAATTTACTTTAGGATAAACTTTTCTGTCAAATCCTTTAAATTCTGGATCAACAAACATTCTTGTAAGCTGTCTTGCTCTATCTGGTCTGAAGTTTGCAAAAATTACTCCATCTCCATCTTTGATTAATCCATTGTCTTTTGAACCAATTTTAACAGGAACTACAAATTCATCAGTTACACCTTTTGCTTCTTGACCTTTTTCATCATTTTTATCTTTAAGTTCATTAAAGTTTTCAAGATTTACTTCTTTTAATATTTCTTCAGCTTTTGCTAAATCTTTTACAAATATAGTATCAATCTTTACTTTTTTAGGAAATTTATATAAAGTTTGATTTTCTTCATATATTTTTTTTAATACATCTTCTTCTATATTTGTATTCTCAACAATTCTAGCAGCTTCTCTTTCTAAAAAGTATCTTATAAAAAGACTTTCAGACTGTAAATTTAATTGCTCAATTTCAAAATTTGTATACTGAGCCTCTTTTGCTTTTTTTAATAGAATTCCATGTAAAATTTTTTCTTCTTCCATCTTCCCCTCCATTTTTTTTTATTATTT
>ERZ773055.830-NODE-830-length-16291-cov-4.993656_pt1 | contig 16291 bp, 9 predicted proteins | sample MGYA00580515_ERZ773055 | MGnify/ENA primary metagenome ERZ773055 (study PRJEB29015, sample SAMEA2737993) | human oral metagenome | biome: human oral; feature: human-associated habitat; material: dental | place: China | collected 2064 ...
TCATCTATATTTAACTCGAGTTTCATAATACAATCGAAAGAATTTTTAATTGTGCCAACTGGCTTCAAGTCGTATTTAATTACGAGAAAGATTCGATTGGGTCAAGTAAGATTGTCAAATCGAACAGGTGTATGAATCGATTTTGTCCTGTGTGCCAAGCGACAAGATCTAGAAAGGATGCGTATATGCTAGATATAATTTTGAGATATTTGAGAGAAGAATTTAGTTACAATTTTTTGTTTTTAACACTCACGGTTCCTAATGTCAGTTCTTCAGAACTGATTGGAGAGTTAAATATGCAGTATGAAAGTCTTCATAGGCTTGTCAAGAGAAAAGAATTTAAGAAAATTAGTTTAGGTTATATCCGCAAGACTGAAATAACCTACAACGCAAAGAGAAATGATTATCACCCGCATATACATATGCTTGTAGCGGTCAAACCTAGTTATTTTAAAAGTCGTGATTTCGTAAAACGAGATACTTGGTTAAAGATATGGAGGGAATGTACTGGAAACGACAAAATAACGCAAGTTGATATACGGAAAGCGAACGAAAAGTCATTCAGGGAATTAGCGAAGTATGAGGCTAAGGCTATCGACTTTTTAAGTTATTCGCAGGAAGTCTTTGATACTTTTTACTTTGCGATGAAAGGGCGTAAAATGCTCACTTGGAACGGATGTTTCCAAGACGCTAAGAAAAAGTATAAAAAAGGCGATTTGGACAAGTACAAAGAAGTTGATGAGAATGAATATACCCACATTAGCTTTCATTCGTATAATCAGACTGATTACGACTTGATTAAAGAGAGAGAAATGAACAAAAAAGAGTTTGAAAAGTACAATAATATGGCTATTATGGAAGAAGAAATAGTGGAAGAATGAATACATAAAAGTGCGAATTTGATGTCATAAAAATGTACAATTTTAAGGGTTAAAAAATAATTATATGTAATCCCGTTAGGGACATTTTGAAAAAATATCCCACGGGTTACTAGAATAGTATATAAAAAAGTATATAGAAAAATATGAGTGAACCAATAAATGATATTGCTCCGATTTTCGGGTAATGTCATTTTTGGTGTAACGAGCTACAACTTACAAAGTAAGTTGTAGAAAGATTATTCTAAATTTGACTAATCTATATTAAATATAATATAATAAAAATATAAATAAATCAAGTATCAAAGGAGAAATTTTTTTATGGAAAAAGCACATAACCTTATTAATATAAAAAAGTCAAAAATGTCAAATTATACTTCAATTATTGACCACATTTTCAGAAAACATAGGCAGTATAAAAATCAAAATATTAATTCTGAAAAAACTGAATTAAATACAATAATTTTAGATAAATTTGGATATAAAAATGGTAATTTTGAATTATCAGAATACTTTAAAAAAAATAAAATTAAAACCAAAAAAGATAGCGTTGTTCTAGTCAATTTTCTTTGCAACCTTGATGAAAAAATTTTTGAAAATATGGGTCAGGAAGAGATGACAGAAGTGTTCAAAAAAAATTTAAGCTGGCTAGAAAAAGAATACCCAAAAATGAATTTTATTTCTGCCGTAATTCATTACGATGAGAAAAAACCGCATATGCATGTCTGTGCAATTCCTTTAGCAGTTAAGGAAAAAAAACTTACTCAAAGAGAAGTTTTAAAAGAGCTTACAAAATTAAATTTAAGTGATAAAAAAAGTGATAAAGAGTTTATAAAAAAATTTCAGAATGAGCATAAGTATACAGCAACTACGCTTTCGGCAAAAAAATATTTTGATGGGAAAAGTTCGCTTTATGAACTTCAAAATAAATGGTTTGAATATCAGAAGGAACTGTTTAAGGACAAAAATATTGAAATTTTGAGAAGAAAACACGAAGGAAGAAGATATATTAAAAATATTGAAGTCTTTAAAGCTGAAGCACAAAAAGTTGCCGATGAAATGACCGAAGAACTCAAAATTGAGGACATACAAATTCCTGAAGCAAAAGTTTCACTTGAATATCCTAAAATTCATCAAGAAAAACCCTTTTGGGGAGCAAAAAAAGAATATGTACTAAAACAAGATTTTGATAACTATTTAAAAAATCTGGATGAATATTTTTTGAAACATAACGAAAATGTAAATAACTTAATAAAAGAATACAACCGTTCAAAAAACATCATAATTAGCGACTTTATATACAATCAAAGCGGAGAAAAGGCAAGAAGCGACTATGAGCTTACAATGACTAAAAAAAAGCTTGAAAACATAAAAGAAAAGGGAGAAGTGTACCATTTTATCGACAGCAAGTCAAAAAAATTGGAAGAAGGGTTTGATAACGTTATTTCTCAAAAGCTTCAAAAGATTGGAAAAATAGATGAAGAAATAGATGAAAGGCAGAAAGAACTTGAAAAAAATGACAAGTTTATAAAATCTCAAGAAGAAAAAATAAAAGACAATAATTTAATTATTGAGCCAATCATAAAAAAAGGCAAGGAAGAATGGGAAAAAGAAAAAGTTCAGCTAAGACAAAATTTTGATAAAAAAATTGATACTGAATACAGAGAAGTTGTAAGGGAAGCCAAAAAATATATAGCAGATGGACAAGATGCAAAAGAATTTCTGGAACAGAATCAAGAAACTATAGATGCCATAAAAGATTACAAGTTAAATTATAAGGCAAAACAGCAGGAGTTAAAGGATTTAGAGCCAAATTTTAAAAAAAATATCAGAAACGAAATTGAAACTGAATTTAAAATCAAAGAAGACAGCTTGAAAAAATCTCAGGAAAAAATTTCTGAAAAAGAAAAAACTCTTGAAAAAGAGTCGCTTGACTTAAATGCCAGAAAAGAGAAAATTACTCAAAGAGAAAACGGGCTAAACACAAGAGAAGAAAAACTGCACCAAAGAGAAATAAACATTGAACCAAGAGAAAACGCATTAAACAAGCTATCTCAAGAATTAAGCAGAAAAGATGACAGATTGCAGAAAAAGGAGCAGGAAATTGACAAACAAATAGATCAAATGAAAGCTATTACAGAAAAATCTCTTGAAAGAGAAAAGCAACTTGCAATCAGGGAGCAGAAAGTAGGAAGAACGGAGAATAAAATATTTCTTAGTCAGGATGAAGAAATAAGCAATTACTTTTTTAACATTTTTGAGCTTAAGGCACAAATAGAAAGTTATGATGACATAACCGCTCAAATTGAAGAAAGAAACAAGATAAATTCTGTAAAACAAAATAAAATATCTAATAAAATAAAAGATTTCATTTCAAATTTAAGCGTTCTATTCAATCAGGGATTCTATGAACTTGTGGATTTTTTTAAAACAAAAGTAAAAAATTTTTCTGCAAACAAACAGATTGAAGAGAAAATACCTGAAAATGATGAAATATTTTTTGGTTTAGTAGAAGACTACAAGAACTGTGAAAAAGAGGAAAAAATTGGAAAATTAAGAAGAGAACAGGACAGAGGCTTCAGCAGATAATAAAATTTATAATATATTTGCCAAAAGATTTTAAAAAATTTTATTTTTTTAGTGGAATAATATTCCAGGAGGTTATATGAAGCAATATAAAGGCTCATATTCAACAAGAATTAAGTTTTTGATATATAAAGGTCAAGTAGAAGGGAAAAGGCTCTTAAAACTAAAATTTGAGCGTCTGAGACATATTCGGCATATTTATTATTGATTCCACCATTTATACACAGTCATTTTTGACAATCCGGTGTCCCTGATGCACTGAGCCTTTTTTCCATCAGGATTATTTTTTCTCCACTCTTTTACCTGATTTTCTTTTGTGCCACTTCCTTTAGGTCTTCCATTTCCTTCTCTCCAATCTTTTCCTTGCCGCTTCATCCTTAAATCTCTTATCATCCTTGCTTCTTCTAAATGATATTTTTGTTTTTGATAATTTCTTTTATTTTTAGGAATGTCAACATTAGTCAGTTTTGCTATAGTATCTCTAGGAAATGTAAAATAATTATCATGATAACAATTTAAAGCAGCCACAATATCATCAATTTCAAAATGATTATCTTCCTCCTCAGTTCTGTTATCTAAAATTTCCAGAAATCCAAAAGCATCCTTTTCTAACTCTTCATAGCTTATCCCACACTTCTTAGCATAAATTGCCAGAGCCATAATCCCAAAATATCTATGACCTGCACTTATTTTCTCAATAATTTTCATTTTCCACCAGTCATACAAGGCTCTCTTAACTATCCATTTTCTTTCCCTTGCCGGTTCTTTATTTACAATTTTTCTCTCATACCAGTCTGGGAAATTTTTTTTGTAATATTCCAAATTTTTGTATTTTTTCTTATCTTTCTGTGGAAATTTTAAACTGACATCAAATTTACAAAACGGAATACTCGCTTTTAATTCTTCCAAATTCGTTCTTTTACCTACTTTAAAAGCTCTCACAGGATATTCTTTTCCTAATTTGCTCCAAGATCCAACAGCCCTAAATCCTTGCAGAACTCCAGTCATGTCTTTTTCCTTTTTAGAGCTTGTATAATCATTCCAAATTCTATCAATCAGAAGCTCTTTAAATTGAGTTAAAGTTTTTTGATAATGCCGATACAACGGCAACGGTTCATCAAGAAAATAATATAGATGAAGTCCACGGCCGCTATTTACGATGTATGTAGGATTAGGCAAAAGCTTATTTTTAATTTGAAACAGCAGATCTCTAATATTATTTTCCCTTACATAATCCAAATCAATAACAAAAGCAAAAAGAAATCTGGCATTTTTAGAAACCCTATTCTTTCCAAAATAATTAACGGGAGCGATTAAACCAAAAGAAACATCTGTAACATATTTTATTCCTTCCAGATCATCAGTGATAACAAAACTTTTACTCCTTTTCTTTGCCTTACTAATTTGAATACCAATTATATTGCCCTTAATGCTATGATTTTCATCTAGGTGTTCTCCCTTTTTCTGTAAGCTACCTTCAGGAAATAAATCCCTATAGAAAGTAAAAGGATCAACTTCCTTAAACCCTCTATCTTTCAAAAACTTATTTTTATAACCATACAAACGAATCCAATCTTCAACTGGACCTAATTCATAAGGACTAATCCTAACTAAATCATCTTTAGACATAAGAACATCCTCTCTTAACAAATAAATACTTAGATAATAAAAAAATAAAAACCCAGGGTAAAGGGGGACTACCCCCTTTAAATCCCCCCTCCCCTTGACGCTTTATATTATCAATGAAGATTTTTATACCTTTTTCAATTATACAAAATTTCCCATATTTTTTCAAGAAAAAAAATTGAGGTTTCTCTAAAATTTGAGAACTAAAAAAATGAACTTGTTTTACAATTCAAACTAGAAATGTATCAAAATGCACTTTAAAAATTTTTTAAAAAAGTTAATTTAATAGCATAAATAAAGGATTTGGTAATGTTGTCGGGTGACACCCGACAACATCATAAATTTTTATAATATGCATAAATACTAGGTTAGTGATGTTGTTGCTTAAAAGTGATAAATTTATAAATTTCATAATCTTTAAAATTGTCATATTTTTATAATATGAATTATATCGTCCGTCATGACTGTAGTAGTTTTTCCAACTCCACCTTTTTTATTCACGATCGCTATTTTTTTCATGCTCTTTCACCTCTTATTCTAAAATACTATTAAGCTTTATGATTTTGCTATTGATGTCGCTAAAACTTAGATTTGTGTATATAAGCGTATTATTGATATTCTTGTGTCCTAAAACTTTTTTCAGTTCCACAAGCGATAATCCCGCATTCAGAAGATGCACAGCACGGCTATGCCTAAATACATGAGTATGTGCATATTTCTTATCTATTCCAAGTGCTTCAAAGAGCTGCTTCATATATCTGTTTGTATGATTTTCCGACGCTCTTCCTTTTTTTGAATTTCTTGCAATGTAATCTTTTCCCGTCAGTCCTAATTGAACTTGCTGCTCCAGCAATAATGCATATAACTGTGGCGATATAACAATTTCCTTATAATCTTTCATTTTCTGCTTGGAGTTGTTTAATCTTGCAATGACTAAATTTCTCCCCTTATAATTAATTTTTTTAATATCGCTGTATTTCAAGTTTAGGACTTCATTGATTCTAGCTCCTAGTTCGTAAAGCAATGAAAATACCACTTTATAGCAAGGCTTTGCATTTTCAATAACTCTTTTTACATCAGGTTCTGTCAGATATTTCACTTTTTCTTCTTTTTCTTCATCCGGAAGAATAATATCATTTTGGTCTGGTATAATAATATCGTTCATAACTTTCCCCTTCTTTAATGTATTAATTTTTCAAAAACATTCTTTATTGATATAATTATACAACATTTTTTTAAAAAAACAAGTGAGAAAGCGAGGAAAATAAAGAAAAAGGTATGAAACTGGCCCCGGTTCCACACCTTACTTAAACCTATTTATAGACAGCTTTCACTTCTTTTCCATGAGATGCAATCCCAATCTTCAATCCCTACAGGAACAGCTTTTTTTCTCATAAAATCACTTCCTTTGTCTATATTTAAAATAATAATACTTTTCTTTATCCTTTCAATAAATTTTCTGCCATCTCTTTTAAGTTCTCATCAATCTCATCATCGCTAAAATCAGAAATTATTTCTAATTGATCTAATATTTTTTTCTTCTTCTCTATTCTGTTCTTCATTTCTTTTGTCAGAGAAGTATCATTATTTCTAGTACCATTTTTAGTATATTCTTTTAAAAAGGCATTATTTTTTGACATATAGTCTTTTATCATTTCTATCTTTTCTGAAATTTTCTCTCTAAGAGATAATTCTTTTTTTTCTTCAGTTTTTGAAACACCTAAAAATTTAGGAGGATATGTGGAAATTTTAACTTCTTTTTTCTTATTTTCAGTTTTAGTTTTATTATCTTCATTTTTTTTCATTTTCTCTGCTTCTTCAAGTTTTTCTTTTGAATCCTTTAAAAATCTAAATTCAAACCCAACAACTCTACTTCTTCCTCGACCGCCAGTAAATCCATATTTCTTCTTAATTTGCAAATTATATTTTTCCCCTAATTCTTTTTTTATTGGCTTTAGAACCCAAGTATCTATATCGATCATTCTATATGTTGCAGGAATATCAAGTAGATGTTTGAAATTTTCAAGGCTACAATTCCAAAATCCTGTATTTTTAAATTGTTTCATCCTACGGTAAAATTCTTTTGTATAACTCGATTTTAAATTCACAAATTCTTCTAATTCAAATCTAGTCCACTCTTTATTAAAATCATTAAGTAAAAATCTAAAGTCTTCATTCAATGAAATCATTAATATTTGTTCATCTAACTTTATTTTAAAAGTCTTAAAAATTGCCATTTGTACAATCGTATTATTTTCTCTATATGTATAATTTAATGACAATAATTTTTTATTAACATTCATAATAGTATTTGCAAACTCTTTTACTGTCATATTTTTTTCCAATATTATTAATTTTTTCAGTTCATAAAATGAATATTCAAGAATATTAGTCTCCTTTTCTCTAAGTTTATGAAAAATTGTCATTAACAAATTTAATTCCTCAGAAGTAAACCTTCTTAATGCTTGATTATTAAAATCATTATCATACTTTACAATTTCACTTCCCATTACATTTTCCTCCATTCTATATTTAAATAATACCATATTTAAAACAAGGAATCAATAAAAAACTTGTTTTTATATTCCCAAAAACTTGTTTTATATTCCCAAAAACTTGTTTTATATTCCCAAAAACTTGTTTTTAATAGTTATAAAACTCAGTATTTATGCTGTGTTGTGGGTACCTAAAAGAATATAAAATATTTTAAAAGACCTAAAAGTCTTTTAAAAATATTTTATTAAAAAGAATGTAAATTAAAAACATCGTTTTTATAAAGTGATGTTTTTAATAATCAGAACCTCAGTACTTATCAATATTTTCATGCTTTCACTATGTCCTAGCTTATTACAAAAAATATACTTATTTCTTATCAACCCAACAGAATTAAAATCGTTAAATATTTTAATCAAAAAGTCTCATTTTCAAATACAAGCCTTTATATAGCTTCACATACTCTTTTGAACTATTGTTCTACTGAAAAAAATAAAGCTTTTTTTTCTAATAAAATTTCTCTATAAAATAATAATTTTTAAATAAATTATAAAAAATTTTTATTCAAAAAAAGATTTTTCAAATAAATAAACTAAAATATTAGAAATCTTGACAATTTGCCAATAGAGGAGTATACTTTTAAATAATATTTTTTTTGAAATTTTAATAAAGAGGTGGTGAAAATCATAAAAAAATATATAACAATACTAATTTTTTCTCTAGCCACTATTAATTTTTCAGCACCTGTTGATGATGCTACTAAAATTTTAGATATTCAGCAGAGACAGCTTGAGCAGGAAAGAAGCAGGATGGAGCAGCAAAAAAGTCAAGAAGAATTTGAAAATACTAGATTTAATGATGTTCCAAAAATTGATAAAGATAGCAACTTTGATGATAAAAATTCTAAAAAGTTTTTGATAAATGAAATTGATATTGAAGATAAAGACAAACTACTTTCTAAGAAAGAAAAGAATAATATAATTAAAAAATATGAATATTTGGAAATGGGAAGCAGCGATATTCAAAATATTCTGGTTGAAATTACTAATAAATTAGTTTCTAAAGGGTATATTACAAGTATTGCGACAGTTTCAGATAAAAATGATTTGACTACAGGAACTTTAAACTTAAAAGTTGTCGCAGGGAAGATTGAAGATGTCAGAATTAATTCTGGCAATGGACTTGATAAATATAAGGAATTTTTTATGTTCCCTAAAAACAGAGGGAAAGTGTTGAATATAAGAGATCTGGATACTGCTACGGATAATTTTAACTCTATCGGTGCTAATAATATGAAGATGGATATTGTTCCTTCAAGCCGTGAAAACTACTCAAGAATTGAAGTAAAAAACAGATTAAAGAATAAATATACTGTTGGAATTTTAACTAACAACTATGGGGACGATAAGCAGAACGGAATTTGGAGAAGAGGTATAAACCTTAATATTGACAGCCCTCTTGGAATTGGGGACAACTTCTATTTCACATACATGACAGTTCCTAAAAAAGATCCTGACAGAAGCTGGAAGAAAAACATAGAAGATTTAGCTCCGGGAGAAATTTTACCAATTGGTCCAGTTGGCTATGATCCTTCAAACGGAGATACATTGCCATATAAAAGACGGCTTGATATGTTTAATTTTGGATATACGATGAAATTTAGAACATATACTTTAAGACTTAATTCAAGTAAAAGTATTCAGGAAAGCAGTTTCTATTCAGGCAACACAGTCTATGATATGTACTCATCAAGTCGGACTACACAAGCAAATTTGGAAAAAATATTGTTCAGAAATCAAAAGAGCAAGGTAAGTTTTGAAGCAGGGATAAAACAGAAGCATAATCAGAACTATTTGGAAAAGTCAGTTCTATCAAATAGAAAATTGTCAATAGGGACAGTTGGCTTAAATACAACGACATCTCTATTTAGCGGTATTCTGGGAGTAAATTTAGGATATGAAAGAGGACTTAAAATTTTTGGAGCAGAAAGGGATAATGGAAAGCTGGATATAAATCCAAAGGCTCAATTTGATAAATATACTCTTGATGTAAGCTACTACAAGCCTATTACGAATAAATTTGTATACAGGGCAAATATTTACAGCAGTTATTCAAATGATGTGCTTTACGGAAGCGAAAGACAGACAATAGGCGGTGCAGGAAGTGTCGGAGGATTCAAGAATGATACGATACAAGGGGATAAAGCAGTTGAAATTGATAATGAGATTTCATACAACATTCCTATAAAAAAATTCGCAATAATTTCACCATATTTGAGTTATGGATATGGAACGGCAAAATACAGCAAGGATAATTCAAAATATGCAAGAGGGTATGTAACAGGAATTACAACAGGATTAAGGCTTAATACAAAATATCTTGATTTTGATTTTGGATATGCAAAGCCAATGGCACATTCAGATTATTTGAAGCCTAAAAAGCAGGATATATACTTCAGTGGAAATATGAAAATTAGTTTTTAAAAAGAAAGGAGACATTTAGTGTACAGCAGAGATAAAATTTTTAATAAAATAACAGCAGCAATACTTTTGATAATGCTTAATATTAATATATTGGCAGATGGACTTAAATTAGATCCCAACTCAAGATACAATACAAAGCTTGACATGTCACGAAATGGAACTCCAATCGTTAATATTTCTACTCCGAATGGTCGTGGAATAAGTATCAATGAGTTTCTTGACTACAATGTCGGTCATGAAGGGCAAGTGCTTAATAATGCTGATAACATTGGGCGTAGCCATCTTGCCGGGATTATTAATGCTAATCCGAATTTGGCTGCCAACCAGGCTGCAAACTTGATAATCCTTCAGGTAAACGGGTCTAACCGTTCAGATATTGAAGGGTATCTGGAAGCTTTGAGCCGTCAGAAAGTAAATGTGATTTTGAGTAATGAAAATGGTATTTACTTAAATGGTGCGGGAACCATTAATATTAGAAATTTTGTTCCGACTACAGGAAGAGTAAAGCTTCAGAATGGGGACTTCGTAGGAATTGATGTTGAAAAGGGAAGAGTTGTGATAGGCTCAAATGGTTTTGACGCATCGACTACGGATTATGTCAATGTAATTGCAAAAGCTCTTGAATTGCAGGGAAGCCTTGTTGGAAACAAGGTTGATGTAACTCTTGGAGAAAATACAGTTGATAAAAATGGTGCAGTTACTTCAAAGCATGGAATAAATTCTGTTGCAATTGATGCAAGTAAACTGGGTTCGATGTATGCAGGGCAGATCAGCATAATCAGTACTGATAAGGGTGCAGGAGTAAACTCAAGGGGAATTGTTTACTCAAGAGATAAAAAACTTGAAATTACAGCAGATGGAAAAATAAATGTTGCTAAAATTAAAGGGAACGGTATTGAAATTAATGGTACAGAGTACAATCAGGCTGAACTTGCCAGTTCTGATAAAGGGATTAATATCAATGCTAAAAATATTAGGCTAAATGGAGAAACACAGGCAGCTGGGGATATTAATTTAAATGGGAATACTCAAAATAACTCTAAAATATATTCTGAAGGGAATTTTAATACAGGAAGTCTTTTAAATACAGGCGATATTAATGTTGCTGGGAATTTTAAGGCTGATGATTTTAAAAATGTTTTGGCAGCTGTTAATACAGGTGGAAGTTTGAATGTTAAAAACTTGGAAAACAGTGGCAGCATTCAAGTTTCTAGAAGTACAGGGATTGACGGGAAGTTAAATAATTCAGGCAATCTGACTTCTATAGGCAAAATAACTGTAAAAAATGATATTTTAAATTCTGGAAATATTTCAACTAATGAAGATTTGTCAAGTAAAAATGCAGTTTCATCAGGTATAATTGTTGCAAATAATTTTACAACAAGTAATTTGCAGAATGATGGAAAAATCTTTACAAATGCGGATTTGAAAACAAAATATTTCAAAAATACTGGAGAAATTTCAGCCGTTGGAAAAATATCAAGCGACAGTATGGTTTCAAGTGGAAGCATTAGAACAAATGAAGCTCTTGATATTTCAGGTGACTTGAATAATGACGGGACTTTACAGAGTGCTAAAGATATTACGGTTTCAAGTAACATTAAAAATAGCGGTAAAATTTATGCTGGCGGAAATTTATCAGGAAAAGATGCTGTTTCAAGCGGGAAAATAGTTTCTAAAAATTTAAGAGTGAATGATCTTAAAAATGATGGAGAAATTTTTACAAATGAAGATCTTCAGGCTAAAAATGTTACGAATACTGGTAAAATAGCATCTTCTGGAAATATTTCCACAAAAGATTTGAAAACTTCAGGAAGCATAAAATCTAATAGAAAAGTTACAGTTTCAGGAAAGCTTGAAAATGATGGGGATTTGGAAGCTGTAGAAGATATAAAGGTTTCGGGAAATGTAAGAAATACTAAAGAGATAGCGACAAATGGTGATTTTTCTGGTAAGAATGTGGTTTCAAAAGGGAAAATTATTTCCAAAAATTTTGAATCCCATGACTTAGAAAATGATGGAAAAATTTTGGCAGATGGAAAAGTAAAAGCTAGAAAAGTTAAGAATGCAGGAGAGATTTCAGCTGCTGGAGATGTATCTACAGATGATTTGAAAACTTCGGGAAGAATTTCTGCTAAAAACTTGGAATCTGAAGATTTGGATAATGATGGGAAAATTTCTTCAAATGAGAATGTAAAAGCTAGAAATATTAAAAATACTGGAGAAATTCAGGCTGTAGGATCAATATCAGGAAATGATTTGAAAACTTCAGGAAAAGTTAGGGCAAATAGAAAAATTACAGTTTCAGGAGAACTTGAAAATGGTGGGGATTTAGAATCAGGAAAAAGTCTGACTGTTTCAAAAAATATTAAGAATACTGGAAAGATTGCTGTAAATGAGGATATTTCAGGGAAAGATACTCAAAATTCAGGAAGCCTGTATTCTAAAAATCTTAAAACTGATAATTTGAAAAACGATGGAAAAGTTGAAGTTGGAAACGATTTGAAGACGGCGGATATTGAAAATACTAAAGATATTACAGCTGTTGGGAAAATCTCAGGGAAAAATGTCAATAATTCTGGAAAAATTTTGACTAATGGAACATTGGATGTTAAGAATGTTAAAAATATTGGAAAAATTGCCGCAGGAAGTGATGTTACATCGCAAAGGCTTGAAAATTCAGGAGTTCTGGCGACAAATGGGAATATTACGACTTCAGATTCAATGATCAACAGCGGAAATATTGAAGGCAAAAATCTTGATATAATTGGTTTGGAATTCACAAATAGCGGTAAAATATCGGCTGACAACATTAGGGCAAGGGTTAATGACACTAAAAATAATGGGAATATTTCTTCAGCAAATGATATTGATTTAACGACAAATACTTTAACAAACACAAAAGAAATGCTGGCAGCAAACGACATAAATTCAAATAATGCGACAGTTTCAAATTCAGGGAAAATGGCTTCAAATGGTAAAATACTGCTAAATAATTCGAGCATTACAAATATTGGAGAGATTTTGTCTGGAGAAATTTCTATGCAAAATGCGAAAAAATTTGATAATACTGGAACAATAAAAGGGAATAAGACGGTTCTTACAACTGACCAGGATCTAAATCTGGTTGGAAATTTGCATGGAGAAAGCTTGCTTGAAATTTCAGGAAACAACATTACAAACAATGGAAATACGACAGGGGCGGGGCTTATCAAAATAAGTTCTAATGACTTTACAAATAATAAGGAACTGGCTTCAAGTGCTGTGATTATTGATGGCCGTGGGAATGTTGTAAACAACAATATGATTACTGGAAATGATGGTAAAATTAATGGAAACAGCATTACTAACAATGATTTGATTGCTTTTGACAATTATCTTGAGATGAATGCTAAAAGTAAAGTTTTGAATAATAAAGATAAAAGTATTTATGGTGGAAATGCTCTGATAATCAAAGGTTCTGAAATTTTGAATGATGAAGGTGAGATTCTTGGTGGAAATATGGATCTGAATGCTTCTAAAATCACTAATAATGTTGGAACTGTTCAGTCAACTGGGGATATTTTTGTTACTTCAAATGATTTTCAGAATATTGGAAGGGTGTCAAATCTTGGAAGCTATGAAAAATACTATGAAACTTGGGATAATAGAATTTTAACTGAAAATGAGGTAAAAACTCTTTGGATTGATAGCGATAAGGATAGGGAGACGGTTACTAAAAACAAAGATAAAAGATGGATGGGCTTTAGAGCAAGATACATTGACAAGCTGAAGAACAGACAGAATACATCCAGTAAAATACCGTCATTGCTGCTTTCACAGGATGAAAATACATTGAAGCAGTTGACGCAGACTCACACAACGATACAGACAGGATCAGCTGAAATCCCTCAAAAGGCGTTGAAGGGGAAAATAAAAAGCAATGCAACTACAGAATATGGAAAAATGATCGCTTCTGGAAATATCATAATTAATTCAGGAGATGTTAAAAATAGGGACAGTTTGATTTCAGGTGGTGGACTTGTTGACATAAATGCAACTAATTTTGAAAACTCTGTAACTCTGGGAAATGCTGTAAAACTTAAGGACGGAGTTGAAAAAATAAATTATGAAAAGTGGAAAGCAAAACATGGAGTCCAATGGAAATTAAGGGCATATTATAATAGGGATCTTGTTGATGGTGGAATCGGATATGAAAGCGGACAGCCTTCCATCATTGAAGGGGCTGTAGTAAATGTAAATGCTCCAAATATCATAAAAAATTCTATTGAGGCAGGAAACGGAAAAGTACTGAATAATGGCGGAGCAACTGGCAGAGCCTTGACTTCTTCAAATTCAATAGGAATTAACAAGGGGACAGGTTCAGCAAATGGAGCGGTTCAGGTTGCTGGAAATGCTTTACTATCCAAAGTAAATAGCGGCTTTAATGGAAATTTACAGGTTAATGGCAGCGGCAATAATAGCTTTGACAGGGCAATACAAATTTCAGGAAATAATTCAGTTATTCAAAATATTAAAAAAACTGGAACAATTGATGTAAACCCACTATTAAGCAGTGCAATGTTTACGATGAATATGAGTCCATCTTCAAAATATCTTCTAGAAACTCGTTCAAAATACATAAGTTTAGGTCAATACTATGGAAGCGACTACTTTACTTCAAGAGTTGGGTATTCGGAAATTTGGGACAGAAGTAAAAGATTAGGGGATGCTTTTTATGAAAATCAATTGCTTACAAGAGCTTTAAATGAAAAGCTTGGAACAAGCTTTTTGAACGGAAAATCTAATCAGGAATTGATTCAGTCAATGATGGATAATGCGGCTGATGAAAAAGCAAGGCTTGGTCTTGTTGTTGGTCAGGCATTGACTCAGGATCAGATAAATGCCTTAAATGAAGATATTATCTGGTATGTCTCAAAGGAAGTGAATGGAGTCAGTGTTTTGACACCGCAAATTTACTTGTCAAGCAGAACTAGGGAAAGCATAAGCGATGACACTAGAAATAGAATTGGTGGAATAGATGGAACTTATGTCAAGACTAAAGATTTTGTAAATGATGGGACAAAATGGGGTAATGGTGGAGTTACCTATGTTGAAGCAAATACTGTGAGAAATGAGACTACAACAAATCTTCTTTCTGAAATTTCAGGAGATAGAACATTCATAAGTTCAGTTGGAAATATTGAAAATATCGGCGGAAAGATACAGGGGAATGAAGTTGTAGGTTTAATTTCTGAAAATGGAAATGTAATCAACAATACAACCAAAAGAAAAGTAGGATTCAATAATGGCGAGTTTGACAGAAGCTGGCATGAAGAAATAGGCTCAATTGGGCAAATTTCTTCAAATGGCTTAACTTTTATTAAGGGTAACAGCTATGAGTCAACAGGAGGAATTCTAAACACAAATCATCTTGAACTTGATGTAAATAAATTCAATGTATCGGCATTGTCTTTAAGCGGTGAAGATAAATTCGGCAAGGGCAGCAATAATTACACAAAATATGGCGCAACAGAACATTTAGGCGGAGAAGTAACTGCAAATTCTACTTCAGGAAGAATAGGAGATTTGAACCTTACAGGCTCAGCATTTATTGGCGGAGATACACAAGGTCTGAAAATTGGGAAAGTGAATGTGGAATCCGCTGTAAACAGTTACGACTTGGAGTCAAAACAGACGAATAAAGATATAGTTTCTAAAAGCAGTACATACATAAAATCTCATCAGGAAGAAAATGTTGCAGGAAATTTACAGCTTAGCGGAGCAAGAATTGAAGGAAACTTGACAGGAATCGGAAGTAACATTGATTTAGGTGAAAATACCTTTGTTGGCGGTAAATTGACAACAGATTCGAGAGAGCTGCACAACAGTTTTTATGAAAAAAATACATCCAGAGGATTTAGTGCAGGAATTAGTCACGGAACGGCTTCATTAAATTATGGAAAATCAAGCAGTACCTATGATGAAAAAGATACGATAAATGCCAAATCAAATTTAAGAATTAGCGATGGAAGTGTGCTGAATAACGGAGCGGAAATTACGGCAACAAATTTTGAGTATGGAAATATTCAAATTAATAATGGTGATGTAAAATATGGTGCAAGAATTGATACAAGAGATGTAAAAACTACTTCAAGAAGCAGTAATTTTGGTGTTTCAATTGGAATAAACAGTCCGATTAAAGATAGAATTGAGCAAGCAGCTGGAGCTGTAAAGCAAGCTAGA
>ERZ773055.832-NODE-832-length-16262-cov-10.678534_pt1 | contig 16262 bp, 22 predicted proteins | sample MGYA00580515_ERZ773055 | MGnify/ENA primary metagenome ERZ773055 (study PRJEB29015, sample SAMEA2737993) | human oral metagenome | biome: human oral; feature: human-associated habitat; material: dental | place: China | collected 2064 ...
TTTTTTATTAAAATATAAGATATATCTTATATTTTAAATTTTGATATTATATTTTAAAATAAAACAATGAATTAGTTTTATTTTAAATATTTAGTGATGATACTATTTAGTTATTATCCGATTAAATAGAGGAGCTATTGATTCGGGTTTATCAGTGAAGTCCGCGAGGATAAAATTAAAACTGATTTTAATTTTCATTTAAAAGAAACTAGAGTTTATGATGTAGATACTACTCTAGAGAAATATAGGTTAGTTTCTAAAAATCTGTTCCTTAGTAAAAAGCTAAAAACAAAAAATTTAAAAACATTTTTTGGAAGCAAGACTTCCTTATATGTAAGAGGTTTATCCTCTTAATTATTGAAGTAATATCTGTAGTAATATAAAAATAAAATTGGTTATTTTTAATTATGATAAATTTTAAAATACAAGTTGAAATCTTGTCAGATATTCTTCCTTTTAATGGCGGTTTGGCTGAATGTGTAAAGGCAGTAGTCTGCAAAACTACTATAAGCGGGTTCGATTCCCGTAACCGTCTTAGTTAATAAATAAAAATAGAAAGAAGAAACAAAAAATATAGTAAATACAAATCGAGTAGCTTTATATAATCGAGTTTCATCAAATGAGAACAAAAAATGCTGAAAACAATTAGAATGTTTAATAATGGTATTCTTTAGCAAAATGTTATACAATTTGTAGAAGAAATTATTGAAATTGCAATTGGATTAAATGATAAGATACCAAAATTAGAAAAAATATTAAAGAAAGATAATTATTGAATTTTACTAGTTGAACATAAAGATAGATAGATTAACACGATTTGGATTTAACTATATAGAAATTTTATTATCAAAATCACAACAACGAGTAGAAGTGATAAATTATATACAAGAAGAAAAAGAAGATTTAACAAATGATTTAGTCTCAATTATAACAAGTTTTTGTGTGAGAATATATAGACAAAGAAGAACAAAAAGAAAAACTGAAGATTTAATCAAAGAATTGAAAAAGGAACAATTAAATGGTAGTTCGAGTCTTGAAGATAAGAATTAAAGATAATAAAATTGTAAAAGAATTAAAAGATAAGATGTATGAAACAAGAGAATTTTATAATTCTTGTTTATATATTACAAGATTCAGATATTTTGAGTTTATTAAAAGAACTAATAATTTAAATTATGAAGAAAGAGAAACTTTTAATTTAGAAGAATGGTTTAAAGATGAAACTGTCTGGCTAGGAAAAATGGAAAGTTATGGACAAGATTTCATAGATAAAATTACAATAAAAACGAACTCAAAATTAAAAGCAAAAGAGAAACAGACAATTTTAAGAAAAGTCTGTTCTGATTGAAAATCATATTTTAAAGGGAAACAAGAAAGTAAGAAGTCAAAAAGGAGAGTAAATCTAGCTAGATATAAAGATTGTCTTTATATGACAACAGAATTTAATAAACAAATGATTAAATTTAAGTCTTATAAAAAAGATAATTGTATTGGTTTAACAGGTCTAGATAGTAAAATAAAAATGCCTGATTGGTTAAAAAGAGAATCAATTCAAGCTGTTAGATTAAAATATAGAAATAGCTATATATATCTAGAAGTAATATATAATAAAGAATTAAAATCAAAAAACAATAAAAGAGATAAAAATAAAGTAGTTGCTATTGATCCAGGTTTAAATGCAATTACAACATTAACATTTAATTGGAAAAAGAAGCCAATATTAATAAGTGGTAGACATTTAAAATCAGTCAATCAACATTATCACAAACAATTATCAATCATTAATAAAGAAATTTCAAAGACAAAAAATAATCATATTAAAAATTTATTAATTAATAAAAAAGAAAGAATTACAGAAAAACGAAATCTTAGAGTTGAACATGAATTACATGTAATTAGTTCTTATATTGTGAATTTACTAAATGAATATAATGTTAAAACTTTAATATTTGGTCATAATAATCAACAAAAAAATAATATTAATTTATCTAAAAAAGTTAACCAATCTTTCGTTAGTATTCCTTTTTATAGATTAATAAATATACTTGAATATAAGTGTACTGAAGCTAATATTGAATTTATTATCCAAGAAGAAAGTTATACCTCTAAAGCTTCTTTTCTTTCAAATGATGCTATTCCTAATTATAAAGAAGATTTAAATTATACATTTTCAGGAAGAAGAGTAAAAAGAGGATTATATAAAGACAAAAATCTAAATCAATATATACATTCTGATGTAAATGGCTCTTACAATATAATGAGAAAATTTGGAATTAATTTAAATGAATTGATTGATAAATATAAGAGAAATAGTAATGTTATTGAACCTTTTGGTGTAAAATTAGCAATGAATTAAAATTAAAAAATATAAATAATTTAAATATTATTAAATATTAGATTCTAAGACTTAGTTCAAGACTAATATAATAAAATTTATATTTTGAAAGTAATCATTCAGGTAATCTATTAATAATTATTAATAGCTGAATGAGTAGAACTGTATGTAGTTACGGCGGATATTATATTATTTTTATAATATTTATTCAAAATCTAAATTTGATATGATTTTATGTCATTTTTAGTAACTATTGTCAAGATATGATTATTTAGCTGAAATTTTTAAATAAAAAATTAAAAATTTTTCCAAAAACTATTGACTTTCTTTTTTCAATATAGTAAAATATATTCATAGTTAAATAATTAAGAGAACATACAGCAATAATTGGTATCATAGATAGAAAGTTCTCTGTTTTAAAATAACCATCAACCATTAAATATAGACTACTGTTTCTACTAGATAGTCTATATTTATTTCTGGACCTTTAGCTCAATTGGTTAGAGTCCTCGCCTCATAAGCGAGTGGTTGTAGGTTCAAGCCCTACAAGGTCCATTGCTGAGAACCTTATTCGTTAAGGAGAAAGCATTAAGTTCAATGAACAGAAATATAGTCTAGTTGAGCTTATCAATTAGTGCAAAAGATAGAACTAGGCGCCAGTAACTATCTACTTTATTTCAAATTTTGAGGTTTAAGTTTCTTTAGAGCCCAAAAAAGAAACTCTAGGTTAATTACTTATTGTAAGTTTATAAGTAACAAAATTAACTAGTTATGCTCAATAACTGACGGAGACGAGACTTTGGTAGAAGGTCTTTCAGGTGGGAATCCTGTAAACATAAAGAAACATAAATCCAAGAATACACGGAATATTATGAGATTTGTTAACCGTGAGTTGTTCTCTTCAATGTGGAAAATTGAAGTAAGTTTCAAATGATTACTTAACCATAAAATCATTAAATCAATAAACTTTACGATATTATTTTAAAGTAAATATTGATTTGACTCAATTTTGGAAAGTTATGAATTATAAATCCTTCTTTCTATTAAAATTTAAATTCATAAGGTTGGTTCGATTCCGACTTGAGTTGTTTATATTCTAATTTGTTTGGGAATATTAAATATATGAAAAAGTTTTTATATTTAATACAACACAAAAATTTATCAGAATATACAAAAATAGGTTATACTACTGATATTGAGAAAAGAATAAAAAGTTTACAAACAGCTTCTCCTACTGGAATAAATTTAATATATTTAGTAGAGAGTGACTATGCTTTTAAAATGGAGCAAGCTTTACATAAACGATATTCTTCTAAAAATTCTAATCTAGAATGGTTTAAATTATCAGATAATGATATTAAAACTATTATTAATTGGATAGAAACTCAAATTAGTAGAAGGTCTAAATAAGTGGGCATAGTTTAATGGTAAAATTTCAGGCTTCCAACTTGATGATGTCAGTTCGATTCTGATTGCCCATATTGCGGGTTAGTGAAATGGAATAACGTTGGGCTCATTACCCAAAGTTGGGGGTTCGAATCCCTCGCCCGCAATATTAAAAACAATTATGAAAGTTTCTGAATAATTGTTTTAAAGAGGTTAACATGAGTTTCCTGAATTTTTAATATAGCCCAAGAGTGACTATATTAAAAATAAAAAACTCAAACAAAGCGAAAAACAATTCATTATTAAGTTTTTAAATTTTTTCTCTTCGCTATATAAGAGAATGAGATAATGAAATTATATGGTTTTAAAACTTTACGATATTTTCTCCATAATGAAAGTAGTTTATGCGGCTATAAGTAATTTAAAAAGTTTTCAAGTTTAAGGTAATTCAGGAAAGCTACTAATTATCTTTCAATTTACTTGTCTCGTTCTGTGCAAAAGAATTAAACAAAAGATTATTCTGTTTAATTGCAACCTAAACATTATAAAATTTTGTAAGAGAGAAAAATTGTAAAGGGTATTGAAGAGTCCTTTCTAATGGCCAAAGAAAAAATCTTCCCTATGATATTCAGCAAAATATTATAGAGAGATGGATAGTTTAATTTAAAACATTTTAATCGGAGTTAAGCTAAAACTTGGATTAAAAGATGTGAGTTATCTCACTTCATCTATATTTACGATTATTTACATTTAAGATAAATCAAAAGTAACAAAAAAATATGTAGAATGATGATATGCTTAATATACATTGTTCTACATATTTTTATTTGACTTTCTGATTATATTTATATATAATATGTGGTTACAGAAGAAAAATAATCTTGAATTATAGGATAGACACTATTCTACAATTCTTGTACCACAGAAGAAAAATATATATCTTTTCACGATATTGCTGTTTATAATTGACACTTTTGGTAATAAGTACCTAAAAGTGAATTACAAACTAGTACCTCATTAAGAGGACGAACTCCTAATTCAACTTTAATTGTTGTATTAAGTACATTCGTTAGAAATACCACAATTTGAGTATTTCCTTTAAGTTTATTTACTTTTTCTTTAACTTCTTTTTTATTAGATTTTGTTTTTACTCTTTTAGTCTTTACTTTTATAGGTAAAGACTTTTTAATTTTTATATTTGTAGAGCGTATTGCTAGATTGATTGAAGCTAATAAATCTCTATCTATCTCTCCTGTTGTAAATTCAACTATTCTATCTTTCACAATTCCAATTTCTTTTGTAACAGGATGCTCTTTGCTAGAATTATATGCTGATACTTTTTTAACCTTTATTCCATACATAGAAGCTTTTTCTATAATTTTACTATGAATTTGTGAATGATTCCATTTACCTCCTTGAGAGTTTAACCAAGATAGATTTTCTATATGAATTGTTTTACATCTATTCTGTAACGCTAATTGAACTACCTCATTTGAAAGAATTTTTGATTGATAATCTTTACTGTTTGTTATCTTCTTTCTTATATTACTATATAATGTTTTCCATGTGTTATATTTTAATTCTTCTGTTATATTCAAATCATCATAAGATTTGATTTTATTGTATAAAATTTGTTTATTTTCATAAAGTCTGTTAATTTTTTCTTCTATTCTCTGACTTCTTTTAGTATTAATATATTCATCACTAAATGTACCATCTTTAGACATTACAACAGAACTAAATAATTTAATTTTACCTATATCTACTCCTAAAATCTTATCTTCTAAATCATAGTTTCCAATTTCATATTCATAAGAACAGATACCTATATATTGATTATCTCTTTTTCTTTTAATAAATCTAGGTTTAGCTATTCTACCAGTAAATCTAGAATCTATACTAGAAGGAAATATTATTTCATAGTTAATCCAATCTTTTTTATTAATTTTAATTTCACAAATATTATTAGATTTCATTCTAAAAATTTGTTTTTCAGAAATAGTATAATCAAGATTTAAAGTAACACTATAAGATAAATCAGGAATTTTATCACTTCTTTTAATATTAGCAATTCTACTTCTAGTAGGATATAGTTTTAATTTGTGTAAATTATCAAACAAATTTTCATTAATATTGAAGTTGTTTTCAACTAACTCATTCCAGATAATAATAGCTTCTTGTTTAGATTGCAATTCTCTTCTAATATTTTCAAATAAAATATAAGAATGCCATGTTTTGTTATGAATTGCCCAATCTTTAATTCTCCATTTAAGATTGTCTCTTAATTCTCTCCAAACATTACCTCTATGTTTAGATAAATCTATTTTATTTAAAATAGCTCTTGTTTCATTGTTAGAAAGAATAAAATTTAATTCATTTTGCAGAAAATCATAAATAGGAATTAATTCATTGGGCATTCTTATATTAAAAGATTTCCAATTAGTATTCTTTTTCTTCATTTATCCTCCTTTCTATCTGATTATTACTTAATATTCCTATTTATATCCTTTTTATGCTTCTGTTGTTTATTATGTTTTTCTTTTTTTAAAACGTTCTAGGAAGCTCTGGATTCGATTTTAAATAGTAGATAGTATATTTATATTAAAATACAATTTAAAACAATTGGAGAGCTTCCTATGAGTTTCTAGAGCATTTTAAAAAGCTTAAGTTATCAACTTAAGCTTTAAACTATTTCATCTATTTTTTCAATTCTCCATTTATATTTCTTTCCTCTTTTTTCAAATAAATTTAAAGCATCTTCTCTTGTTTTTACATGAATAACATATGGAAAATGAATTGAACCATCCCAAGTATAACAGTTGGCTTTAAAAGTTCGCTTTTTTTGTAATTTCATAAATATATATAACCTCTCTTAATATTCCAATATGATTTCTTTTGCTGTTAAATTACCAATTTCTTTATTTTTCCAGATAGCATTTTTTATATATTGTGCTTTATTTGAGAAATAAAAACTTTCATTGTTTTCATTCTTATAATGAGTCATTTGTTTAACATATTTTGAAATATGATTTCCAAAACGTTTGTTTTCAGGTGTTTTGCCAGAAGAAGGAGCATTTGTCTTCAATAGCATTTTCTCAAAAATTTCATCCCCATCTTGATGAGGTAAGCCTTTGACAAATAATCCATAGTGACATAACTCATGTTTCAAAACATCTTCTACAATATAAAATGAATCCATGATTAAAGCATTTAAAATAAATGATTTATTTAATTTAATTTTAAGAGGTTTTCTTGTTTTATTAAAAGGATTATAACTATAAAAAAATGTTCCTAATCTTCTTTCCATTCTTCCATCAATAACAATAGGAATATTAAAGTCAATATCAAAGTTATCTCTCATGAATTTAATTGAAAAATCTTCAATGTCATTTAATACATCTTTTGATATTCCTTTTTTGAAATGTTTTTGATATTCTTTAAAGTCCATCTTAACAATTTTTGACATATTAAAACCTCTTTCTACTTTCTAATAAAATTATACATCAAAGTATCATACCTGTCAAGCAGAAAAGTTTTGATATATTAAAAGAATTTGATATAATATTTTTATATATAAAGAAAGGAATATCAAAATTGCAAAAGAAAGTTATTTTATCATTGTTATTACCTTTACTATTTTCTTTATTTAGTAAAGTAGAAGCAACAAATGATTATTTAGATATAAATATAGTAAAAGAAGAAAAAATTCATCAAGACAATAAGAATCTAACAATATTTAATCAAAAAACAATTACAATAATTTCATCTGAAGATATAAAAACAAAGAAAGAAGAAATTATTAATTATCTAGAAGAATTAAATTTAACTACAAAAGAAAAAGATGAATATAAAGAGAAAATTAATAATCTATCTGATTTATCTCAACTAAAATCTTTAAAAGAAGAAGTTACTAAAATTTCAGAAGAAAATACAAAAAAAGAAAAAGAAGAAAAATCAAAAAGAGAAGAGAAAAAAGCTTCCGAAAACATAAAAAGTTCAACGGTTGACTACTCTAATTATTCTTCTTCAATAGTTCTTCCAAATGGAAATACTCCAGGTGAAATTGGTGCCTATGCGGCAAAAAGACTAGAAGCGTTGACAGGAGAATCTGCAAAAACATGGGAATATATTATTGCTAGAGAAAGTAATGGAAATCCTGAAGCTCGTAACCCTAGTGGGGCATATGGTTTATTACAATTAATGCCTATGCACGGAAATCCTAAAACTGTTGATGAACAAATTGAAATAGGTGCTAATTTGTATCATAAAGCAAAAGCTTATTTTGGTAATGGGCTACAACCATGGGGAATGTAACATTTTAGTTCTTTCTATAATAATTTCAGGAATATTTTAACTAAATTAAAATATATTTAGTTAAAGGAGTGAAATTATTTGAAGAAAAATATTAAAGACAAAAAATACTCTTTTTGCTATGAAACTAATAAAAGAAAATTTCCTGATGAAATTTCAGCAAAATTATTTCTTGCTAGATTAGATAAAAAAGACTGGTGGAAACAGAGTATAAATCATAAACCTTGTGATAAAAGACCAATACGAACATACAAATGTCAATTTTGTAATAAATTTCATTTAACTTCACAAGAAGAAATAGAATATAAAAAATAGAGATTTTAAAATCTCTATTTTTTTATTGTTTAAACAAATTAATTAAAGTTTCATAATCAATATTATCATCTAAAGGTAATAAGAATAGTTTGTTTTTATTATAGAAATAACCATTTCTATAATGATTTACTTCATTCAAAAATACTTTTACTGTATTTTCTGATGATAGAGATTCCCAAATAAAATCTAATTTCTTTGAAACTAAAATCTCATTAGGAATGCTTTCTTCAGAAAAGATAATTAAATCATCTGTAGCTAAACTTGTTACTTTTGTTACAACTAATTTATTCATTTACAAATCCTCCAAACTCAAAGGACAAATCTTCATCATTAACAGAAATTGTATATAGAGTTTGATTTTCTATTGTTTTACTTTTATATAATGAAAGTTCATAATCTAAATAATCCTTTTCATCATCTTCATCTAATTGATAAAATGCAATACTTTTTAAATTATTAGATTCATCAATTTCATGCTTACAGTCTTCTAAATTTTTTAGACCAGATAAAATTACTTCAAAATAATTATTCATTTGAGAATTATCTTTTTCAAAAATAACTTTATGAGCAAAAGAGTTAATTAAATTCTTTAAATCTTCTAATTTCATATTTTTTACCTTCTTTCTTTATATTTATATTATATATTATTTACAATTGTTTGTCAATAGTAAAATCAAATTCCTAGGATAAAAATGCTAATTATGAACAATATTACGTTTTTTAGAAAAATAGCTATTTTCTATAAAAAATCATGCAAATAACTTCATATCTGCATGACAATGTGAATTTATATATAATCTAAAATTTACTATTTTACTATTTCTATATTAGGATTTTTTAAAGTATAATAATCCTCATAAAAACTTAATGTATAATTATCATCTTCAGGATTTTTAATTACAGTATAATTAAAGCCATTATTAGTTAAATTATATAACATAACTTGTTTTTCTCTTTCAGAAACTATTTTATCTTTTCCAAAATTTCTACTAGCATCTAAAGAATAATCATCAGTTAATTCTTGTCCAATAATAAGAGTTGTATTTTTATCCTCTAATAATTTTTTAATATAATTTTTTCTTAACGAGCCATCTTTCCTAACTTTAATTTTAACAGGAGAATTTTTTGGAGTTTCTTTTTGAGAATTATTTCTATATTCTTCTTTTAAATCAGGATTTATATAATTAATATTTTCTATTCTGTTTGTTAGTATTCTAAAATCTACAGGATAATCATTATAATGTAATCTATCTTCATACCATTCATTAAAGAAATTAGAATCTAAACTAATATATTGATTTCTTACTCCTTCTATAACAGCATTATGAAATTTATTTCTCTCATATTTGTCTTGAATTTCTTTCCATAACTTTAAAGATTCTTGAATATCACTATCTTGTTTAAAATATTGAGCATCATCTGTTCCTATATTGTAAATAGTATCAGCAATATTTTGAAAGTTTTCTTTTTTCAGAGTTTCAATTCTTTCTTTATTTTGGATTTCTTCATTTTTCTTATCAGCAAATTTTTGCGCTTCTTCTCTTGATGTAAAATGTTCTTCGGGAGGAGCAAGTCTGCATCTTATTTTAGCAGGACATGTTACTACTTCTCCATTTGAACTAATATGAAACTTTCTTTCTGCCATATTTTATTCCTCTTTTTTATTTTAAAATATCTAAAATAAAAGACCAGAATTTAATCTAGCCTTCTAAATATATTCAATTTCAACATCTTTAAAAGTATTCATTAAATCTTCTAAAGTTAGTCCTTTAAAACCATTATGATTATCATAATTATCATTGAAAATTACATCATATTCTAAATTGTATGAACTTTGTTTTAAATCAGGATTGTCTTCATAAAGAAACTCTCCACAATCTTTATAAATTACTAAAAATTCAAAATATTTAAGAATATCTTTTTTGAGGGTTTCATTTATATTAAAGTCTTCAAAAGAAGTTAGACCTTTACTAAACATATATCCTTCTTCTTTAAGTTCTTCTAATTTTTGATTAAAATCTTCCATCTTTTGGAGAACATAAACTACGGGTTTCATTTTTATTTCCTTTAATTATTTTATTTGTATATATTATATATCAATTTAGCAAACCTGTCAATAAATAAAATTGATTTTTATATTTTATTCTGATAAAATAAACTTTAGAGAGTAAAATTAAAGGAGAATCAAATGCTAGGAACAATAAAAGAAATTTATAGAACAACAGACAATATAATTTTTGAAAATAGAAAAGAAGCTGAACATCATCAGAATGAATTAAATTATAAACTAAGAAGAGAAAATTTTATTTTATATGATTCTTTAGTTGAAGAATATAAGAATAAATCAATGCAAGAATTACAGGACTTGATTAGTGAAATTATTCCTATTAGTAGACATTCTGTCTTTAATAAAGAGAATATTCATGATATAGTTAGACCTTACTATTGTAATAAATTCCAACCTGAAGACTTATATAAAATTGTAGCTAAAAATGTCTTAAAAATCCAACTAATCAAAAATCCTGACTATTTACAGATTGTCAAAATAAAAGATGCAATTCATATTTATTATAAAGGAAATTACAATATTATTAATAGTAAAGGTTTTATTAGAAAAGAAGGTAAGTCAAAATATATCAATTTTTCTGTAATAAAAAATGATAAAAGAATAGATTTCTCAGACTATAAAAAAGCTAATATTCATCAAGTTGGATATTTAATTTTTAATGAAAAAAATCAACAATTATTCAACTTAAAAAATCAAAAATCTGCTCGTAGATTAAATATTAATGAATGGATAAGTTTATCTAAATATTTTAAATAAAAATTGATTAAATTGAATTAATTAATAACATAAAAGAGGATTAATAATGAAAACAAAAAACAAGGAACTAAATTATTTAGTAGACAATATTAAAATATTTTATACAAAGATAGAGATTTTAGCAGACAAATATTTTACAGGAGAGATTAAAAAAGTTATTGAATGTAATTCCAAGTATGAATTAGATGTTTATCTATCTGCTGTTGATAAAGGCTCTTATATTTCATATGATTTAAAGCTTACTATATATAAAAAAGAAAATAAAATTGCAGAACATTCTTTACAACTATCTATAGATAATCCTAAAAATAGATTATTTAATCCAACTTATATGGGACAAAGTATTCCATGTTCTAGAGGAGTATTAAGAACTGACCTCTCTTATGGTTTTACACTACCTATGTTAAAAAGTTTATGGTTACAATCATTAATAACAAAGTTTATTCATAAAGATGAATTAATTTCTGCATATTGTGATGTTATTCCAACTTTAATTAATTACTTAAATAAATTGGTTGATGAAAGTTAGTTTTAAAAAGAAAGAATTTAAAGAAATATTTATGATATTTATTATTAACTTATTATTTTATAAAATAAACAAAGAGGTTTAATGAATAATTTAGAAAATTTTGAGAAGTATTTATCTAATCAAAAATTAGATAATTTTGATATAAATAAATTACCTATTGAATATTTTACAAATCTAAAAGATATTTTAATTTCAACTGAAAAAGTTAAAGAAAAATTTGATGGAGAAGAAATTTTAATAAATTATATTTGTTATAATTTTGAAGAATTAGCAGAGTTGCCCTCATTAAGAATTGTTTTTCATTATGAAGATAATTCTCATTTAATAACTCCGAATCATTTAAGATATTTTAATTTCATTTTTTATATCATAAAAGATAAAAATAATAAATATATTTTATTTACAACATCATCAAAAGTTCATAGTAAAGGTTATAATAAAATTAATAAATTCAATACTTTAAATGAGTTATTAGAATCAATTATCTTGGACCACTTAGTTTCAAGAGTTCATCCTGATTTTCTTGAAAAATTAAAAAAATAATTTTAAAAAAAGTTGACTTTTAAATTATTTTATAGTATTATATAAATATAAAGAAATTAACAAAGCGGGAAATAGAATTACATCGTTTATTTTGGCTATTAATAAAAATCTATTTTATTCTATTTCAATAATCTTGTTATTTTTAATTAAACTTCATATGTTGAAGCGGCGTTATGAGTTACTTCGATATTTAAAAATTACTTTACTGATGAATAATAAAACAATATAAAAAAGTTATTAATAAAATAGGTTATTAATAAAGGCTTACTCACTCAGAACAATAATCTCAAAATATGAAGCTTACTTAAGAATAACAAAAGAACAAACTAAAATCTTTTAATTAGTTTGTTCTTCTTTTTATATAATAAATAAGGAGAAATATCTAAGATGTCAAAATTAAGTCAATATAATAAATCTCAAAAAGAAAATGCAAATAAAGTTATTAACTTTATGGATGGGATTTCATATAAAGTAAGTCCTCTAGATACACTAAAAATGGTTTCAGCAAGTTCTATTTTTGGGGAACCAAGTTATTATAGAGATTCAAAAATCACTCCTAAAAGACATTCTTTAGGATGGCAAAAGTATGATTCTATTTTTAATATTGAAACTGTTACTACAGAAGAACTGTTTGAAAATAGTGTAAATGAAGCTTTAGATTATGATTTTAAAGGAACTTTAGATTTTGCGGTAGAACTTCGTCATAATTATTTTATGCGTTTAAATCCTCAAGTTATAATGGTTCTAGCTTCTATTCATCCTAAACGAGTAGATTTTAATAAGAGTTATCCTGGTTATTTTTCTGAAATTCAAAAGAAAGTAATGAATAGAGCTGATGAACCATCTACTCAGTTCTCATATTATCTTTATAAAAAAGGAAGTAAAAAAGGTCTTCCTTCAATTCTAAAACGAACATGGGCAAACAAATTAAATAGTTTATCTGATTATGAATTGAATAAATATAAAAATTCTAATGAAGGAATTATTGATACAGTTCGAGTTTCACACGCTCACTCAGAAAGTATTGGTAAATTACTTAAAGGGGAACTTAAAGTTCAAGATTCCCAAAAGACATGGAATGATTTAAAATCAAATGGTTATAATTGGTATGAAATTATTCAAAAAACAAGAATACCATACATGGCTCTATTAAAAAATCTTCGTGGTATTGGACAAGATTTTAACAATCTTCATAAGTCAAATGAAGTTTCTTATAAGGACTTGTTGAAAACATGGAATTATTTAACAGATAGAATTGTTAATGAAGTGTCTACCTCTAAACAATTTCCATTTAGATTTAAAATTGCTTATCAAAATATTGAAAACTTCAATGATGTTTTTGGTAAAGAAAAAGCATTGTATGCTTTAGAACAAGCATTGAATCTTTCTTTAGACAATCTTCCTAAACTTAAAGGGAGAACAGCTTGTCTTTCAGATAATAGTGGTTCTGCTTGGGGAACTATTCCATCTGAATATGGAACAGTTAAAGTTGCTCAAATTGGCAATTTAAGTTCAGTTATTACAGCTATGAACTCAGAAGAAGGTCATGTATTTACATTTGGAGATAAGTTATTTCAAACTCCAGTTGGAAAAGGTGACATTATCAAAACATCTAAAGAAGTTGATAGAATTGGGAGAAATGTTGGAGGAGCAACCGAAACAGGCGTATTTACTTTCTTTAGAGATATAATTAGAGATAAAGAAATTTGGGATAATATTTTTATTTATTCTGATATGCAAGCTGGTGCATATGGATGTTATGACAGGTCTTATTATAGAGACTTAGGAAAACTAGTCAAAGAATATAGAAAAATTAATCCTAAAGTTAATATTTACTCTATTCAAACAGCAGGTTATGATAATACTGTAGTTCCAGCTTATTCACCAAGACAAACATTATTATATGGTTGGACAGGAAAAGAATTAATCTTTGCTGATGAAATGAATAAGTTATGGGATAATATTGAAGAACAAAATAAATAAAAAGAAACTTTAATAAGTTTCTTTTTTTATTCTGTCAATATGTCTTTTCTTAAATTCTTCTGTTCTTAATGTTAAAGGATATAATTTATTATAAATCTTACAAATTTGTTCAGTTGTTAAATTGTTTTCCGAGAAATGTTTATTTTCTTCTATGTTATTTAGAATATTTTCAATAGAACAAATTATGATGTCACTACTATCTATTTGAACATTTTTAAAAGTTGAATTTTCTCCAAATACAACACAATTATAAACAGGAATAGGTCTATATTTAGCATATTTTTTAAAGATTTTTATATGTTGTTTATTTTGTTTGATAGGGTTTAAAAATTTAAATTTGTCTGTTTTTCCTCTATTATTTAATAAACATTGTGTCCAATAAGTATCATCTTCCTTACCAAAAATCCATCCTTTTATATTTTTAGATTCAAATATATATAATCCTGAGGGATGTAACATTATCATATCTATTTCTGTAAATTTATTTTTATTAATAGGAAAATAAATATTAAATAAAAATAAAGGTTCTTTTTCTAAAAATTTTAATTCATGAAATATATTTAATTCCCCTTGTGAACCTTTATAATCAAAATAATTTAATTGATTTAAATAATTTTTCTTTCTCTGAATTTGTTTTCCCATTTTATAAACAATATTCATATCTTTCTGATAAGTGTTATTATAAGATTTTAACCATTTTTCTTTATCTTTATTCTTCTGTAATTCCCATCTTTTAAGATATTCACTAAATTCATATTTTTTTGATGGAGAAGAATCTTTAATCTCATTTATTTTGAAAGAAGAAGTTTTTTTATAGGTATTCTTCTTATACTTCTTTCTTCTTTTTGATTTTTTTCTACTTTTTATAATCTTAATAATTATTAAAAATAGAAAAAGATAAGAAAATAACACAAATAGATACTCAAAAATATTTTCCAAAAATCAAACCTCATTTTATTTATTAATATCTAATAATAAATTATGTCTATAAAGCTCCAGGAAGCTCTGGATTTGATTTTAAATGGTCGATAGTATATTTATATTAAAATATAGTTAAAAATGAATGGAGAGCTTCCTATAGTGATTTAAAGAAGTTGAAATATTGGAATATTATAAATATAAATAAGATATTCTTATTAAACAAATAAAAATAGAAAGTTGTAGGATTCCCTTATGTTGTATAAAGAAATTCTCATTAAAAAAATTCTTGATGGAAATCAATATGTTCAAAGAAATAAAATTCGAGAAAATTCAATATTAAAATTTTTCCGTAAAGAAAATAAAGAAGATGATTTTGTTCTAATGGTTGATAATAAAATGACCACTCAAGAATTAACAAAACATGAAATAGGAAAACTATTAAAATCATTTACTTATAAGGAGTTAAAACTTTCATAATATAAAAAATAAAAGTTATCTTAATTAATTTTAGGATAACTTTTTATTTTAAAGTAAGTAAATATTCAAATAAAAAACTTTAGGAATATTAATATTATTAATAAAGAGGTAACATTAAAATGAATGAATACTTAATAACTAAAAATACAAGTAAAGAAGATATATATAGAATACTAAAAAGGAATGGTTCTGAATTAATATTAAAAATTGCACTAGTTAATATAAGTGAGCCTAATTTTATTAAATATAGATTTATATATTTAGATAATAATATTTTATTTATGGAAAGTGAGCCAGGAAAGAAATCATTATATCAAATTGATAAATCTGAAGCTTTAAATCTAATTAATGCTTCAGATTACATATTTAATAAAGTGCAATCAATATCTTTTGAAAATTATTGGAGTAATTTTATTCATGTTTAAAATTAATAAATCAATAAAAGTTGATATACAAGAGGAACTTCTTAATTTAGAACCATTATTGAAAAATATATCTGGAACAAAAGAAATAATAAATTTTGAAAAACTATATCTTATATATATTTTTAGTATTAGTATTTTATTCTTATTTTTATTATTGAATATACCTTTAATATTTATATTTATTCTAATTATGATTAATATAATTACAACAAT
>ERZ773055.835-NODE-835-length-16250-cov-3.652177_pt1 | contig 16250 bp, 9 predicted proteins | sample MGYA00580515_ERZ773055 | MGnify/ENA primary metagenome ERZ773055 (study PRJEB29015, sample SAMEA2737993) | human oral metagenome | biome: human oral; feature: human-associated habitat; material: dental | place: China | collected 2064 ...
GCGTTGCCATAGCCACTGCGCTTGTCGTATTTAAGGGCATCGGTAAGCGTGGAGGCATTACAACGGAAGGTGAAGTTGTAGCTGGTGTATGGGGCCAAAACCTCCGAGCAGCTCATGCTGAAACATTGAAGGTCGCGTTGTAGCGAGGCTGTGGTCATGGATATTTTCTTGTTTTCAAAGTCGTAACCCGACGAGAAACTGATGTTCCAACCGTCACTTATGCGTATGTTTCCACTGAAGTTCAAGGTTTGTGTGAACATATATGGATAGCGCATGGTGTGATAATTGAACTTTCTGATGTCGGTATTCTCACGCATTGTGATGCCATAACCAAAGGTAATAGACCATGGCATGTTGAAAGTCATGTAACCATCATCATCGGTTTTCGCCTTGTTATTACCTCGTTTACTGCGTGCATTGCGTTGACCTTCAATCATATCATCGTCAACATTCGACTCAATATTGGTGTCAATACCTTCTGCATTGGGGTCATTGCGCTTGCCTTTTGAGTTATTCTCGTCGCTGCCCCCACCGAAAAGTTTTTTTATTTTCTCTGGAGTGAGTGTGTAAGAGATATTTTGTGACATGCCTTGGAAACGTCCAATCTTTCCCATTCCCCAATAGGTGTGGTTGCCAACATAAGGCCTTCCGTGACTGTCGAGCTCGTAAGCATAAGATGCAAAGACTGCATTGAGGTTGAAAGTATAGTTTTTCCACCACTTCAAACGCAAGTCGACACTGAGGTCACTCCATGGTTTCTCTTTGGCAGCCATGTTATATGACATTCTGAAACCAAGGTTATCAATGATGCTTAACTTGCGAATGCCCGTAGAATCTTTGTCAGATTTAATCTTCATCTCAACGTTGTTGTCAAACGAGAAGCTAACACTTCCCATCTTACCACGGCCAGGAACGCCATAAAGTCCATTCGAATAAGGCGAGTAGTCAACGAGATCCACACTGCCATCAGGGTTGGTACGTTGGTAGGAACTATAGTATCCATAGCGTGATGCACCGAAATCGGGGGCATAACTAAAACTTACCGACGGCGTGATGACATGGCGAATGGCTTGAATTTTGTCGCCAAAGAGCTTGCGATTAGGAATAAACATTCCATAAAGTTTAGTGCTTGCACTGATGCTAAAGTCCCAGTTGTAGATGTTATGGAAGCCATATGTGGTGTCAGCAACCTCCTTTTGAGTGGCTGTATTCCATGACCTTGTCACCTTATTGGTGTACATGCGGTCGGTGAAATTAAACGAAGGATTTACATTAATATAATTAAACAGCGTGAAACTCCCGCTGATTGGGATGCGGTGTTGCATACCATTGCGCCAGTTTTTGATAAGATTTGAATGGAAAAGTCGGTCTTCTTTCGTATTGATTGAATTGCTAATTTGTCCTGTATAGCTTACCGCAATCTTCTCATACCAGCGTTCTGCCCCGACAGCATGACGTCGTTTGAACGGATAAAAACGGCTCAAACTAATGTTCAAGTCAGGCAAAGTGAGGGCTATACTCGAATCACTCATGTTCTGATTCAAGTTGGCTGTGGCACTGAGTGATAGTCCGATGCTTGAGAAATTGGTGCCCCAGCTGACCGAAGATGTACGAGTTGTCTGCGAGAGTGTTTGCGGATTATAAAGACTATTGAGGTTATTGCGCTCATAACTTGACGTAGCAAAGTTTACACTTGCAGCCAAAGAGCTGTATGGGTTGGCTTTAGGATCCTGACGATGGCTCCATTGTATCTTGAAGCTTTGCTGCCGACTGAAGTCTGGCATGCCTTTATCTCCGGTCTTAGTATCTTGATAACTGCCATAGAAACTGCCACTATAACGATAGCGTTTGCGGTAGTTTGTGGCCGCACTCAAGCCCCATGAGCCTTTGGTATATATCTCTCCAAGGAGTTTTAAGTCCCATTTGTCGTTAATAGCAAAGTAATATCCCCCGTCACGTAGGTAGAAACCACGTGTATTTTCGTCACCATAAGTAGGCATGATAAAGCCGCTTGAATACTTCTTTGAGAATGGAAAGAAGCCATAAGGAATGGCAAGTGGCAAAGGAACATCAGCCACAACAAGATATGCCGGGCCAAAAACAACATCCTTACCTGGGCGTACTTTCGCTCTCGAAAGCGCAATATAGAAGTCTGGATGCTCTTTATCGCAAGTGGTATATCGGCCATGTTTCAAGAAAATCTCACCGTCAGCATTGCGCTTAGAGAGTTCACTTGAGAGATAACCTTCTTCTTGTTGTGTCTTAACATTATCGATAAGACCTTTCTTAGTCTTAAAGTTGAATGCCATAGTATCACTCTCATAGTTGTCTGATCCCAATGTAAAGACCGGCGTACCTGTTAGTCCTTTTGTCGCCGTATCACGCACTCCGGTGGCATGAACAAGGCTACTGTCCATGTTTAGTCTAATGCGTTCGCTCTTAAGGTCCATGTTTTCATACTTCACACTCGATGTACCATAGAGGAAAGCCGTCTTATTTCGTGCGTCGTATACCATAGAATCATTGGCCGAAAAGTTCACAGGAGCGTCTATTCCGTTCTTCTTTTGCCGGTTCAATGAGTCAAGTCGGATGGAGTCGTCAATGAGTTTGTTGTGATGATAGATAGCCAACTGCAACGAATCCATCTGAGTTGTGTCGATGGGTTGATGGTTGGCAGAGTCTGTTTTCAGGGGTTTGTTTATAGCAACACTATCGTTAGAAGCACTCTTATGCCTCTTTCGGAACTGATAGTCGACATTGGCCATCACAAAAAGGACGGCACATAGCAACATGACTATAAACGAATATCTTCTCATTTGAACTGCAAAGATAGTGATAAATCGCTGAAACACGCTTGTTTACAGCGTTAAAAGTTATTTTTATTCGAATAGCTTCTCCCACAATTTGAATCGTTCTACGCCATCTTCTCCAAAGCGTTTAAGACTCCGTTCGGCTTGTTCTATGGTCTTTTCTACTTCTGGATGCGTTTTAGAATAAAACTTATCAGCATAACAAATGACTTTCTCTTCCATGGTTTCGGGTAGGAAATCTTCGTGAGGAAGAGGCAGATTGAGTTTTATTATCTCTTCTTTTGTGATGCCAGCTCCCGTGTGTCTCTCACATACTCTGGCGTGTTTTGGGAAACCTTCTGCCCGTAACAACTCCGCACCTATACGTCCGTGGATGAGATAAGGCTCGCTTCCGAAGCAATAAATACCTGGTGCATTGCATTTGAAGATACCGATATCATGGAGCATTGCCGCTTCAATGACAAACTGACGATCAAGAGAAAGCTCAGGATGTAGGTCGCAAATGCGCACAGCACGCTTAGTAACAAGCGTGCTGTGTGTCATAAATATATACCGAAGTTGATTGTCTTCGGGATAGTATTTGTCAATAATCTGCTGATAATCCATGGCTTATTCTGCCGTGGGACGTTGGATATAAGCTATCACATCGCCTTTATTTACCTTGTCACCTTGCTTTGCTTTAATCTCAACGAGCTTGCCTCCGAGTGCTGCTGGGATAGCTTCGAACTCGCCCCAAGACGTGCAAATATAACAGAAAGTGTCGCCTTCTTTGTACTCTTTACCAATGAATGGTTCAACAGCGGGAGCTGCTTCACCGTCTCCTTGGAACTCCCAGAAGATCTGACCTTTAACAGGTGACACGATAGCATCAGCCATTGCATGCTTGAATGCGGTTGCTTCTTCAAGACTAACCTTTGCTCCAAGCTTTGCATCTTTAGCCTTTTGAAGATCTTCTAAGAAGTTCTTCTTGGCCTGACCACTCTTATAATTGCGATACTGTTCAGGGTGCATAGCCAGTTCAAAGAGTTCTTCGTCGTCCTGACCATAGTCCCATCCATTCTCATCCATTTCCTTTTTAAAGTCTTCCAAGGCATCCGTTAGGAGCGTACGAGGGTCAACATCCGTAAACTCTCGACCTTGTTTCTTTGCCAATTCAACAAGAACGGGGTCAATCTTTCCTGGAACTTTTCCACTCTTTCCAAGGATCATACCCCACATAGACTCGTCCATCATGACAAAACGACCCTTTCCTTGCTCCATTGTTAGCAAGTTCATGAGTGCTATATTCTTAGTATATTGGCTGAAAGGTGTTACCAATGGTGGATAACCTACACGTGGCCAAACATACTCAACCTCATTGAACAACTTCACAAGCATATCGTCCATAGAGAGTTCTTCCTCACCTTTCTTCTTACGAAGGTTATTGATTGTCTGACGGATTCCACCGAGATCGGCCATCATTGAGCCCATCATTCCACCAGGAAGTCCACAACCTAACAACAAGGAAGACATGATTTTGTTCGATGGATTGATAAAGTATCCGAGCCATTCATCAATGAATTCCTGAGTAAGTGCACGTGCCTTCATGTAGGCATTCATATTGATTTCTGGCACATCGAAGCCCTCATTACGCAACATACTCAATACAGATATGATGTCGGGATGAACCTTTCCCCAAGACAAAGGCTCTATAGCTGTGTCGATAATATCGGCACCATTCTTACAAACTTCAAGGATAGAAGCCATCGAAAGGCCTGGACCTGAGTGACCATGATACTCAATTAATATGTCAGGATGCTTAGTCTTTATGGCCTTAGTCAGCTTACCTAAGAAGGCAGGTTGACCGATTCCAGCCATGTCTTTGAGGCAAATCTCTTCAGCACCAGCTTCAATCAATTCGTCAGCAAGGTTCGTATAGTATTCCAAAGTGTGTACAGGCGATGTCGTAATACATAGTGCCGTCTGTGCAGTCATACCTGCTTCTTTTGCCCATTTGATTGAAGGCTTGATATTTCGAACGTCATTTAAGCCGTCAAAAATACGAGTAATGTCTGTTCCTTGCGCATGTTTTACGCGATACATCATTGCGCGAACATCGTCTGGAACAGGGTACATACGGAGAGCATTTAAGCCTCGATCCAACATGTGTGTTTTGATTCCGGCCTCCTTTAAGGGTTTACAGAAAGCACGAACAGCCTCATTTGGGTTCTCACCGGCAAGGAGATTGACTTGCTCAAAGGCACCACCATTGGTCTCAACTCGTGCAAAACAGCCCATCTCTACAAATAAAGGAGCGATGCGTTCCAATTGATCTTTGCGTGGTTGGAACTTGCCAGAACTCTGCCACATGTCTCGATATACGAGACTGAATTGAATTTTCTTTCCCATTATGTAACTATAAATTGTATTTGATATCCTTAAAATAAAACTGGTCCTTGCCTGTAGTCTACTTATGATTACAATGCTATCAGAACCTATCGGCCTGCAAAATTAGGTAAAAAATCCCAAAAACGACATTACAATATGTATTTTTTGCAATTATTGCTTTATATTTGCACAAAATTAAACTCAAATGAAAGCAAAGACAATTCTCTTTTTTTTCTGTCTCACTTGGCTTGTAGTGGCGTGCGAAGAAAAGGCAAAAGATAACGCGAAACCAAAGGAATCGCAGACAACATCATACAAACTCAAGGGCGATAGCACAGTATATGGCTTGGCATGTGAGGGTTGTAATGATTCCACTATAGTGCTTTTACCGATGGATGGCAGTGATCCTGTGCGCTATGATGTCATAGATGCACACCGCAACGGGCGTGTAGTGGGCGACATTCAGATAGGAGATTGGATTGGTGTTGTAGCCAATAAACAAGATAAACACACGGCAGATGAGGTCATCGATCTCGACGAAATAAAAGGCATTTGGTGTTATGTTGTCATGCCGAAAATGCGCGATTACGAAAAAATGAGCAAAAGATTGCAGAAGAGAATGATGGGAGATATGCCCGATTCTATAAAGCAAACCTATCTCATTCCACGCGAATATGGCTTTTGGTTACGTCGACAATGGACGGCACAAAGCGTGGGTTATGTCAGCGAACAATCTTCTTTAGAGCAAGAAAGCCCTGTAGTCTATCCGCAATTAGGCTTTTTTACGGGCTGGCATATATGGAATGGGAAGCTCGTTATAGAAAGCGCCACACCACGATATAATGCAGATAACACCATCACTATAACCAATCCAGTTAAAGACACGTGTATAATTGTCTATTTAGGAAAGGATTCTCTCGTGCTCAGTGACGGCATTGAGTCGCGCAGTTACTACCGAAAGAAGAATATTAATGACGTGAATGTAAAAGCTCGTTACATTGCGGATAAACTCAAAAAAGAGGCATTAAAGAAGGCTATGCAACAGCAATAATAACACAACGCAAGTGTCATTGACCGCTAACACGATTTTCATTTACAAACCATCCCCATGTTGTGGCGGTTCATTGTCACCGGCTCCGTTTCTCCAATGCCAACAGACAACATAACCATCTGATACTAAGCCCATTACAATTCACCTCATTTTACGTAGTGATTTGGTTCATATCGCCGTGTCATCTCCGTCATTTCACCGCGCGAAATGCCTCAAATCATTTTTCCATTTAATATAAACAACACCATCATCCCTTATCAACCCATTTGCGGTTACAAATATCCTGATATGCAACGCCGAAAGTAATACGCCAATATTCCAATGGATGTATTTAGCAATATAAATACCCTCATGGTGCAACTCGGTACGAGTTGTTCTTTTGATAGCCCGGGGTTAGCGAGGAACGAGCCTACCCCGGGTAAACGTTCGCAAGGAGATTCAACGCCATCGGTGTTGAGCTTTTTCTATGAAGGCATGCTTACAATGAAACCTTTAGTGACGGATTACTCAAAAAAAGCGCAACACCTACGGCGTTGTTCCCCACAAACCATATGCTAACCCAGGGTAGCCTGCACTATCGTTTGGCAACCCTGGGCTATCAAAAACGCAACACCTACGGCGTTGAAACGTTCATTTTATAATATAATTGATGCCAACATGCAAATAAATAAACGCCAAAATGCACTAATATTTCAATGGATATATCCACCATTATAAATGTTGTAACGACGCAATGCCGTAGGTTTTATGTCGGTATTCCAATGAATGTATTTTACAATATACATGCCCTCATGGTGCAACTCGGTACGAGTTGTTCTTTTGATAGCCCGGGGTTGGCGAGGAACGAGCCTACCCCGGGTAAACGTTCGCAAGGAGATTCAACGCCGTAGGTGTTGAGCTTTTTCTGTGAAGGCACGCTTATAACGAGGAGATTAATGGAGGATTACGCTTAGAAAGCGTAACACCTATGGCGTTGAATTTTTCATTTTGTGTCATAATTCATATTTTCTCGCATTAGAATATATGGTGGATTGTGTCGAAAAAACATAACACCTATGGCTTTGAAACATGCAATTCATAATGCCACTAACAACAAACTTGGCTGTTATTCGGCGTGTTTCATGCGATGATATGCATGTTTTCATTTCCTAATAAATGATGATTGTGAAATTTGTTAAAAGCTTGTAACTTTGCAAAATATTTCATATAAAACAAAAACATGAAGTCATTTCTTTTCCTATGTGCGGCATTTCTTCCCTTAAATGCGCTGGCAGAAACAGCTGATTCGACTATAACTCAACACCACACGCTATCAGAAGTGCTTGTAAAGGGATTCAAACAAGACAATCTGAACAATGCTCCCATGTCGGTTTCTGTGGCAGGAAGTAACTTTCTTCAACACAATGAGCTGAATGGTTTGCGTGACATGAGTTGTGTTTTTCCTAATCTTTTCATCGCCGATTATGGCGCTCGACAGAACACTCCGATTTATATTCGTGGCATAGGCTCAAAGACTAACGCGCCATCTGTAGGCTTATATGTCGATGGTATGCCTTATTTCGACCGGTCAGTTGTCGACTTAGAACTCGCTGGAATCAGTGGAATTGAAGTGTTGAGAGGCCCACAAGGCACGCTCTATGGACGCAATTCAACAGGTGGACTCATTAATATCTACACCTATTCGCCTTTAGATTACCAGAACACTATAGCCAAAATCAGTTATGGTTCGCGTAATGATGTGCGCTTGGGTGTGGCACATTATCAAAAGATTGCATCGCGTTTAGGACTTCATGTGACTGGAAACTACCACCACAACGATGGATTTTTTCGCAACCTTTATACGGGAAAGAAGGCTGACGACTTGCAAGATGCAAATGCAAAGATAGGACTTGCCTGGCAGGTGGCACCGCTTTGGACGATGCGTTTGAATGTGCTTTTCGACCATTCTACCCAAGGTGGCTACCCATATGGCGTCTATCATGCCAATGATAACACTGCCGATGCCGTGAATTATAACCGCAATAGCGACTACAGACGCAATGTGTTGTCGGCTGGAATGAACTGGCTTTATCGCGGAAATGCCTTCCGTTTCAATGCGCAGACATCGTTTCAACACAGCAACGACAAACAACACATCGACCAAGACTTCACTCCTCAGGACCTCTTTTTCGTCACAACACAACTGAAACAAACGCTCGTGAGCCAGGAATTCACGTTGCGTTCGGCCGACATTAAAGGCAGATATCATTGGATTGTGGGCGCATTTGGCTTCTATCAAAAGGCGAATAACTCGGTAGAAACGCAATTCATTACACGCAGTTTAGCTACACCTAAGTACTATAACAACCCCACTTGGGCAGCTGCTTTATATCATCAGTCAACGTATGACCTAACAAAGAGCACGCACATTGCAGTGGGATTGCGTTATGACTACGAGCGTGTTGGCGAAAACTATGAAGCAAACAAATATACATTGACTGCCGGACCATCGAGCAAAGTACAGACAGCGACGTTCGAAGCACATAAATATTTCAGGCAGTTTACACCGAAATTTACACTCAGTCAGCAGCTTTCGGCCGACAAAATAGTGTATGCTTCAATCGCAAGAGGATATAAAGCAGGAGGTTATAACCTTACTTCGACAACGAATGAACTACCAGCTTATGACCCCGAATATAACTGGAACTATGAGATTGGGACAAAGATAGCTTTCTTGAATGGTACACTTCAAACCGAAATGGCACTCTTCTATATTGATTGGAAACATCAACAGGTGACCTCAACTGTACCGGGTTTGGGCAACATTATCAACAATGCAGGCCACTCTAATAGTAAAGGTGTGGAGCTTTCTGCCACATGGCGTCCGACAACACAATTTGAACTGCAAGCCAACTACGGGTATACCTATGCAAAGTTCCTACGTTATGAAAAGAGCAACACCATTAGTTTTACAGGCAAGATGTTGCCCATGGTGCCACGACAAACCATGGCTTTGGTGGCCAACTATACCATTCCGCACATCATTGGCTTAGACAAACTCATGCTGAATGCAACACTTCTCGGCACAGGTAAGATTTATTGGACCGAAGATAACCGTCTGATGCAACCCTCTTATGCTCTACTTAATCTCAAGGTTGCAGCCACTAAGGGATGTTTTACATGGGAGATTTGGAGTAAAAACACCACAAACACGCACTACATGAGCTATGCTTTTGCCTCTTCAGCAACGTATGCTCAGCGTGGAAAACCATTTATGTTGGGAACTTCTTTAATCTTCAAACTCCACCCATAAGCTTCAAATCATTCAATACATGCATCAAGAAAACGTCAAGAAGACAGCCTATTTGACTGTCTTCTTTAGTCTATATATCGCGCAAGCTGTGCCGATGAGCTTCTTCACTACAGCCCTTCAAGTCATCCTGCGCGAGCAAGCTGTGCCGCTTTCTATTATTGGTTTGCTGCAAGTTATTAAGCTTCCGTGGATATTAAAGGTGTTCTGGGCACCAGCAGTAGACCGCCATTGCAACACGATTCGTGACTACAAACGCACTATTGTCGGTGTAGAGATTGTCTATGCCCTATTAGTTTTGCTGACAAGTATCTTCAATTTGGGAGCTATAGTGCCGTCATCTTTCCACTTCTTAATCGTCATTATTCTGCTCGCTTTAATGGCTTCTGCAACGCAAGACATTGCTACTGATGCCTTGGCCATACGCACTTCGTCGCATAAACAGCGTGGACTGTTGAACAGCATGCAGTCAATGGGCAGCTTCGGGGGTAGCCTTTTGGGGAGCGGAGTACTGCTGATAGTGCTCCATGAGTATAGTTGGAACCGCGTGGCGCAATGCTTAAGTGTGTTTGTTCTCATAGCCCTGATTCCGTTGTTACTGCATAAGAAGCTTGCATTTCAGCAGGAAAACAAGGTTAAGCAGCGTGCCACGTGGAAGGATTTTGGGCTGTTTTTCCGTCAGAAAGGAATCTCTCGACAAGTCATTTTCTTAGTACTTTATTACACAGGGATTATCGGTGTCATGTCAATGTTAAAGCCTTTTATGATCGATTTGGGTTATTCGATGAAGGAGATAGGCTTTCTCTGCGGCATTGTTGGCATTGGTTCGGCCTTTGTAATGGCCTATCCGGCAGGACTCTTTGTGCGTCGTTGGGGGTATAAACGCATGCGAGTGATCTTTGCTTTCATTATGTTTCTCGCGACAATATCCTTTGTATTGCTGTCCTTATCCCATCCAACAACCTTGCTGTTAACGCTTGCCATTGTTGTGCTTTGGGGCAGTTATGGCATGGGAACAGTAGTCGTTTACACGTCATCTATGCAACATGTGCGTGCAGGAAGGGAGGGAACAGACTTCACAGTGCAAACCGTTATCACACATCTCATGGGGATTCTCATCTCCATTATTTGCGGAATCATCGCCAATAGCATAGGCTACACCGGCATGTTTGCCCTACAAGGCGCTATCGCTTTAGCCTCTTTCTTTTATACAATGTACATGAATGAACAATCAAAAGACAATGAGCGAAACACTATTCAAGAAATATAACGTTCCCGTTCCACGCTATACAAGTTATCCAACGGCCAATTCTTTCGGCCCGTTTGATGAGACTGACTATTTGAAGGCTGTTGAAACATCTAATGATGCCACTGCAGACAACATCTCATTCTATATCCATGTGCCGTTCTGTAGGCATCTTTGTCATTATTGTGGGTGTAATTCTGTGGCCATGGCAAAGCCAGATCGCATCACAGAATATTTTGAAACACTGCACAAAGAGATTGACTTATTGCTGCCACATCTAAGAAAAGACCGCCGAATCAGTCAGATTCATTATGGTGGAGGCAGTCCCTCTTCAATGCCGTTGCATTTCATTCGTAGCATCAACGAACATTTATTGTCGGCTTTTGAGACAATAGATAGGCCAGAAATCGCCATAGAATGTCACCCAGGATACCTGAAAGAAGAAGACTGGAACTATCTACTTGACAGTGGATTTAACCGCTTTAGTCTTGGAATTCAAGACTTTAATGACGAGGTTTTGCGTTGTGTGAATCGACAACCGGCCTTACTTCCTGTTGAAACCATCATGAAAATACTGCGTGAAGGTGGTGCAAAGGTGAACTTTGACTTTATCTATGGCTTGCCAAAACAATCCGTATCAGCGTTTGTTTCGACAATAAAGAAGGCGATATCTCTTCGTCCCGACCGCTTGGTTACTTTCAGTTATGCACATCTTCCAAGCCTTTTTAAACGACAAATGATATTGGAAAAGGCAGGTCTTCCGAGTCAAAATGAGAAGTTAAAGATGTTTGAAGAGGCCTCAAAAACATTGCAGGCAGCGGGTTATGTGCCTATCGGCATGGACCACTTTGTATTGCCCGACGACGATTTGAGTGTGGCTTTACAGCATCATTCGCTTCATCGTAACTTCCAAGGATACTGCCCTCGCCGCATCACGGCACAGGTATATGCTTTTGGAGTGTCGGGAATCAGCCAGTTGGATGGGGCTTATGCGCAAAACACGAAAGACATTTCAGAATATGTTTCGCGTGTCAATGCAGGACAATTGCCTATTCATCGTGGCTATGCTTTAACGGAATGGCAGCGCATAACGCGTGAGGTCATCGAATGTATCATGTGTAACAACAGCATCAACTGGCGTGACATGGCAACGCGATTGCAGTGTAGTGTTGAGACGATTAAGCAGGCAATTCATTATGATGAGCAACAATTGACGACGCTTCAAGACGATGGTTTGATTGTGTTTGATGATGAATCATTGCACGTTTTGCCAGAAGGCATGCCGTTTGTACGCAATGTTGCTGCTGCGTTTGACCCCATGATGCGAGACAATCACAAACAATTCTCAACTCCTGTTTAATGAATTTATCCAAAGTTTACATGCAAAACGAAATACAAACAAAGCTTGATGCCATTGTCGTTGGTGCTGGATTGACAGGCTTAACGACTGCACACACGTTGAAAAAACGTGGGAAACGTGTCGTTGTTATTGAGAAAGAGCAACGTGTTGGCGGCCAGATTCACACCTACCAACAAGGAGATTACACGTTCGAAAGCGGTCCAAATACGGGTGTTGTGAGTTATCCTGAGGTGGCAGAACTATTCCATGACCTTGCCCAATGGGGCTGTTCACTCGAAGAAGCGCATGAAGAGGCACGACAAAGATGGATATGGAAGGGCACAAAGTTCCACGCTATACCTTCTTCTTTGATAGGGGCTGTGCGCACTCCACTATTTACTTGGCGCGACAAATTCGGCATCTTGGGAGAGCCTTTCCGTCGAAAAGGGACGAATCCTGATGAAGATGTGGCCTCAATGGTAGTCAGAAGACTCGGCAAAAGCTATTTAAACTATGCCGTAGATCCCTTTGTTTCGGGTGTATATGCAGGCAATCCACACACACTTATCACGCGTTTTGCATTGCCAAAGCTATATAACTTAGAGCAAAACTATGGCAGTTTTATCCGTGGAGGGATAGCAAAGAGCAAGGAAAAGAAGTCAGAACGTGAGCGGTTAGCTACAAAGAATGTCTTTTCTGCAGTGGGAGGACTGAGCCGTTTGACTGAAGCACTGGCACAATCAGTAGGAGAATCAAACATCATCTTGGGTGCAAAAGAGGTTGTTGTGACGCCAATGGACGGCCAATGGCAGGTAAGTTATAAGACAGCTACGGGCGAAACGATCAGTCTTTGCAGCCAACATGTCATCACTACCGTAGGAGCTTATGCGCTGAAAACAATGCTTCCATTTGTTGAAGAGGCTGATATGGCAGCGATATCTGCCTTGCGTTATGCCCCAATTATACAGGTAAGTGTCGGCCTTTCTGACGCACATGGGGTGGAGAATAAAGCCTTTGGAGGACTCATTCCGATGTGTGAGAAACAACCATTCTTGGGGATTCTTTTCCCTTCGGCTTGCTTTTCACAACGTTGTCCAACTGCAGGCGCACTCTATTCTTTCTTTATCGGTGGCACGAATCACCCCGAAATGCTCGATAAAACCGATGCCGAACTCCAGCAAATGGTTTGTAAAGGTTTGACAACAATGCTTGGTTTGCCAGCTAATGTGCAACCCGATATGATACGAATCTTCCGTCATGAGCGTGCCATTCCACAGTATGAGTTGTCAAGTGGGGCACGATTTGAGGCAGTAAATCGTATAGAACAGGCACACAAAGGCCTCATTATCGGAGGTAATCTGCGTGATGGTATCGGCATGGCCGACCGCATTCGTCAGGCCGTTCGCATGGGTTCACAGCTTGCGTAAAGCCTTTTTATCGCGCGAAAACATCTCAAAGAGTTGAAAATAACATAGGTCTGACCTTGTCAAGAGCCTTTGATAATTTCGTTTAATTTCTTTGATTTACGCATGATTTATTGTAATTTTGCAAACAAAGAAATCATAACCAACGATTGAGATGGAACAAAAGAAATTCAAACGCACAACAGTTACCGCGGCGTTGCCTTATGCAAATGGAGGTGTTCACATAGGACATCTCGCGGGAGTATACGTTCCTGCCGACATCTATGTACGCTATTTGCGACTTAAAAAGCAAGAGGTGGTCTTCATTGGCGGTAGTGATGAGCACGGCGTGCCAATCACTTTGCGTGCCAAAAAAGAAGGAATCACGCCACAGGATGTTTGTGACCGCTATCATAAACTCATCAAAGAATCTTTCAAAGAGTTTGGAATCAGCTTTGATGTCTATAGCCGTACAACGAGCAAAACCCACAGTTTGGTGGCCAGCGACTTCTTTAAGAAGCTCTATGATGACGGGAAACTCGTTGAGAAAGAAAGCGAACAATATTATGATGAGGAAGCAAAACAGTTCCTTGCTGACCGATATATCATGGGCGAATGCCCGCATTGTCACAATCAAAACGCTTATGGCGACCAGTGTGAAAAGTGTGGAAGCGACCTTAGTCCAATGGAATTGATTAATCCCCACTCTACAATCTCTGGGTCAAAGCCTGTGATTCGCAAGACAAAGAATTGGTATTTACCTCTCAACGAATATCAAACCTGGCTCAAAAAGTGGATACTTGACGAGCATAAAGAGTGGCGTCCCAATGTATATGGGCAGTGTAAGAGCTGGCTTGACATGGATCTTCAACCACGAGCAATGACCCGTGACCTCGACTGGGGAATCCCAGTACCAGTTAAAGGGGCTGAAGGCAAGGTGCTTTATGTTTGGTTTGACGCCCCAATTGGATACATAAGTAATACCAAAGAGCTATGCGACAAAGAACCAAATAAGTTTGGTTCGTGGGAGAAATGGTGGAAAGAACCCGACACACGCTTAGTACATTTCATCGGAAAAGATAACATTGTGTTCCATTGTATCATATTCCCGACGATGTTAAAAGCCCATGGTGGTTACATACTTCCAGACAATGTACCCGCAAATGAGTTCTTAAACCTTGAAGACGACAAGATATCAACGAGCCGAAACTGGGCAGTATGGCTCCACGAATACCTGAAAGAACTTCCTGGAAAGCAAGATGTGTTGCGCTATGTACTTACTACTAATGCGCCAGAAACTAAGGATAATAACTTCACTTGGAAAGACTTTCAAGAGCGTAATAACTCAGAACTTGTCGCTATTTATGGCAACTTCGTTAACCGCGCCTTGCAGTTGACAAAGAAATATTGGGCAGGTGTGGTTCCGGCTTGTGGCGAATTGCAAGACGTTGACCGTGCAACCCTCGAAGAGTTTGAAGGAGTTAAGGACAAGTTGGAAGCCTATTTGGATGCCTTTAAGTTTAGAGAAGCCCAGAAAGAAGCCATGAACTTGGCACGCATTGGCAATAAATATATCACCGAATGTGAGCCTTGGAAGGTATGGAAAACAGACCCAAAGCGCGTTGAAACGATTCTATATATATCGCTACAATTAGTTGCTAACCTCGCCATTGCATTCGAACCATTCCTTCCTTTCTCTTCAGAGAAGCTCAGAAAGCTTATCAAGATGGAGTCGTTTGACTGGAACGAGCTTGGCAGTACAAACCTTTTGAAGGCTGGACACCAACTCGCTGAGCCCGAGTTACTATTTGATAAGATTGAAGATGACGTCATTCAGTATCAACTCGACAAGCTTGCGGCGACCAAAAAAGCTAATGAAGCCACTGCATTCAAAGCCGAACCAATTAAAAAAGAGGTGGCTTTCGAAGACTTTGAAAAGCTAGATATTCGCGTGGGACATATCAAAGACTGTCAAAAAGTGAAGAAAAGTAAGAAGCTGTTGCAGTTTACTATCGACGATGGTAGTGGCGAAGACCGCACCATTCTCAGTGGAATTGCAGCCTATTATGAGCCAGAACAACTGATAGGAAAGGATGTACTCTTCGTGGCAAACTTTGCTCCTCGCAAGATGATGGGCATCGAAAGTCAAGGTATGATCCTAAGCGCGGTGAACTTTGATGGTAGTCTTAGCGTCACAACAACACTCGGAGAGGTAAAAGCTGGAAGTCAGGTGGGCTAAAGGTTTGAGGCTTCAAATGATGAAGTTCCAAAGTAAACAGCACGGAATTAGAATTGTTTCTGTTCTACATTTGGTGCAATCTTGACGCACCTTTGATTCAAACTTGATTGTCATTCCGTTCAATCATCCCTCGGATTCAATTTGATGTAGATGAGTGTTCGATTCAGTTTAGATTCATATTCGACATTAAAAGTCATGATATACCTAAAAAGGAAGGTCTTAACGAACCTTCCTTTTTTTCGTCCTTCCTGCTTACTGATGTAACGTTTCATTAATTATCGTAATGTAATTTGCATTAAACTACCGCGCAATTAGCCATTTATTAATTTATGTATTAATATCAATCATTTTATGGGATAAACGTTTCAACGCCGTAGGTGTTGTACCTTTTCGGCGCAATCCACCATATATCCATGTGTGTATAGACATTAATCACACCATGAAACATATGTTTCAACGCCGTAGGTGTTGTGTTTTTGATAGCCCAGGGTTGCCAAACGATAGTG
>ERZ773055.837-NODE-837-length-16221-cov-3.880304_pt1 | contig 16221 bp, 21 predicted proteins | sample MGYA00580515_ERZ773055 | MGnify/ENA primary metagenome ERZ773055 (study PRJEB29015, sample SAMEA2737993) | human oral metagenome | biome: human oral; feature: human-associated habitat; material: dental | place: China | collected 2064 ...
GATTTGGGTTGGTGAAAATCTCGACCTCATCCGCTCGATTGACGATGAGACGATGCGCAGGATTCGCCAAGCCCTCACGGCACGCATTACGGGCAGCGTCAATCATGCAGGGCTGGCGAAAGACCTCATCGCCGAAATACAGGCGATCACGGAGAAGGAGAAATGTCGTGCCGAGCTGATTGCTCGCGACCAGCTCGGCAAACTGCACGGGCAAATCAATCGCAGGAAGCAGGAATCGCTTGGCATTGATGAATACGAATGGGAAACGGCGCACGATGAGCGTGTGCGCGATTCTCATAGGGCTCTGCAAGGCAAGGTGTTCTCATGGAACAATCCGCCGCCCGAAGGTCATCCGGGCTATCCGATTCGCTGCCGTTGCATTGCGTTGCCTGTTATTGACTGGGATAAGCAACTCGGCAATCCGAAAAAGGGGAGCTATAAGGATGTGCAGAATGTCGCTCCGCAGGCGACAAATGCAGCTGGGGCGTTGAATGCTGTCGTGCAAAGTGGTAAAATTACAGTAGAACAGGAGCTTCGAGCAAATGCGACGAAGCTGCAAGCATCTATGTTGGCGGATGATTACAATGAATATATCAACTTATTGAAAGACAACGAGACGATTGCTCCTCTGTATACGCAGTATGCGGATGGCATTTCACTTGTCAAAAATGCTGCTACAGGTGGGTATTACGATCATCGGGCGAGTATTCTTGAATGGAGTTATCCTGACGCTAAACATATAGCGACTGGAAGGCATAAGTATCATACCTTGGCACATGAGTACGGACATCTATTTGATAGGAAATTGCCAACATCGAAGCTGACGTTTAAGGAACTGGACGCTGTAAATGCGGGCGTGCTCAAGATTTCTGATTATCGTGTTAGTTTTTCTGATGAATTTTTGGCAGCGATGCGTGCCGATAAGGTACATTTGCGAAAGACCGTTACGTCCACAGTGAAATCAGAGTTTCGGGCACGTGCAGCTAGTGCTGGAGTGCAGGATGCGATTGATGGCCTTTTCGTCAATGCTAGAATACGATGGGGGCACGGAGAGGCTTACTATAATCGCATCTACAACAATATCAAGAAGTGGAAGTATGAGAAAAACTTGAAGCAAGTTTATGAGTCGTTGGGGTTTGATGCGAGTAATCAGACAAAAGTAAAGAGCCTTTGTAGATGCTATGAAGCCGCAAGTGAGACATGGGCGAATATTGCAAGTGCTGTGACTTGCGGCGGTGAAGAGCTGGAATATATCAAGAAGTACTTGCCGAACAGCTATCAGGCTTTTATGGAAATCTTGGAGAAGGTGAAACCATGAGGAAGCAAAAAAAGACTTATGAGGAGTTGGTTGAGGAACACGGCAAAGAAAATGTGTTCCCTGATCTCAAGGTAGAGCCACAGACGGAGATTGATCGAGCGTTGGACGCATATTATGATCGCTTCGGAGAGTGTTTCCCGTCGAATCCCTTGCGCTGGGGGCGCTCTGATGAGGCGGTAATCGAGATGATTCGGAAATGCCTCGCCGAAGATAAGGATGTAATAGAAATGGGCTTTTATGAAGCCCCGCCTTTCGACGTGTGCTATTGATTTTGTAAGGTAAAAAGCAAGATATAAGAAAAGCACTTTGCGAAAAATGCAAAGTGCTTTTCTTGTGCCCCAAAAAACATGAAAGGAGGTGATGCGATGCAGAGATTTGATACAACGACATTTCAGGCGACGAAGACTGATGAGGGCTTTATCGCCGATACGCCTATCATCGGGCGAACGGGGTTGCTGCGGTATCAGAACGCTGACGGCTCAGAGCGGGTGGAGTACCGCCCGCCGGAGGAAGCATTTGCGGCAGACAGCCTTGCATCCATACGAGGCAAGCCGATCACGATCGGACATAAGGCGATGGTGACGGCGGGCAATGTGCGGCGCGTGCAGCCGGTCGGCACGGTGCTCACGGAGGGCAGGCCGGACGGCGACGCCATTCGCGCCGACATCGTGCTCTACGATTTGCCCACAGGGGCGCGCGAGCTATCCTGCGGCTACACACTCGATCTCGATGAGACGCCGGGCAAGACAGCGGACGGCAGGCACTACGACGCGATCCAGAGGAACATCCGCTACAATCATCTCGCCGTGGTGCCCAAGGGACGTGCAGGGATTGCCCGTCTGAACATGGACGGGGAGCAGGAAGCAGAGGACAACGAGGAAGGAAAGGACGGTATGACCATGGGGAAAATCCGTATTGATTCGGGGCTTGAATACGAAGCCGCGCCCGAGGTGGGCGTATTCGTGGAGAAGCTGCGCCAAGACAGCGCGGAAAAGCAGAAGAAGTTTGACGAGCTGCAGGCGAAGTACGATGCTGCTGTCAGCGACATTGCGAAGGCGAAGAAGGAACGCGAGGACGCGGAGAAGGCACAGGCGGAGAATTTCGACGCGGCGGTTGCAGAGCGCGTGAAGATGCTGGAGACGGCGAAGGCGCACAATCTCGACAAGGCAGAGGACATGACGAACCGTCAGATCATGGAGGCGGTTATCCGTGCGGCGCGTCCGGACGTGAATCTCGACGGCAAGAGCGACGACTACATCAACGCCGCGTTTGACATGGCGCAGGCGGCAGCTCGTGAAGACGGTATGGCAGAGCAGCGCAAGGCTGTCAGCGCTCCGACAGGCAAGCCGCAGGAGCGTGAAGATGAGACGGATGCGACAGCTCTCATGGAGAAGCTGCGCAAGGATGAGGCGGAAGCCTACATGAAGGAGGTCAAGTAATATGGCACAGATGAAGCCCTTTACATGGTATGAGCGCGACACGGCGCCTGCTATCCCCGGCATGATTGCGACGAGCTCGCTCAACGTGATTGATTCGTTCACGGCGGAGGAGGCTGTCGAGCCCGGCAAGGCGGTCGAGCGCGGCACGAATCCCGCCGAGCAGGTCAAGGTGTGCACGGCGGCGGAAAAGACGCTGGGCATCGCCGTCCATATCCACGCGGAGCCGGGCGAGGCGTATGCAAAGGATAAGCGCGTCGCTGTCATGACGTTCGGCGATGTGGCTGTCACGGCGGGCGGCGATGTCGTCGCAGGGAAGGCGGCGGAGATGGATGCTTCGGGCAAGTTCGTTGCGTCGACGAAGGCGACGGGGTTGACCTTTATGACGAGCGGCGCAGCGGATGATGTTGTTGTCGTCCGTGTGAGGAAGTAAGGAGGAATCAGACAATGGCAAAGCATTACGACGAGGCGGAAAAGAGGTATATCGAGGCGCAGGGGCGCTTTGACGAAACGACGAGCGCATTTCTGGCGCGTGAGCTGACGCATATTCGCGCACAGACCTTGCAGGTCAAGAAGGCGCCGCTGAACGCCTTTTCGGTTTTTCCCGTGCAGACGGACATTCCCGAAGGCGCGGAAAGCGCTCTCTTGCGCATCTTCGATGAGGTCGGCATGGCGGAAATCATCTCGAACTATGCAGACGATCTGCCGCGTGCCGATGTACTTGCGAAGGAAACCGCCGTCAAGGTCTACACGGCGGGCGCGGCATACGGTTTCAACGAGGTCGAAATCAAGAATGCGGCGTTTGCCGGACGCAGCCTTTCGCCGCTCAAGGCGCAGGCGGCGCGCATGAGCATCGACCGCAAGCTCAACCATCTCGCATGGTTCGGCGATAAAGTGAACGGCATCGTCGGTTTTCTTGCCAACCCGAATATCGGCGAGTTCACGATTCCGGCGAACGCCAAGGGCACGACGCTCATCAAGGATATGACGGAGGACGAGGTGCTGGCGACGTTCAATGCCTTCCTCGATTTTATCCCCGACAAGACGAACGACGTTGAGCAGCCGAATACGGTGCTTCTGCCGCCCGCCGCATACGCGCATTTGGCGACGACGCGCCTCTCGCAGACGGAGACGACGTTGCTGCACTTCCTGCAGCAGGTGCATCCCGAGATCACGCGCTGGATGAAGGTCGGCGAACTTCGCGCAGCCGGTGCGGGCGGCAAGGATATGATGATCGCGGGGTACTTTGACCCGACGTACATCAAGCTGGAAATTCCGAATCGCTTCCAGCAGCTCCCTGTCGACCGCCGCAATCTGGAATATGTGGTGGACTGCATCTCTCGCTGCGTCGGCGTCACGGTGTCCATCCCGTTTGCCTTTGTCAAGGCTGTGGGCTGCTGAGGGAGGAGAAAGATATGCTGTATGTCAATAACACGGCGAGAATTATCAGCGTGGGGAATGATGCAACACTCATTCCCTTTCGCATGACGGATGTCGATGAAAAGACCATGAAGCGCTACCCGCGCATCATGGAGATGCTGGAAGCGGGCGAGATCACGGCTGTCGACAAGGGAGAAGCGGCGAGGGTGCAGGAATCTTTGGACAGCAAGACGCTCGAACAACTCAAGGAACTTGCGGCAGAGAAAGGCATCGATACAAAAGGCTTGAAGAGCAAGGATGATTTTCTCGCCGCGCTGGGAGTGAAACCGAATGGAGAAGGAGACGCTTGATGAGGTTCTGAACGCCTTTCGCATGACGGCGCAGGAGTTCAAGGACAAGAGTGACGAGGATGTGACCGCGATGGCAGAGTTCTATGCGGATTTCATCTCGAAGAAGCGCTTCGGCAAGTTCTATGCACGCGCCCTCGCGCTGCTCATCGCTCATGAGTATACGTTATCCAGCATTGCGGCCGCCTATGGTTCTTCCAGTGCTGCCCTATCCGGCGGTGCTGTGCGAATGGAGAAAGAGGGCGACTTGCAGCGCGAGTATCAAGTTGAGGGACAGGAACAGTCTCTGTATGCAAAGACTGTCTACGGCAGGAAGTTCATGGATCTCAAGAAGATGTGCATCGTTCCTGTCGTCACGAGGTTTGGCTGATGCTTAACATACAAGATACAAATCCAGGTTTTCATAGTCTAATCGCGTCGCTGCGCAGTCTGGAAGATAAGAAACTCAAGGTAGGCGTATTGCCAAGCGCGGGACGAAACAGTGAGGGCGTTGATCTCGTAGATGTCGCCGTATGGAACGAGTTCGGGACGCGCTATATTCCCGCGCGTCCCTTTATGCGCATTGCGGCGGATAAGAATGAAAATAAGTGGAATCGCTATGCTGAGCGGTGTGTGGATGCGGCATTGAAGAATCGTGCAAACATCAACAATGCGGTCTACCTCTTGGGAGAGCAGATCAAGAGCGATGTGCAGCGCGTCTTTGGCTCGGGAGAACTTGCGCCAAACAAGGCTTCGACGATTCGCTGCAAGGGTTCGTCGGCGCCGCTCATCGACCATGGCGACTTGAGGCGCAGCATAGGGTACATGATTGGTTCGTAGGTGATAGGCATGAGCTTTCGCAGAAAAATCGCGTATATTCGCCGCACGGGCGGGCACATGGACAATGATGGCTACTGGCAGGCAGGCGACGAGGTGCAGGGCGAGATTTCTGCCTCGGTTCAGCCTCTCAATATCCGCGAGATTGAAGCCATGCCTGAGGGACAGGCAAAGACGAGCGCTGTCAAGCTGTATACGTCTGAACCGCTTTTGACGTCGGTGCAAGGAACGCGGCAGGAAGCGGACATCGTGCTTTGGCAGGGGAAGCGATACGTTGTGACCGACTGCATCCCGTATCAGTCCGGCGTAATCGACCATTACAAGATCATCGCGCGAGAGGAGGCAAAGACGTGAAAGAGCTGCGGCGCTTCTTGCGCTCTTTGATGATCGATTTGCTCGGCATCGACGCGCAGAGCGTCTATTGGGCGAATCAATCGGCGCCGAAAGGGGCATTGCCAGTCGCAACACTGCGGCTCTACAGCATCGCGCAGGAAGCGATGACGGAAGATCGAGGCGTAGATGCAGCGGACAGGCTCGACCTGCAGCTGCCGCAAGCTGCTGTCCTTGAAGTGCAGATTTTTGATGAGAGCGGCGGCGATCCTGTCGGACGACTGGAAGCGCTGCTCTTGAAACTGGAAACGCCAACCGTTGCGGACAGATGCCATGCTGCCGGTGTGGCATTTTTTGCTGCAGAGCCGGTGCTCGACATCACGGGGCTGCTCGCGGACGGTAAGACGTATGAGCCGAGGGCGGCGGTTGATTTGCACATTCGCTTCAACGGGCGCATCAAGGATTCGCCCGGCATCATCGAGAAGGTCGAGATCACGGCGAAGGCAAAGAAGCCGGAGAAGCCGAAAGAAGTGTACGCCATGGAGGTTGAAGTGGCGGAAGTCGATGGCGATATGAAGTTCACCATCAGAAAAGGAGACAGGCTATGAAAAATTTAGACCGCATCGTTGAGGTGCAGATCGCACTCAACACGAGCGGCATTGACACGCAAGATTTTTCGTCGATTCTCGTCGTGGGTCCTCATTTTCACTCGTTGAGCCGTGTGGGGATTTACTCTTCCACATCGGAGATGGTCGAAGACGGCTTTCGGACGGACGATCCGCTCTATAAGGCGGCGGAGGCGGTGTTTAGTCAGACGCCGCATGTGCCGGAGGTGCGTATCGGCAGAAGGCAGGCCGACAGCATCAGCGTCCATGTCGGGAAAGTCGCGGCGAAAGGAACGTATACACTCAACGTCAAGACGAGGGACAAGGAAGGCACGCTCCAAGATAAGCCCTATACCTACACGAACAACAGCGGAAACGTCGCAGACATTCTTGGCGGACTGCGCGACGTTGTGACCGTTGATTCTGAGGCTGTCATTACAGCATCTCTTTCGGGCGATGAGCTGGTCATTTCGGGGCGCAGTAATGCGAATTTCGCCTTTTCCGTGTCGAAAAATCTTGAAGCGACGGTAAAGAGCGCCACAGAAAGCATCACCGACGCGATGGAAGCCATCACGGCGGACGACGGCAATTTCTACGGCATCGGGCTTACGAGCCGCGACGAGAAGGACGTCCTCGCCATGGCGGAATGGGCGGAAGCGAATGAAAAGCTCTTTGCTACGGCAACGGCAAAGGATGGCGCCTATCAGAGCGATGTTGACAGCGACCTTGGCTCCAAGCTCAAGGCAAAGAACTTCTATCGTACATACTGGTTCTATCATGCCTTGGAGAACGAGTTCCCTGAGCTTGCCTTGATGAGCCGCTGCTTCACGTCGTATCCGGGCGGTGAAACGTGGGCATTGAAGAAGCTCGCCGCCATCACGACGGACAACCTGAGTTCGACGAAAGTCAAGGCGATCTGCGGCGATAAGAACAATTCGGGCAAGAACGGCAATGCGTTCGTCGCCTTCCGAAACATCTCCTGCACGCAGGGTGGCATGGTAGCGGCTGGTGAATGGATTGATGTGATCCGCTTCCGCGATTGGCTCAAGGAAGAGATCAGCGTCAACGTCTTTAACCTGCTCGTCAATCGTGAGAAGGTGCCGTACACGGACGAAGGCATCGCGCAGGTGGAAGCACGCATTCGCGATGCGCTGGTGCTCGGACAGAGAAGGGGCGGCATCGCACCGACGGAATACGACGAGGATGGCAGGGAAAACCTGGGATTCACGGTCACGGTGCCGTTGGCTTCGAGCGTGTCGGCGAACACGAAGGCAAAGCGCAAGCTGACGGACGTGTTTTTCACCGCGCGCCTTGCGGGAGCGATCCATTTCGTTGAGATCAAAGGCTCGCTGACATATGAAAACCTGATTGCAGGATGAGGAGGTAAATCATGAGCAGTAGTGTTTTGACATACGACCCGCGTAAGGTCGTCGTCATTTTCGGCTATGATCGCATTACGGGCTTTGCCGAAGACGAGATGGTGAAGATCAAGCCGAACGGCGAGGGTATGCAGATTTATGTCGGTGCGGATGGCGAGGTCGGGCGCTCGGTCGACCCGAACCATACGTTTGAGATCACCATCAACCTTGCTTCGACTTCGAAGAGCAACAACACATTCACGAAAGCGTACAATGCCGACCGCGTGAACGGCAGCGGCAAGCGATCTCTGCTCGTCAAGGATTTGTCGGGCGATACTCTTTTCTTCGCCAAGGAGGCTTGGCCGTCGAACTTCCCGGAGGCGGCGAAGGGCAGGAAGATCGCCAATCATGAATGGGTTCTGCACACGGGACAGATCACGGATCCAATTTTGGGAGGGAATAGCTGATGCTGAAACCAGTGGAATATAAGCAGGGCAAGACGGTGTTTTACATTCATCGCTTTCCGCCGTTTATGGCGATGCGCGTTTTGGGTGAGCTGAACAAGGTTATCGCCCCTGTTTTGGGAGGGGCGGCCAAGGGGCTTGAGAGCGCGGATATGGTAGGCGGCAACGGGCTTGGCGCGATTGCGCCTGTCCTCGGCGATGCTCTGAAAAATCTCATGCTGATTGACGGCGATGTTATGGAGCATGTGCTGCGCCTTGTTTTGGACGAAAACTATATCTCGGTGAGCACGAATGGCTCCAAGAATAACCTCGCCTATCTGACAGAGGAGAAGGTCAACGAGGTGTTTGAAGGCAAGCCGATTGACATGATCATGCTCGCCGTCGAGGTCGTGAAGGTCAACTATCTGGATTTTACGATGCTCTCCAGCATCCCGACTGGATTCCTAAAGACGCTGGGGACGATGAAATCAGCATTCCAGGAAAGCTTGCAGACGAATTTAGAAACGTCGTCTGGATCTACCGAGTAATCGATGAGGGGCTTGTATCGTATCTCGACGTGCGTGATGGTAATGTCACGCTTGCTGAAATCGTGCGGATGATGCACTACCTTGATATGAAGAGCGCTATCAAGCGGAAAGCCATGGATGATGCCGTGAAGGGAGGGAAATAGCATATGACCACAAGAGAAATGATTATCCAGCTGGCTTTCCGCGTTGCCTCAAGCGGTTTGAGGGGGGCAAATGACCTCATCAATCGTCTGAGGAACGGCGCAGGTGGCGCAGACGGGGCGATCCGTCGCATGTCTGCCGGAATGCAGAAACTCAATAGCGCGGCGGGCGCTCTTGTGGGTACGCTGGGCAAAGTGGCGGCGGCCATGGGCGTTGCCTTTAGCGCTGCCGCCATCAAAAATGCCGCCGATGAGGCAATGAACCTCGACAACAAGCTGCGCGTCATTTACAAGGACGATGAGGCGGGGCGTCGTGCCATGAAAGATAAGATCTTCGATATGGCGAACGATGCTCGCGGCTCTTACACGGCGACGGGCGATCTCTTTTATAAGGTTGCCCGTACAAGTGAGACGACGGGGCTGTCTTTGGACGAATCCGCGCGGCTTGCGGAAATCGTCTCGAAGGGGCTTTCCCTCTCTGGTGCAGACACGGGCACTGCTGAGGGTGCGATCTTGCAGCTCGGGCAGGCATTGTCCTCTGGCGTATTGCAGGGCGATGAATTGCACGCCTTGAACGAGGGCGCGGGCGCTCTCATGCAGGAAATGGCAAAGTCCATGGGTGTGAAGATCGGCGACCTCAAAGAGATGGGCAAGAATGGTGAACTGACCTCGGACAGAGTGGCAAGGGCGATCCTTGCCTCGGGCGATGAGATCGACCGCCAGTTTGCGACGCATGTGCCAACCATCGGACAGGCGATGCAGACCATCAGCAATACGTGGACGAAGACGATGGGCGATATCCAAGACCGCACGAACGTCTTTGGCGCAATCGCCGAGGGGCTGATCTCCGGCATTAAATATGTTGGCGGGCAGGTTCATGCGTTCATGGATTTGCTTGAGGGCAAGGACGAAGGCCGGGCAAAACATCCCGTCCTCGCCGCCTTTGTTGACGGCGTGAAACTTGTCAAAAACGAGATCGATTACGTCAAGGGGAAAGTCGCAGGATTTTTTGCAGCTTTGGGCGGTGATGCCAAGGCGCAAGCAGAGCATCCCACGTTAACGTCCTTTATTGAGGGCGTGACGCAGATTCGGACAAAAATCAATCAGACAAAAAAGTCGATTGAGGATTTTTATGAATTGCTTACACTTGACAAAAAAATGGCTAGTGGCGGCACCTTGACCGACGAGGAGAGCGCAAGACGGTCAGAACTCCATACAGAAAATCCCTTGATGAGCAGAGCGTCGAATATCCTCCAAGGTTTTGACAAGATGGTAACATATGTCGAAACCTTGGGAAATACAATTCAGAGAGTTCTGGGGGCGGCCATCAAAGGTGTCTCTGACGCTATCAGCTCCATGGGATTTAACTGGGAGGGGATTGCAGAAAATTGGTTGAAGGGGATAGCGTCCATCCAGCAAGCTTATCAAAATCTCCAACCATTTATTGCGGCGATTACTCCGTTACTGGAGGTAATCGCCTATGTGATTGGTGTGACGATTGTTCAGGGCATCTACGCATTGGGAGAGGTAGCCTCGTTGACATTCCGCGCAATCGCCAAGCTGATTGAGTGGGTGAGCGCCCTTTTGGGCGGCCTTGGCGAAACAATCAAGTGGCTTGCCGACGGATTGACGAGCATCCTCACTCTTGGAAATGCGGTCGGCAACATGAATCTATCGGAGCGGCATTGGGGAGATTGGAACAATGTGGGAAGTGGCGGGGTCAGTCTGACGAATAATAACAGTACATATGCACCGCAATATTACGGCATGGATCCCGTCTCGCTTGGCACGCAGCCAGAAAAAGATCGGATGTTTTTCGCAACAGGGTATTAGGTGGTGAAAATATGCTGCAAAATCTCATGGGCGGCAGCGCCCCTGCATCCGGCCTCATTCATACGGAGCGGACGCAGATCGGCGATAATCTCTTCGTCGATGTCGTACTCTCGCGGGAATCGGCGCTTGAGAGCGAGGTCACGGAAAACCCGGTGGAGGATGGCTTCGTCATCGCCGACCATGTGCGGCGAAAACCTCTGTCGCTGGCGATAGAATGTATCTTTACGCCGACGCCCGTGAGCTTCGACGCGAAGGGAACGCCAAGTTTCCGCATGAACAGCGTAGCAAATGAAATCATGCGCATATACAAGGCGGGCGATCCTGTCACAATCAAGACGCCCGATGCCATCTACAAAGACATGGTGATGCTCACGTCACCATTGGTGCGCAGCGTGCAGAACGGACTTTGTTATCGTATGCAGATGACCTTCAAGCATGTGCGCATCGTCAATCAGCGCAAGGAGGACATTCCTGCCGAAGGTACATCGGATGAGGCCGCAGGAAAGGCAGGCGCTACGGAAACGGACGGCGGCATGGCGCAGAAGACGGACATTGGCACGGGGATGACGATGCGCTCGGGCGGCGGCGCGTCTCCTGCGCTGTCTACGGTGGGTATCGACCGCAGCAATGCCGGAGACTTTCAGACGGGCAACGAAATGACGGCGAACATGGCAGCGCTCGGCATTGCTGCCTGTCTCCTCGGCAACGGTGATTCGCTTTGGGGCGCGATGGATACGGGATGGCAGGTGAAGCAGTCATGGTGAAGCTAACCTTGCTCGATGCAAATGACTTTGTGCAGTCTGTCCTCTTGGACGATGAGCCATACAAACTGCATTTCGCGTGGAATGACACGTCGAAGGCGTGGACGCTCGATGTGCGCGACAGTCACGGCAAAGACATCGTGCGCGGCATCCGCATCGTGCCGAATTTCCCGCTTTTGCATCAGACGAAACGAAGTGGCATCCCGAAGGGCGAGATCATGGCAGTCGTCGTCAATTACACGCGCAAGGATGGTCAGACCATCGGCAGGCAGGATTTTCTGAACGGCAAGGCGAGCCTCGTCTACATCTCGGAGGTGGAGAAAGATGCCATTTTGGAAGCGGCAGTATCGTGTTAATTTCCCTGACCTCGGCTTTGCCTTCGAGGATTCCGTGAAGATGGAGTTTCGCGTGGAACGCGACATCGGACGCGAGGTCAACAAGTGCGAGATCAAGCTCTATAACCTCTCATTGGAGACGCGCGAGAAGATTCAGAAGAACGATGTGCGCGTAGAGCTGTTCGCGGGCTATGAAGGAAACGGCGGTCCCATGAAACTTTTCACGGGCGATACGGTACAAGCGTATACGCAGCGCGAAGAGATGGACGAGGTGACGAGCCTCATTCTCGCTGACGGCTTTCTCGCCGTGCGCGACAGCTGGTTTGCCGTATCATTCCCGCCGGGCACATCGGCGCGGGCGGTGCTCGACGTCATTGCCGCCAACATGGGGCTGCCTTTGGAGTATGGCGACGGTGTTGCGCTCGGGGATTTTGCCAACGGTTACTCGTTTGCCGGGCAGGGTTCGGCGGCGCTCGACGAGGTCTGCGGCTCGCAGGGCTGTACATGGAGCATCCAGAACAGCATCTTGCAAATCATCATGAACGGCGGCATTGCGGCGAATCGGGGCTTTGTATTCTCGGCAGACTCGGGATTGATCGGCTCGCCGGAACGTGTTGTTGACTCCAACCCTTACGAGGATTTGGAGAACGAGAAGCGCAAGAAGGAGAAGCGCGAGAAAAAGGATACAGGCGAGCAAAAGGCAGGCTGGCGCATCCGAACACTGCTCTCGCCGACCATCACGCCGGGCGATGCCGTGAAGCTTGAGGCAAAGCAAGTCGTCGGCTGGTTCCGCGTGCAGAAAATCGAGCATACGGGCGATAGTGAAGGCGATGATTGGACATCGGAGATGGACTTGGTGGAAGGGTTGGATGAACTTGCCAAAGAGACAGACGAGCAATGAGGCGAAGAGCGCCATTATGAGTTGGGTGAATGGGGCGATCAGCAACGTACATACAGCGCTGCCAGGCACCATCGTTTCTTATGATGCGACCAGCAATCGCGCGAGCGTGCAGCCCTTCGGCGCGATCAAGACGAAGGATGCCAGAAGCATCGCCTATCCCGTGATTTACAATGCCCCGGTGCAGTTCCCGTGCGGCATGGGCGGACGCGCGGGCATCACATTTCCGGTTCGCCCCGGCGATGGCTGCATCGTGCTCTTTGCCGAGGGGCAGCTGGACGACTACTTGTCCGGCGGCGATTCGTCGGATGGACGCAAGCACAGCCTCAATGACGCGATGGTCATTCCCGGCATGTACAGCACTGGCGCGACGACGGGAAGCCGATACCCCGACGATGTCGTGCTGACGAACGGCGCCGCCTGCATACGGCTCGGCTCGGGCAGCTTCGGCGGCAGCCTCGCGGACGGTACATCGTTTCAGATTGCAGGCGGCGATCTCGTCGTCAATGGTATCTCTCACTCGCACCATACGCATTCGGGCGACAGCGGCGGTACGACGGGAGAACCCCGATAGGAGGTGGCGATATGCCGTATGATCTGGCAATGGATATGACAAGCGGTGATCTTGTGCTGCGAGAGGGCGATGTCCTGCTCATTGACAATGCCGAGCGCGTCGCACAGCAAATCCTTATCACGCTGCGCTTCTGGCTCGGCGAATGGTTTCTCGATGTCAAGGAGGGCATCCCCTACTTGGAGTATGTGCTGGTGAAGTCGCCGAACCTCCTGCATATCCGGCAGATGTTCACGGAAGCCATTGAGCAGGTAGAAGGTGTGCAGCGTGTAGAGGAGATGGAGCTTGCCTTTGATATCAAGAACCGCAGCCTGCGCGTAGACTACGAGGTGTCTACCGCCTATGGCTTACTTACGAGACGGGAGGTGCTGGGCTATGGCGGAAACTAAATACGGCTTGAGCCGCGAAGGCTTCCGGCGAAAACGTCTGCCGGATATTTTGCAATCGCTCCACGCGCGCATATCTGATAAGCTCGGCGTACCGATTGAAACGGGGGCGAACTCCCTCTTGGGGCAAATCCACGGCGTTTACGCCTATGAGATCGCCGACCTCTGGGAAAATGCGGAGGATGTCTACAATGCGATGTATCCGCATACGGCATCCGGCGTATCGCTCTCTCATGCGGCGGCACTCGCGGGCATCGCGCAGATCACAGCGGAAAAGTCTGCACTCGCAGCGACGTGCTGTGGCAAGGACGGCACGCGCATACCTTACGGCGCGCAGATTTCGTCGAGTGCTTCTGCCGACCTGCTGTTTTCCTGCCGCGAGATGGAGGCGCACATTTCTTCGAATCGTGCGTCGTATGCAGAAATCGAGGTGGCGACACCTCCGGCGGCGGGCACGGTGTATGCCGTCACAATCGACGGAACGCAATCTGCATATACAGCGCGAGCACAAGCCAGCAAGGCGGTCGTGCTCACAGCGCTTGTGGAGCAGCTGCAAGAAGACGGACGGGAAGTCCGCATGGAAAACGAGGTCTTATTCTTACGATTGAAAAATGAGCAGCTGACGGTGAGCATGGCGCTCGACAATCTCCGCTTTCGGTGTGTAGGATCGCCCGTGCGTTTTGTCTGCGATAAGGATGGCCCCGTCGATCCGCCGCTCGGCACCGTCACGAACATCATCACAAGCGTCGCCGGATGGTCGAGCGTTTCCAACAATGCGTCCGCCATCGTGGGGCGTGCAGACGAAACGGATACAGAGCTGCGTCAGAGGTGGAGCTCGTCCGTGCATCAGCGATCCAGTGCGATGACAGAATCCATTAAGGCGGCGCTTTATCGCGTGACGGGCGTGACGGCGGTGCGCGTCTACGAGAATACAAGCGATGCCGTTGATAGTGCAGGCAGACCGCCGCACAGTGTGGAGGTTGTCGCTGTCGGCGGTGATGCCGCGGATGTCGCGACGACAGTTTGGCAGTCAAAAGCGGGCGGCATTGACACCTTTGGCGCGATCAAACAGAAAGTTTACGATTCTGACGGATTTCCGCATGTCATAAATTTCAATCGCCCTATCCCTGTCAAGGTATGGTTCAAAGCGTCGATCGGCGAGAATCCCGACGAGGAACTGCCGAACGCCGCACTTTTCGAGATCGGCGAGGCGCTGCTCAAGAAAGGGCAGCAACAGGAAATCGGGCAGGACGTGATTTTGCAGCGTTACTTTGCAGAAATCTTCCGGGCGACGAAGGGCGTAGGCTACATCGAGCTTTCGGCGGCGACAGGCGACAGTCCGGGCGCATACGCCAAGACGAATATCATCATCGACGACCGTCATGTTGCCATGTTTGATCTGTCTCGCATCGAGGTGAAGAAGCTATGAGAAGCGAGCGCATGAAAGGGCATCTCATCGGGCAGTTTCACGAAAAACCTGTGCTTGCCGCCGTGCTGGAAACACTCGGGGAAGAGCTGGAGGAAATCTCGCAGGCATTTCACGACCTCAAAGAAAAGCGCTGGATCGACACGGGTGAAGGCGTGCAGCTTGACGGGATCGGACAGATTCTCGACCGTCCGAGGCAGATTGAAGAAGCGGTGCAGCTTGAATTCTTCGGCTTCCGCGATCAGGCGAATGCCAAGGGATTTGAAGAAGGGCGTTTCCGCGATTCGTGGGAAGGCTGGCTGAAATCCTGTAATCTGAATGACATCGAATATCGCGCCGTCCTTTGGATGAAGGTATTCAAAAACTGCTCGCGTGGCACGGCAGAAGATACGATTCGCAGTTTGAAGTTTATTTACGGTGCGGAAAAGGTCATCCTTGAGGAGCTGGGCAACGCAAAAATCGCTTTTGCCATAGGGCGGCGCCTCGACAGCAATGCCATATCCGTAGCCTCTGCCGTTGATTTGCTTGTGCGTGCGGGCGGCATCGGTGTGGTGCGTATGGAACACTTTGACTATGCGCGATACTTTGGCTTTGACGATCAGGTTGGTGCAAAGGGATTCGAGGCAGGAGCCTTTGCGGATATGTTTGGAAAGATAGGAGCGTGAAGAAATGGCAACACCGGACTACTCCAAGATATGGGGTGCGAACTCGCCGCTTGCAAAATATGAGTTTACGGAAGCCGACTATCTACGCGGCTGGGAATTTATCGGCAGTATGCCGCCCGCACGCACGATGTTTGACGCATGGATGCGCAAAGCAGATGAGAAGATGCGCTGGCTTTACGACAACGCATTTTCAGAATCCTCTTTGGGAGGCTTTTTGTTTTGGCGTCTGCCGGATACGGCATATTTCGTCGGTGAAAAACGGGCGCTGCAAGATGGTCCCTTGGATGTTTATCTCGAATGCACCATCGCAGGGCGTACATCAAAAGAGCAGATGAAGAAACTGCCGCAAGGTGCAGAGATCGGCAAGACTTTTGTCGACGGTACAGCCACTTGGCTGGTGCGGCAGTTCGCCACGAGCGCTGCACTCGCCGACCACCGCACAAAAACGCCGCTCGATCATCCCGACGGAAGTGTATTGAAAAAGCATCTCGGATTTGAGGTGTATGACAAGGACGAAGTCTATAACAAAAACGAAATCAATCAGTCTTATCGCAAGATAGGCGATAGAATTGTATCTGGTGATGTAGACTGGAACACCTTAACCGAGGCAACGACGTATAAGATT
>ERZ773055.841-NODE-841-length-16175-cov-5.753412_pt1 | contig 16175 bp, 18 predicted proteins | sample MGYA00580515_ERZ773055 | MGnify/ENA primary metagenome ERZ773055 (study PRJEB29015, sample SAMEA2737993) | human oral metagenome | biome: human oral; feature: human-associated habitat; material: dental | place: China | collected 2064 ...
TATAATAAAAATATATTAATATTTTATTAAATATTATATAAAAAAGGTAAATTGAGGTGAGGAAAATGGGGAAAGAAAGTACAGATATGGAAAATATGTATGAGGGGAAAAATATTGAAATTATACTGGACAGAAAAAATCTAGATAATTTTGTAATTCGAGAATTTGTGTTAAATGAGAATATTAATGAACATCAGAAGTTGGAAGTGCAACTGGAGATGGATGATGAGCAAAGAAAGAGTTTGGAAAAAATTATTGAGAAGGAAAATGTTGAAATTGAAATTGAACTTTCAGGGATGAATCAGAATGTTAAAAAGAAAATTTTTTGTGGGATGGTTGATTATTTTGAAATATTAGATTATGGGAGTTATGGTTGTAGAATTTTGATAAGAGCATTTTCTAAAAGTATAATTTTTGATAGGAAAAACGAGAAGAAGTATAGGGTTTTTCAAGATGTAAATCTTATGTTTTCAGATATAATCAATGAGATTAATAAAGATTATACTGAGAAAAAACTGGAAATAAAATATTCTGATATTGCAAAAAAGCAGATTGGAACTCTTGTTGTCCAGTTTGATGAAACAGACTGGGAATTCTTGGTAAGACTTGCTAGTCAGCTGAAAACTGGGCTGTTTGTAGTTGAGCAGGGGATAATATTGTTTGGAATGGTGGAAATGGGAGAAATTAAGAAGGAAAATAGATATTTTTCAGATTATTCGCTTGTAAGGGATTATAAAAATTTATATTACAAAGTGCAGTCAAATAAAGTAATAAATTTGGGAAATACTATTTCAATTTCTGAAAATGTTGGAAAAAATAAGAATAATAGTGAAAATTCTGATGAAAATAAAAGAAGTTTTTCTGTATTAAAAACTAAAATATTTTTGAAGAATTTTGTTTTGAAAAGTGAATTTTTAGCATCAGATATGGGAACTTATCATGTATTTAAGAAATATAATAAAAAAATTAGGGGGTGTAGAATTGAGGCTAATGTTGAACGGGTATTTGAAGATGGCGGAATTGCAAAAATGGAAGTTAAATTTTCAGAAGGATTGAAAAGAATTGTTCAGGAAAGAAATGATTCTGAAAGTAATGACAGAGCTTATGATGACTATGGGATAAAAAAATTTCCATTAAGTTATCAGACTTTTTATTCACAGACAAATACTGGATTTTTTTGCACTCCTGAAGTAAATGATACTGTTGAGGTTTATTTTCCAAATGAAGACGAGCGGTTTGCAAAAGTGTCATGGGCAATTAATAATAAAGGAAATGGGAGATTTAGCGATTATACGAAAAGAAATTTTCAAGTAAATCAGAGTGATTTTAATTTTAACTTAAATTTAAATAATTTTGAAGTTAAGACCGCTGAAAAATATAGTGTGGAATCGCCTAATATAGTTGAAAATGCAGATAATTTTGTAAATAAGTCGAATCAGAATATGGTTATTGCATCGAATAATTATTTGGGAATAGAGTCGATTGGAGATGCTGATTTTTATGCTTCTAGGATAAATATTATTGGAAAGGAAAAGGAAATAACGATGGAATCATTGAGTTCAGATGTGAGAATTAAAGGGAAAAAAGTTCATAGTAACTAGCATAGTAATTAATAATAGAAAATACAGGAGAATAATAAGATTGAATAAACTTACTATTTTTCCTGTATTAAAAAATTTAAGAGTAATTTATTTTTTTCTTTTATTCCTTATAAATTGTATAAAAGTTATAATTTCCTGCTTCTCTGTATCTGTATAGTTTTGGGAATTTAGGATATATTCATCTAAATTGTCATCTGGGATTAAATCAGCTTGCCGATTCAAGAAATAGCTTGTGATTGCTCCTGTAATCATCCCAAAAGTTCCCATTCCAATGAGTATCAGAAAAATGGCGATTATTCTTCCAATAAATGTGTGTGGATAGACATCTCCATAGCCAACAGTAGTTGCCGTTACAAATGCCCACCATAAGCCATTGAAATATGATAATTTTTCAACATAGGAAACTATTAATGCTGAGACAACGATTCCTAATGCTGCAAAAATTAATAGATAAATCAACCCGTTTAATTTTAAAAAATTTTTTATTTTTTTTCGAAATCTTTTGATAATCAAATAGGTTCTGGTTAATTTTAATTGTCTGAAAGTTTTGGCAAAACGTCTTATTTTAAAAATTCTAAATAATCTGAAAATAGAGTAATACGGAATAATGGAAATCAAATCTGGAATATTATTTTCAATAAAATCTAATTTATCCTTTGAAAATGTAAATCGAATAAAATAATCAATTGCAAAAATCAGATAAATTGACATATCAATAAACTCCAAAAGGCGATTTCCAAAAATATGAATATCACCGTGCAAATCTAAAATTGTCGTAGTAAAACTGTAAACTGCCAAAAAAATAAAAATGACCTGATAACTTATTCTAAATCTTTTGTTTTTGTGTAAATCTTCAATTTTCTTTTTCATAAAAATACCTGTTTTATTTAATAACTTTTCTGTACGTTACCAACAACGGATTCCAAACACTTGCGTTTGTTGGAGAATATGCAAAGTCAATTTCTATGAATTTTTCAATAGGAGTTTCAAGAGTAATTACAATAGCTATTTGATCCACAAATTGAGCAACTGCTTCCTTTCCAGCCATTGCTCCACCTAGAACGATTTTTTTATCTTTGTCGTAAATAATTTCTGCACTTGCAGGAACAGAATCTTCAAATCCTGAATTTTTATACATTGCTTTCATTGAGACAATATCGGCATTATATCCTAATTCTAGAGCTTCTTTTAGGGAAAGTCCAGTTTGTGCCAGTTTTACATCGTAAAATGAAGTTGCAAAGGAACGGATTAATCCCTTCCAGCTCACATTTTTTCCTGATAAATGTTTTGCAAGAAACATTCCATGCTTGTTTGCCACATCTCCAAATGGTGCATATAAATTTCTGTCAGTTTTGTAATATTTATTAAAAATGCAATCTCCAATTGCATAAACATCTTTGATATTTGTTTCAAATTTATCATTTACAGTAATTTTTCCAGAATCTGTTTCTAATTCTTTAGGTAAGAAATCAATGTTTGGAGTGATTCCAATACTAAATAATGCAATATCAAAGTCTACAGTTTTGTCGTTATCCAATTTTACTGATTTTGCCACATTATTTTCAGAAATTATTTCTGTAACACCTGAATTTAATTTTAATGTAACATTATTTTTTTCTATTTCCTTATAAATTCTTTTTTTCAAGTTTTCAGAAACATTTGGAAAAATTTGATCAGCTTTTTCAATCAATGTAACATTTAATCCATTTTTTTTAAATGACTCAGCCATTTCAAGCCCAATAAATCCAGCTCCTATAACAACTGCATTTTTTAATCTTGATTTATTTTCATTCAGAAAATCTTTTATTTTAAAGGCATGTTCTGCATGTGATAAAGTAAATACATTTTCCAAATTTTCAGAATATCCAGCAATATTTGGCACAAATGATTTTGCTCCAACAGCAATTATTAATTTGTCGTAAGAAATTGTCCCGTTAATTTCATTGCCTTTTACTGTTAAAGTTTTATTTTCAAAATCTATTTTTGTAACTTCGTGATGAATTTTTACATTAATTCCACGATTTATAAAATCTTCAGGCGTGCCGTGCAAGACATCGCTTTTTTTCAATTCATCAGCGATAAAATAAGGTGTTGGACATCCAGCCCAAGCTACATAAGATGATTTTTCAAATAAAATAATTTCATCTTCAGGATTTGCCTTTTTATATTGAGTCGAAAACATCATTCCAGCTGCTCCGCCTCCAATTACAATTATTTTCATAATATTTAATTGTATGATAATTTTTTTATTATCATACACTCCTTTCAATTTTTTGTTTTATTATTATTTTTTGTTTAATTTATTAAATAAATATCGAAGTCTGCTCGCTACCATTTTTATTCCCACCTTATTATCTTTTCCACGTGGAATTATAACGTCTGCATATCTTTTAGAAGGTTCAACAAACTCCAAGTGCATCGGTTTTACAGTATTTATATACTGATTTTTTATACTTTCAAAACTTCTAGCACGTTCATTTAAATCCCTTTCAATTCTTCTTAAAAGTCTTTCATCATCATCAGTATCCACAAATAATTTTGCATCAAAAAGATCTCTAATTTTTGCAATGGCAAGTACTAAAATTCCCTCCACAATAATTAAATTTGCAGGCTCAATATGTTGGGTTTCATTGACTCTATTATGAACTTGGAAATCATAAATAGGTTTTTCAATGGATTTTCCGTCTTTTAATGCCAAAATATGCTTTTCAAGCAAATCAAAATCAATCGCATCTGGATGGTCATAATTCAATTTAGTCCTTTGCTCATAAGTTAAATGGTCATTTCTTTTATAATAGGAATCCTGTTCAAGTAAAATCGAATGAATCCCCGTTCTTTCCAAATTTTCAATTATAGCTTGAGTTACACTAGTTTTACCAGAACCAGTCCCTCCTGCAATTCCGACAATTATAGTTTGATAGCTCATAAAATATTTCCTCCTGAGTATATTTTGCAATTTTTTATTTTAGCAGAATAATGTCTTATATTTCAATTAATTTTAGCATTTTTTTTCTATTTTTACAAACATTAAATTTTTAATAAAAAAATTTGAAAAAAATTTAATTATATGGTAAAATTAAAATATAGTTAAATATTGGAGGGGTTATGAACAGAGAGAATGAAATTTTTGAAAAGGAAATGCTTGGAAAAAGTCTGAGAGAGATGTTTTTTGAAATGAATGTAGAGATGCAGGAGAGATTTCAGGAAATTAAAGATAAGTTTTTGGAGGTTAAGATTGCTGAAAATTCAGAGAATGAGAATATTTTTGTTGAAACGGTGCTGGTGAAAAGCGAGGATGCATTTAAAATGGATGGTGTGTTTTTTCCAGTAACTGATAAAGTGGATATTTTTAGTGAAGATTATGGAAATATTTATTTAGAAAATGTTTATTTGAATTTGGATTTACGTAAGATTAATGAGGTTTCTGAAAGGGAATTTAATGGATGGGTAAACGTTGATGGAAATAATTATGAAATTAAAGTGAGATTTGTAAGGAACGAGAATTATTTTGATGAAATAAAAAAATTGCATAATTCATTTGAATTGAATGGAAAAAGCTGGAAAACTCTTAACATGGCACATTTTATGAGATGTTATAAAATTGAGCTAGTTGAATATGATTTTGAGATAGAAAGAGATATTTTAGAAAAAATTCAGAATGAGGATTATGAAATTACTTATGATTTTGAAGAAATTCAGGATAAAGTATTAAGAAATAGGGAACTATTATGGAATATTGAAAAAAAGAAGATTATAAGTACAATATTTGTACACCCAACAAAAATTGATTTATCTTTTGAGTATACAATAAATTTTGAGGATAATGAACAAATTTTAGTATCGAATCATGAAAATGACGATATTCTATGTTGCTATTACAGTGGGAAAAATAAGCTAAATATTGTTTCAAAGAAAAATACAGGTGATGTATGGGATGTCTTTTCTATAAAGTCAATAGAAAAGTGTAGAAAAATGCTTGAAATTTATGAAAAAAATATTGAGAATCAAGGAAATTGTTTTCATTTTACAAATTTTAAAAACGAAAGTTTTATTGATAAAATTCAAAAAAAAAATAAAAATACAAGAAGCCGTGCATTTTTAGAAAAATATTTTTTGGAATATGAGTTTACAAAGGATGAAATTATACTGAGAGATATTAATTTTAAAGAAAATATTGAACAAAATCTGGATATTTATGACTGCAATGAAAACTTGAGAAATGAATTTCAAAGGGAATATTTTAATAAAAAGCCTAAATTAAACCTATTCGTGGAAATTAAGACTTTTAATGAATATTCAGAGGATAAAGTGAGTTTTTTAATTTCAGAAATCCAGAATAATTACAGCGAATTTGAGTGCAGGGGGTATCTGTATGGCGAATAAAAATAAAAAAGGATATCCATATATATGGGCAGTTCCTATAAATACACAATTTGAACTGGAAAATAATGTATCAGCATATATTGAAGTAAACGATGATTTTTTTTATGACAAATTCGAGAAGAAAAAGGTTGTGAAAGTAAATCCTTATGTGAGATTTAATAAAATATTTACTGATTTTGTAAATTATTATGATAATCTTTTTGAAATTGAAAGCAAACTTCAAAAGGATAACAAAATTAAAAATTTGACAATGGAAAATGTTATTAAAAAAGAATCTAAAATAAGCAGTTTTAGACGTAGAAAAAATGCAGCTGATGAATCAAGAGAAGATAAAAATGAGCATATCTTAAAGAATTTTAAGAGAAATATTGAAAATAATGCGATAAGTTATTTAAGGGAACTCGATTTTGCAAGTGGAACGACAGTGATTGACATTGTTTGTGAAAAAATTTCAGAAGATATAAGAAAAGGAATTTTAGGAAAGCATTTAAAAAAATATTTTTTGCTTCTGAATAGGGAAGAGCAGGAATATGTGGCACTTTTGATCTATAATGAAAAGATTAATAATGTCAATTCTATGAAAAATTTTAAGTTTGGAATTAAATACTTTTTTTTAGATTCAATTATTTATAGGGAAAAACATCAAAAAAATAAAATAATAATTTATATAAATAAGGAAAAAAATAAAGAAAATATCGCAAAAATAAAAATTTTAGAATTATTATTTCTGGAATTTGGACTGGAATTGAAGATATTTTGGAAAAATCATTTTGGAGTTGTAAGTGTTGGAGAAACAGTAAAAATTGATGAAATAGCAGTTTTTTAAAAAAATTAAGGGGTGGGATAAATGAAATATAGATTAAGAATTACAGATGAGGAAAGTAAAAAGGAAATAAATGTAAGTGAAGATGAGATTATCGAAGTAAAATACAAAATTGGGCTTGCAGAAGATACAAATTTAGCAAATAGCAGAAGCACAGTAGAAATGGAAATAACTGGAAAAATTATTTCAAATTTGGAAAATGCTGGAAATAACTTGAATTCTGAAAATAAAAGTGTGAATGATGACTTGTATGAAAGAAATAAAAAAAATATAATAGACTTAGTGGAATGGGCTGAATCATATCTTCAAAAGAGTGATTATCGAAATTTGGAAATGTTTGTTGATTTGGGATCAAATAAAAAAATGGATCTGAAGTTTACAAATATGTTTGTATATAATTTTTTACAGGAAATGAGCATTGAAAAGGGAATTGGGATTTTTAAATTGAAATTAAGACAAAAATTCCATCAAAAAAATAAACTTGATATAAAATAATACTTATAATGAAAATTTTGTGGTATAATAAAAATATAGATATTCTATTAAATGAACTTAAAAATTATTCAATTTCTAAAAAAATTACAAAATTTATTTTAGGAGGGAAATATTATGATTATAGATATTGAATTAAACGAAAAAAAAACAAAAACAGTTAAAAGAAGTTTTGGAATATGATAACAACTTTATTAATAATTTGGTATCAAAAGGATTAGATAAAATAGAAGAAAATGAACAAATTTCCAAATCAGAAATAAAAAGAATAATGAAATTATCTGAAAAAGCTAAAAAATCCCCAATGATATCTCTTGAAAATTTTGGAAAGAAAATGGGATTTTAAGTGAAATATAAAGTACTGTTATCCAAATATGCTGCAAAAAAATTACAAAAGATGGATAAAAATACAAGTAAAAAAACTTATGATTTTCTGAAAAAAATAAACAATTCTGAAAATCCAAGATGATAAGTTAATAATTTTAGCTGTTGAAATAGAGTATAGAAGTAAAGTGTATTTGATTTTAAATAAATTAAAAAAGTCATTTTTAAAATAAATAATGATAAATTCAAATATAGGGAGTGAGTTTTTATGAATAGAAATATTTTTATTACTGGTGCTACAAGTGGAATTGGGAAGGAAACTGCTTATGCATTTGCTAAAAATGGAGATAATGTAATTTTGTGTGCCAGAAATTTGGATAAGTTGAAGGAAATTAAGGCTGATATTGATAGAAAATATGGTACTAATGCATATATTTTTGTGCTTGATGTCACAAAGTATAATGATGTTGTGAAATTTACTAAAAAAATACTGGAAGATGTGAAGAAAGTTGATATACTGATAAATAATGCAGGGCTTGCTCTAGGGCTGGACAAGTTTCAAGATTATGATATTGCGGATATTGAACAGATGATAAATACAAATGTGAAGGGGCTATTGTATGTTACAAGACAGATTTTGCCTAGCATGGTTACAAATAATGCAGGGCATATTATAAATATTGGGTCGACTGCTGGAATTTATGCTTATGCAGGGGCTGCTGTATATTGTGCTACAAAATCTGCTGTAAAAGTGTTGAGTGATGGGATTAGGATTGATACGATTGATAAAAATATAAAAGTTACAACTGTTCAGCCTGGAATTGTGGAAACTAATTTTAGCAATGTGAGATTTCATGGGAATATGGAGCAGGCTAAAAAGGTTTATGAAGGAGTCGAAGCACTAAAGCCTGAAGACATTGCAAATACGATACTTTATATTGCAAATCAGCCAAAACACGTACAAATTTCAGATATTACAATAATGGCTACAAATCAGGCGACTGGATTTAATATTTATAGAAAAAAATAATTTGACAAATTAGTGAAAATATAGTAAACTAATTAAGATGTACGCATAAAATTGGTGGCTAATACCAATAATAGCGATAAATTATTTGGAGGTGAACGTAAATGTTTGCAGTAATTAAAACAGGTGGAAAACAATACAAAGTAGAAGTTGGAACTGTATTAAAAGTTGAAAAATTAGCAGCTGATGTTGATTCAGACATCGAAATTAATGAAGTTCTATTAGTTGGAGAAGGAGATAACGTAACAGTTGGAACTCCAGTTGTAGAAGGAGCTAAAGTTGTAGCTACAGTTAAATCTCATGGAAAAGCTGATAAAAAAATTAACTTTAAATATAACAAAAAAACTTACTACAGAAAAAAAGGGCATAGACAATCTTTTACAGCAATTGAAATTAAATCAATCAATGCTTAATTGAAATAATGTAAAAATATAAGTTAACTTTTAAACTATGAAAGATGTTGTGGTTTGAATGATAAAAATAGAAATTCAAAGACAGAATGATAGAATAACATACTTTGAAATAAAAGGACATGCAGATTTTTCAGGATTTGGAGAAGATGTAATTTGTGCAGCTGTTTCATCAGTAGGACAAATGACAATTAATGGGCTTATTGAAACTTTGAAACTTCAAGAAAAGTTGGAGTATGTTGAGAAAGATGGGCTTATTACTTGTGATTTGAAAGAATCTGAATTAACTGATGAGGAACTGGAAAAAGCGGATATTTTGATTGAATCAATGTATTCGTATTTAAAGGCGGTTGCAAGAAGTTATAGTGAGTTCGTGAAACTTGAAGAGAAAATAGAAAAGAAATAATAAAAAATATCAGATTCACAAAAGTAAAGTTTGAAAAAAACTATGAATTAAAAACATAAAGAAAAAATCAAGGAGGTTGGAAAATGTTATTAAAATTAAACTTACAGTTATTTGCCTCAAAAAAAGGACAAGGATCAACTAGAAATGGTAGAGATTCTAATCCTAAATATTTAGGAATAAAAAAATATGATGGAGAAGCTGTAAAAGCTGGAAACATCATTGTAAGACAAAGAGGAAGTAAATTTTATGCTGGAACTAATGCAAAATTAGGAAAAGATTATACTTTATTCGCATTAACTGATGGATATGTAAAATTTGAAAAATTTGGAAATGGTAAAAAAAGAGTAAGTATTTATCCTGAAAGAGCAGAAGCATAATAAAATAAAAAATAATATATTTTGTAAAATACTGTCTTAGAAATAGGATGGTATTTTTTTATCATATTTAATTTCTTTTTGTGTAAAATTAAACGTAAATAATTGTAGAAGTTATAAAGATTAGATATTGATAATATTTATAATTACAAGATATTTTAGATTAGTGAAAACAAAAATAAAAAAAGAAAAGAGGACAATTAAGTTGAAGAGAGCAGTTATATTGGATACGAGTGCGATTATGTATAGAAGCCATTTTGCACTGATGGGGATGAGAAATAGCAGCGGAATGTCTACTGGAGCTACATTCGGATTTATTAATACTCTAGAAAGTGTAATTAGGGAGTTCAGACCTGATTATCTAGTGGCTTGTCTGGATGTGAAAAGGGATGAGCTGGAGAGAACTGAAGAACTGGAAACTTATAAGGCGCATAGGGAAAGTATGCCAGAAGAGCTTGTTATGCAGATTGATACTATTATGAAGGTTTTGGATGGGTATAGGATTCCAAAATACAAGAAGGCTGGGCAGGAAGCGGATGATGTGATTGCTACATTTGCTACGAAATTTTCTAATGATGCTGATGAGGAAATCGAGGTTTTTGTAATAACTGGGGATAAGGATTTGGCGCAGCTTGTGGATGAGAAAATTAATATCGCTTTGCTTGGAAAGGGTGACAAAAATTCTGCATTTAAGCAAATAAAAACTGATGAAGATGTGGTTGAATATCTGGGAGTTACACCTGATAAGATACCTGATTTGTTTGGGCTTATGGGAGATAAGTCAGATGGAATTCCAGGAGTTGCTGGAATTGGACCTAAAAATGGAGTGAAACTTATTACAGCTTATGGCAATTTGGAAGGAATTTATGAAAATATTGATGAAATTAAGGGAAAACAGAAGGAAAAATTGCTGACTGATAGGGAAAATGCCTTTATAAGTCGGGAACTTGCAACTGTTAAAAAGGAGCTTAATGTTGAATATGATAAAAATAAATTGAAATTTGAGGAAAAGGATTTTGATAGTCTTTTGAAATTGTATGAAGAACTGGATTTTAAAAGGTTTTCTAAAGCGATACAGGAAGAAAGGGAAAAATTGCAAAGTGAAGGTCAAGAGGGGCTTACAGAGGGAGAGAAGGGAATTTTAGAAAAAAATAAAAGATTAAATGAAGATAAACTGGAAAAAGAGAGATTAGAGCAGGAAAAGGAAGAAATTAAAAGGCAGGAATTGGAGTATGATAGAGAAAATCCGATTTTTGATGGAATTTCACATTTTTATGAGCAGGTTGAATATGAGCATAATTCGGAAATGGATAAAAAAGTGGATGAGATTCAGGAATTGAAGGGGAAATTGATTGCAGAATATGAAGAACAGAAAAAAAAAGCTGAAGAAAACGTGATGGAAAGTCAAAAGAGTGAAAAAACTAGAAAAGTTAAAGGAGAAAAAGTATATTTTGAGAGAAATTACGGGAAAGTTATGAGCTGGAATGATGCTTATTCTATGATTGAGAAAATGGATAAAAAAGTGGCTATTTTTGAGAATATGCTTGGACTTTCCATTTGTGATGAAAAAACGAATATTGTGCTTTTGGACAGTGAACTTCATGATATTTTGCAAAACGAGGATCAAGAAAATGTAGAATCTGGAGTACAAATTAATTTGTTTGCTTTAAGTAATAGTGCTGATGAGAAGAAAAATAATAAAAAAAATATTGAAAATATTTATAAATTATTGAGTGAAAAAGAAATTATCGCCTATAATGTGAAAGAATATATGAAAAGTGGGGAAAGTGAGTATTTTGGCTATTCTGTTGGCGGAAAAACTTATGGGATAAATAATAACAGGTTTGGGATAAAATGTACTGAATATTTTGATATTTTGCTTGCAAGATATGTACTGGGAACGGAAAGTTTACAGGAAATTGAGGAAATAATTCTAGATGAATTTGGAGTGGAGATTGCTACTTTTGAGGAAAAGTTTAAAAAGGAGAGAAGAAAAAAGAATTTTAGTGATGTTTCAGATAATGTGATTTCTGAATTTTTATCAAAGAGAACGTTTTTTATTTATAAATTGGAAACAATTTTAAAAAATAGATTGCAAAATGAGCAATTTCTAAATATTTTTGATAAATTGGAAAGTCGGTTAATACCAGTGTTGGCACAGATGGAGGAAACTGGGATAAAAATTGATAAAAAGTATTTTGGAGAATTTCAAAATGAGCTGGAAGAAAAGATAAATATGCTTCAAAATGAAATTTATGAACTTGCTGGTGAAGAATTTAATATTGATTCGCCACAGCAACTGGGGGAAGTTTTGTTTGAAAAATTGCAGATTCCATCGGGAAAAAAGACAAAAACTGGATATTCGACAAATGTGGAAGTTCTGGAAATGATTGCTAACAATGGGGAATTGGCAGAAGATAAGCGGATGATTGGGAAAAAATTACTGGAATACAGAGCTTATAAGAAATTATTGTCTACTTATATTGAGCCGATTCCAAAGTTGGCGGATAAAGAGGACAGAATTCATACGACTTTTAATCAAAATGGAACATCTACTGGTCGGCTTTCCTCGGCAAATCCAAATTTACAGAATATTCCTGTGAGAACAGATGATGGAATCAGGATTCGTACAGGTTTTGTCGCAAAGGAAGGGCATAGCTTGATTTCATTTGACTATTCTCAAATTGAACTGAGAGTTTTGGCTGAATTATCGAAGGATAAGCATTTGGTGCAGGCTTATCAGGATGATCAGGATTTACATAGCTTGACGGCTAGAAAAATATTTTTTAAAACAGAAGAAGATGAAATTTCAAGAAATGAAAGAAGCATCGCAAAAGTAATTAACTTTAGTATTCTTTATGGGAAAACTCCGTTTGGACTGTCTAAGGAACTGGGAATTACGGTTCAGGAGGCTTCACAATATATTAGGACATATTTTGAGGAGTATCCAAGAGTTAGAAAATTTTTGGAAATTGTGACAGAGACGGCTAAGCTTCATGGGTTTGTGGAAACTTTTTATGGAACGAGAAGATATATTAGTGGAATTAATGCAAAAAATAAAAATATTCAGGCACAAGCTGTGAGAATGGCGGTAAATACTGTTGTTCAGGGAACAGCGGCGAATATTATAAAAAAAGTCATGATTGAGCTTCATGAAGAATTTAAAAATGATAAAAATATCAAAATGCTTCTTCAAGTTCACGATGAGCTGATTTTTGAAGTCTGTGATGAATTTTCTAAGGAATATATGGAAAAAATTGAGAAAATTATGGAAAATACAGTTAAGTTTAAGAAAGTTCCGTTGAAAGCTAATGGAAGTGTGGCTAAAAACTGGGGATTGTTAAAGTAATGATATGTTTTATATATGGTAAAAATATATATAATATATTTGACTAATTATTTAAAAATTGCTAGAATAGGTCATTAAAGGACACAGGATGTCGAAAAAGTTAAGATAGAGGAGGTATCAGTATGGATACAGCAAGTGTAGTTTTTATTTTATTTTCATCAGCATTAGTGCTTTTTATGACGCCGGGACTAGCTTTTTTTTACGGAGGTCTGGGACGAAGAAAAAATGTCATTAATACGATGATGATGGTTATTCTTCCAATTGCTATTGCAGTTGTGATGTGGTTTTTAGTGGGGTATTCCTTAGCATTTTCTGGAAACGGGAAATTTATAGGAAATTTTGGAAATGTTTTATTTCGTGGAGTCAGTGAAACAACGAGTACAAAAGGATATAAAATTCCAGATGCAGCTTTTGCATTATTTCAAATGATGTTTTCAATAATTACGGTAAGCATTGCAACGGGTGCCGTGACTGGGAGAATAAAGTTTGCGCCGTTTTTAGTTTTTGCTCCAATTTGGCTAATATTTGTTTATTATCCTTTAGCTCACATGGTCTGGGGCGGAGGATTTCTTGCAAAAATGGGAGCATTAGATTTTGCTGGCGGAGATGTCGTTCACATTTCATCAGGAGTGTCTGGACTTGTTTTAGCGACAATTATTGGAAAGAGAAGAGAATTTACAAGAACCGAGTATCGTCCGCATAATGTGCCTTTTGTACTGCTTGGAACAGGAATTTTGGCGTTTGGCTGGCTAGGATTTAATGCAGGTTCAGCTCTTGAAGCAAATAGTACAGCGATTCACGCTTTTATTACGACAATGCTATCACTTGCTGCGGCAACATGCTCTTGGGTAATTATTGAAAAGTTAAGTAACGGAACTCCTACATTAGTTGGAACTTCAACTGGTCTAGTTGCAGGGCTTGTGGCAATAACGCCAGGTGCAGGTTATGTTTCATACGGTTCGGCAATTTTAATGGGGTTATTAGTTACTCCAATCTGTTATTTTGCAATTTCAAGTTTAAAACATAAATTACAGTACGACGATGCATTAGATGCTTTCGGCTGTCATGGTGTTGGTGGAATTTTTGGAGGAATTGCAACAGCGATTTTTACAACACCAAGTTTAACGCCAGAAAAGGGAAATTTTGGACTTTTATACGGCGGAACTCATTTATTTGGTGCAACAGTTGCTGCCATACTGATAACGGCTATTTGGGCGGGAACTTTTACATTTGTGATAATAAAAGTTATCGGTGTATTTTTACCACTTAGAGCTACAGATAGAGAAGAAGCTGTGGGGATGGATGACAGTGAACATAAGGAAACCGCTTACCCAACATTTATGGGACTAGATTCTTAATTTAAGGAGAAAAATTATGAAAAAAATAGAAGTTATAATTCGTTCTGATAAGTTAGAAGATTTAAAAGACGCATTGACAAAAGCCAAAGTCAAAGGAATGACAGTAAGCCAAGTTTTGGGACACGGAAATCAAAAGGGCTACACGGAAAGTTTTCGTGGGCAAAAAATTACGCCGACATTACTGGCTAAATTAAAAATTGAAATAATTACTCAAGATGACAATGTTGAAAAATTAGTTGACATTATAATAGATGCCGTTTATACTGGAGAAGTTGGAGATGGGAAAATATTTATTTTGCCAATAGACGATGTGATTAGAATTAGAACGAAAGAAAGAGGAAAGGACGCTTTATAGCGTAATTAAAGAAGTTAGCTCAAATATGAACTAGCTTCTTTTCTTATTTTTTCAAGAAAAAAGTTGCATAAGGTTAAATTAACGAGAAAATTGTGATATAATTTTTAAATAAATATAAATAATAATAACTATAAATAACAGAAGGGAAAAGAATGATTAACAAAAAAAAGTATTTAAAAGGTCTAAAAGCTGGAATTGGAATGGGAGTTGCATATATTCCATTTGGTCTGACAGTTGGGCTGATTGCTAAAAATAACGGAATGTATACGATTGTTACGGCAGCGATGTCATTCGGAATTTATGCCGGCGGCTCGGAAGCAATGCTTTTGAAAATGGTTTATGTGCAGCATTCTACAGCGATTGAAGTCATAATTTCAGTACTTATGATAAATTTGAGATATTTGCTTTTAAATTTACTGATTTTCAGGCAATTAAAAAATGGAACTAAATTATTTGAAAAAATACTGGTTGGAGTTGGACTTACTGATGAAACGATAACTTATGCAATTATAAAGGAAGAAAATTCACCTTGGTATATTGTTGGACTAAATACAGTTCCATATTTCTGCTATGCTGGAAGCTCTGTTCTAGGCTCACTTTTTGGAAATATGATACCTGAAGTTTTTCGTGCAAGTCTAAGTTTTATTTTATATTCGATATATTTTAGTTTGCTTGTGATGTCGCTGCAAAAATTGCCAAAATTCTTTGAAGTTGTAATTTATGTAATTGCCGCAAAACTGGCATTTATGTATTTGCCAATTTTAAATAAGGTAAGCAGTGGATGGGCGATGATTTTAATTATGATAGGTTCAAGTTTAATTTATGCAATAAGACATAGAAAGGATGAGGTAAAAGAAAATGAATAATTTGGAAGTTTTTAAAGTAATTGTCATTTCGGCGTTGGTAACGATGGCTTTAAGGCTTTTGCCGCTGTTTGTAAAGATTCCAAAAAATCCGATAATGAATAAATTTTTTGAGGCGTTGCCATATTCGGTACTGACACTTATGGTTTTTCCAGACATTTTTACTTCAGGCGGTACAACTCCTTATGACATTGTAAAAATATTGATTGGAATGGGTGTCGTTGCTTTTTTATCACTAAAAAGATTTGGACTTGGAATTATTGTTTCGGTGTCGCTTGTTATGATATTTTTATTTGATTTGGCAAAGATTTATTTGATAAAATAAAAAAGAAGCGAGATTTTTTTCGCTTTTTTTATATTATTTTTTATTTTTATGTATGAATCACTATTTCTTCCATCGGTATATCACT
>ERZ773055.847-NODE-847-length-16103-cov-4.764394_pt1 | contig 16103 bp, 15 predicted proteins | sample MGYA00580515_ERZ773055 | MGnify/ENA primary metagenome ERZ773055 (study PRJEB29015, sample SAMEA2737993) | human oral metagenome | biome: human oral; feature: human-associated habitat; material: dental | place: China | collected 2064 ...
CAACCGGAACAGGATTGGTCAGATTTTCCCTGTTCATGACCAGTCCCGAAAATGGTTCAACCACTACCCGACTACCCAAGAATTTACTTGGAATTGGGGAAATTACCTGAGACTACTTGGCTGGGAAGAATTCCTCCTGGATTTCGCGCAGCACCTTGGCGGAGTGCTTGAAACGCTCCATCTCATGGTCGCTGATCTCCAGCTCCACCACCCGACGAATACCCTCACGGTACAGAATGGCCGGGGTACCAATGTAGATGTTTTCCTCACCGTATTCGCCATTGAGCAAGGCAGACACCGGTAGCGCCACATCCTGGTTTTGCAGGATGGCACGGGTGATACGGGCCAAGCCCATGCCGATACCATACGAGGTTGAACCCTTGGCCTCAATGATGTTGTAGGCAGCATCACGGGTCTCTTCAAAGACTTTTTCGAGCTCACCTTCGAGGTTGGGGTCCCTCTCCAGCTGCTTCCGCATCGACACGCCGGCAATGGTGGCGGACGATAGCACCGGTAGCTCGGTATCGCCGTGCTCGCCAATGATGTAGGCGTGAATCGAGGTGGGGGCAACAGCATAGCGTTCACCCAGCATATAGCGGAACCGGGCGGAGTCCAGCACGGTGCCGGAGCCGACAACCTGGTGCCAATCCAGGCCCGAGTACTGCCATACGGCATAGGTGAGGATGTCCACCGGGTTGGATGCGACCAGGAAGATACCATCAAAGCCATTGGACATCACTTCGTCCACGATGGACTTCATGATCTTCATGTTCTTGCCAACGAGCTGCAACCGCGTTTCACCAGGCTTTTGGGCGGCACCGGCGCAAATGACGACCATAGCGGCGTCGGCACAATCCGCGTAGGTGCCCTTTGACACCCGAGTCCGCGAAGATGCCCACACCACGCCGTGGTTGAGGTCCTTGACGTTACCTTCCAACTTCTTTTCATCGATGTCGATGATTGCCAGGTGATCGCACGTGCCCTGATTCACCAGAGCATACGCGTAAGCGACGCCCACATCGCCTGCGCCAATAAGCACAACTTTATTACCAACGATATCTTTCATATTCTGAAAGCACCCTTCCTGACGACATATCTATACCGCCAAGTATGCCCGATTTTCTGTGACTATGCCCGATTTGCGGTAGTATTGTGAACAATATCGCAGAATTACTCAGCCAAAAGTAATGGAATACAGATGAACACCTGGGGATGGCGCAATGGTGATAAGTTCTGGATCCCCATTATCTTTACGAATAATATCCACTGTGCCATCACCAGTGATATCGAAAGTTTGTTCAGTACCATCGGCGCGTTTGACCGTAACCGTTCCCCGCCCAGAGGCCACCAATTGCACCCAACGGGCCTGGTAGTGAAGCTCCACCGCCGCCCCATCACTCCGGGGCGTGATGTCCATGGGGTTGACGTCCCACTCGCCCTGAAGCGCATAATATCCCAGCGGCGGAGTTCCCGAAACCCGGTATTGTGATCGGGAGGCACCCAGGTAGGTTTCCGGGGATCGCGGCTCAGTGATGGCGTGTTCATCCTGCTCAATGGGGTTTGGTAGTGCAATGCCCGGATTGCGCTCCTGCAAGAGCTGCCGCACCACCCGCTCGGTCTCCGCGTATTTGCCCTCGCCCTCGTGCACCTGCCGCAGCCGACCGGTGTGGTCCGCAAGATAGTGCGCCGGCCAATAGCGGTTATGGAAGTTCTTCCAGGTGGCGAAGCTATTATCCTGCGCCACCGGGTACTTGATGTGCTGCGCTACGATGGCCTTCCGAACGTTGTCCGCATCCCGTTCGAATGCATATTCGGGCGCATGCACGCCGATGACGTCAAGGCCATAGTCCTTGTAGTGGTCGTAAAGCTTGACGACGTGCTCGTTGGCACGTTGGCAGTTGATGCAGGCATAGGCCCAAAAATCCACCAGGGTCACCTTCCCCGAGGTGGCCGGATCAATGGCCTGGTCGGTGTTGATCCAGTTCTCTAGCCTGGATAGTTGCGGCACTGGGCCGCAATCGTGTGGGGTTCCGGGGTCACCCTTACGACAGGACTCCAGGTCTTGGTTTCCGATGATGTGGTTTCCTAGGGCCTGTTGGGCACTACTGGTCCAATCGGGCACGAGCCGTTGGAGGGCCGTTGGGGCGTCGACAGCAAGCAGGACCGCCATGGCGATGACGACGGCACCGGCCGAGCGTCGAAAAGCGGTGTGATGGGATCGAAACCAGTCGCTCATGCGATTGCCACCAAGGGCAAACATGGACAGCGGAATGGCCGCACCAATGGCAAACGCGATGGTCAGTGCGATGATCGAGGCGTCAATCTCGCCGGTAGCCGCGGCAACGGTAATGGCGGCCAGGACCGGCCCGGCGCACGGAACGTACACCGCGCCCAGGGCCAGCCCCACTACGAAACCGCCCCGGCCCTGCGCCTTGGTCAGGAGCGCGTGGAGGCGGGGCAGCCGATCGAATGGCGCCTGCACCCACTCGCCCAGCACCGGAATGAGCATGCCCAGGCCCACGAGGACGAGCAGCCCAATGCCCACCCAGCGCACCGTGTCCTGGGGCAGCCCCAATAAATTGAGCACGATCGAACCGCTGAGGGTGATCGCGGCGAAACTGACAACCATGCCGGCCACCACATAGTAGGGGCGCCGCTTATCCCCGGCGCTCACGGCCAAAACCAGTGGCAGCACCGGGATAATGCAGGGGGAAAGACTCGTCAACACCCCACCGATAAGACCTATCAGAATAAGAGAAACCATGAGTAAAGTCCTTTCAAAGTTCTTGTGGGAATATTCGGTGCCAACCACCGCTTTGGATTGGACCAATCCAAATATTCGAGGACTCCGAACTCTTTTATGACCGCCAAATCATGGCGGCTACCACATACGATAAGGAGACAGTCATGACCAACCGTAAATTTATTGCCATCACCTGCGCATTGGGGCTGGCCGCCACGGGTCTGGTTGCGTGCGATAAAACTGGGGCGATGTCGCCGGCGTCCGCACCAGCCATGTCGCCCGCAATGTCCATGTCGAACACGCCATCGGATGCCATGACGCCGTCATCGTCGGAGGCCATGAGCCCGTCCGATTCCATGGCACCGTCGGGGATGGATGCTCAGGAAACCACGATGATGACCGAGGAAAAATCGGGGCAGTAATGATGAGTGGTAAAAAGCACAAACCTGTGTGGGGCGCTACTCTGGATAACCATGGATCTATCCAGCGAAGAGCTACTTGTGCAGGTCGCCACTGGTGACAAGCGCGCATTCGGCGAACTTTATGATCGGCTAGCATCCCGAGTCATGGGTATCTGCATGCAGGTACTCCGCAACCGGGCCATCGCCGAAGAAATCACCCAAGAGGTATTTGTGGAAATCTGGCGCACCGCCCCAATGTTTTCCCCCGAAAGAGGGAGCGCGCAGGGGTGGGTGCTGCGCCTGGCCCGCTCCCGCGCCATTGATAAGCTTCGTTCCCGCATGGCGGCACTCGCGCGCGACGAGCGCACCACCATGCTTGAACAGCTCACCCGCTACATTGATGTGGAAGAAGACGCCATAACTAGTGTTGAGGGTGAGCATTTGCGTGCCGCGGTAAACGACATTGGGGAGCCGCACCGCACCGCCATTATGCTCACCTATTTTGGTGGGCTCACCCAGCAACAACTCGCCGACCACCTGGGCATTCCCCTGGGAACGGCTAAGACCCGGGTCCGTGATGGATTGAAAAAACTAAAATCTGCCCTGCATGTTACTAATAAGAAAGAGGCACGATGACTACTAAGGACCAATCCTGGCTACCCGACGAGAAATTAGCCGACGCTGAGCTTGCCGACGCCCTGGCGTTGTCCACGGTGCCGGTCACCCCGTCGGATTCCCTGAAGGATACTGTGCTGGCAGCCATCGACGGGATCGAACCGGAGGGGGATTCCGGTGCCCCGGACGCCGCAGTCACAGACGCGGTGACCAGTACGGACGCTGCTGCCACGGACCCGGATGCTGCGGAGCCTGCGGATGTGACCGCGGCCAAGGCGGATTCGGGTGGGGCCGGTGCCGGTGAGGCGAGTAGTGCCGGTGGTGGGCGTGTTATCAACCTGGGCAATTGGCGGTTTCGCTTATCGAAGCAACGCATCATGTTCATTGCCGCGGCGGCCGCGGTGGTCGCGCTCTTGGCCGGCAGCGGATTCCTCCTGCCCAAGCTGCTCTTCGCCCCCAGCACCGGGCCTACCAACCAGGCGATGTCCGAGATCATGCAGTCCGCGGATGCCCAAAGCATCACCATGAGTTCCAGTGGGGTACAACTTCACCTGGTGTCATCCACCACCATGAATAAGGCCGGGGCAATGGTGCAGGGCACCCCCGAGGTGAAAAAAGGCATGGGAATCCAGGTATGGAGCGTGAACCAAGCCGGCCGCATCAATTCGGCCGGGGTAATCACCCCAGAGGAGCATAAAGACGTGTGGATGCCATTCGAATCCGCCACATCCAAGGTGTTTCTGACCGAGGAACCGGTGGCCGGCAGCGACAAGCCCACCGGAAAGATCCTAGAGGAAATGCAGCTGTAGCTGCGGATAATGCACCTTGGGGTGTCGACAAGCGAGCTTGTTTGCAATAAACCGTAACGACCACTGGCATGCGGTGGTCGTTACGGTTTCTCCGTTGGCGGAAGCCCAATGCCACCCATCATGGCGATTTCCGCATTAGCCAACCGCGCAATCGCAAGCACTCCTCGGGGTTACTGTCATCTGCTGTTTTGAGAAGCTGACCAGCAGCTATAAACTTGGCAGTCCACTACTTGTCCGCAGCACTACTCCCATCAGCAATGTTCCTATGAACATAGGTGGCTCGCAAGGCACTCAGAGCATCCTTCATGGCATCGAATTCCGCAAATGCAATATTCTTATTAGGGGTTTCGGTGCCGGCTCATTATTACTAGTATCACCCGTGGTTTATGTCTACCACAATGCTTGATGACGAACTTCCGCGGGGTTGCAGTGCAAAAATGAGCAGCATCATAAGATTCATGGAAGCCGCACTCAAATAAAACGGATAGCATGAAGCTTATTCAAGCGTTTTTGAATGCCCCTGCCACCCGGTAACCAATCGCCCCCGAAAGAATAGGAAAACGAGGCAGGTAGTGTGCTTGTGTATAACTGTCAAGTGTCGGGTTTTGTGGACACCTGACATAAACTTCCCCATATGGAAGCTTATTCAACGTCCCCAAACATGACTAGTCTCTGTAAGTAAGGAAAGACAAGCTAGATAGCATTTTCTTTCTGATTTTCCTCCTGTTGTCGTAGATGGATTTTCCCAGTAGCTGAATAAGCTTCATGAACCTCCCCTACCCCTGAATAAAGTTCATCGCCTATAATCAAAGATGAATTGTTATATTTCCATTCCAATACCAAGACGCAGTTACGCTTTAAGGTATTAGATATGATTATTTAGGGAATGATTTTATGGATTATCGAAAAATAGCAGAAAAACAACACGGATTCATTCTCCCTTGCCAAATCACCAAAGAAGAATTTAATGAGGCTGCGGAAACTGGTTTCATTGGCGTCCCACCACAGGATGAAGAGTTTATGAAGTATGTGTACTACACCGAACTTGTTACATATAATCTTGCTGATGATGCCTATCGAGATTGGTTGATAGCATTCCCCACTATCCCACCGGAAAAGCGACACCCTATGCCCTACTTCGCTTGTGATTTAGCATTACGCATCCAGCATTTTTCTGCCAGTTGGTCAACAGCACCATTAATGATGGTAACTCCACCAGAATTAATGCCCTATGCGAATAAGGATTTTGGTATTACCTACATTCCAAATGAGAACATTACCTCTGATGATTGGGTGCTTATTGATGATATTCCAGTAGAAAAAATCATCTCTGCCATGCGAAAATACTATGAGCATGTTAGAAGTGATGACTTTGATGATGCCGTCGTTATGGCATTCAGTGCTTACCGACGTGGCTATTCCTGGGAAGAAATCGCCTGGGCCCTCGAACCTGCGGCTGGAGTATGGCACAGCTATAAAACTGGTAAAACCCCTATCAATGGCAAAGAAGTCCTCGACCTGTTCTTCGAAGAACATACGCCACCTCGACCCACAAATAAACCACAAAAATAACCGCTATGCCCCCTACACCAAATGACTTAAAAAATCTCGCTGACAGAAACCGAGAAACCCCTGAAGGAATCCTCAAACGACTCATCAATACAATCACTACAACAAAACCACTACACTCTAATTCTCAAAATCCTATTGAGTTAAAGAATCGAGCAACAAAGCAAGTTTTGAGCCGACATCTTGCCATCCAACTCACCAATCATGCTCGTGGAAAAATTATGATTAGTGGTGGTACTTCTCTCATGCTCCGAGCACCTGATGCCCGAATAACAGAAGATCTTGATATTCTCACTCTCTTTAATCCAACAACCAAAGCAATGGATGCTTTGTGCGAACTCATGTCTGAGGATAAAAATGATCCTTTCACATACGAATGCTTCCATGCTGATGATATTAAAAGTAGAAAAGGCAACAGCTTTGAAATTGATGTATATCTTCATGGGCGATTCCAAAGCACTATCAAGATGGATGCAATCAAAGCTAGAGGAAGAGAACTTAACCAACAAGGTATGTTTAATGGGGTAACTAAACTACGAGTGCGGGACCCACTACTATCCACCCATAATGACAAAAAAGAACTCACCACACTCCAACTCATTAGCCCAGAAAAATACCTTGCTGGAAAAATAGCCGGGCTTTTCCGTATCCAATCTGGCAAGTTGCAAAAAGTTTTACGCTGGAAAGACCTCCGCGATATTACGACCCTTGCTACAAGTCTTCCTATCGATTCTGATAAATTTCAGAAGGCCTTAAACGATCTTGTCATTGATTCCCATGGTAGTTTTACCATTCCTACCCGACAAAACATGACAGAATTCTTCACACAAGCTCAAAAGAACCGGGACTATATTGATAGTGGAAACGATAAGTTTTACCAGATTAATCGGTTCTCTGTAGAGACTATGGTCAAAATATTATCTGAACTCCTAAAGTGCCCCAAGGGTAGCTTGTGGGAACTTGATGTTCACGACCCACAATTACAAAATCTAGAAAATCAACAAAAATCATCCCAATTTACCATACAAGATCTTCAGAATTTTGACATGAAAATCTGGGAGGTTAAGGACACTACAACAGATAAAGATACAAGAAGTTTACATGGTGCTTTTGATTGTGAGTGTAACAAACATGTCAAGCTTACGGATGCTAAATCTACATATTACATGACTGATCCCAGAGAGTTAATAGAAGCTGGCATACCTGCCCAACTAATGTTGGATGAAGGCTTGGAAAGGGAAGAAGAAGTCATGTCAATTCAGGAAGAGCAATGGGACACCGAAGAGGATGAGGAATGGTTCGCGGCAAGAGAAGATAATGATGAAGATGATGAAAATGAACTTGGCTTGTAATCGAATAACATTATGAAATACATTCCCACTGGATCCCCATCGCCTCGTCGCGGAGTATTGCCGAGGCATTAATCACCCTGGGATGATGTGCCGAAACTACCGGCTCGACTTCAGATCCTGCGGCCACCGGGATTTGTCCAGAGTGAATAGTGGCTCATCCCGGAGCTCCGCCACGCCGTCGCCAAGCACCACGGTGCTGGAATTATTCGAAATCTTGACGGTATCGCCGCGGGTATCCACAAAATAGGGGCCCACTTGCACCACGGACTCGTCCGGGAATGTGTCCTCGGGGTTGATATTCCCCGACGGGAAATAGGATGTGCGCAATGATGGTGGTGGGCTGAACGAGAAGGCTGCGAAATTGGTTTTACCTTCACTGTTGCTCTTGCTGTCGCTATTGGTTGGTGCCTGCGCGGGGCCCTCATTGACGATTGGCCAGGTGGCTTTCTGCCGGTTCGTGCAGCTCGGGCCGCTGGTTTTCTGGGTCAGGTAGAAATCGCAGAGGATTTTTCCGTCGCCCATGGGGACATCGGCAAGCACATTACCCTCATATGTTTTAATTGCGGGCGAGTAATTCGCGTTACCCAGGGGGATGGTGATGGCGTCGCTCGCAGGCGGGTTGGTGTGGAAGTCCAGTTTCAGGGGTTTCACGTCGATGGTGGGGCTGGTTTCCTGCCGCAGCGCCCCATCCGCATATTTATAGGTGATTTTCTGGGTGGGCCCCTCGGTCACGCGCGGGTAGGCCAGGGCTTCGTAGGTGACTTCCAGCTGGTTATCGGCGACCGTAATGTCGCGCGCATCATAGGCAAGGAGGAAACTCGCATCGGTAATCAATTGGTCACGATGAAAAAATATGAGAGTGCGTTGTGCGGATTCCATTGCCATGGGATCGTAGTGCGCCGGGTCCTGCTCCACGCCCTGGAGGGTCACCCAGCTGAGGTCAGCGCAGGGGTCAAAGTGGTTGTCCTGTATCGTGAAATAAAACTGGTGACTGCTGCCCTGGATGGGGATTTTCTTAGCGGTTGCCCACAGTCCGAAAGCGGTTTCGGCCAGGTCGAGTTGGGGGTGGCATTCGGTGTCGGCCACCTGTGTGCCGGTCAGCCCGGTGCCGGCGCCGTTGCCGAGACCCGCCATGCCGGTCGGTAGGGCGCAACCGGACAGTCCGCCCACGGCACCGGCAAGTATGGTCGCTGTTACCGCCAGTGCCGCACGCAGTTTCATCACAAACTCCACATCCGATAGTTGCCGATAAAATGTTTGTAATACAAATCCTATCGGAGATTGGGAGCCGAAACCAGATGTTTCGTGCCGTGTTTCACACAATCGGGTGATTATTTACTGCGGCTGCCGGCCTTCACGACCCGCTTGGTGGTTTTCGTCGGTTTCTTCACCGCCTTCTTCGTCGTGGTTTTCTTCTTTGCCGCGGTTTTCTTCGTGGCCTTCTTTTTCGGCCCGCCGTCCGCGGCTTCTTTGGCGCGCCGCTCGGACAAGAGTTCGTTGGCCCGCGCATCCGTCAGGGTGAGGGGATCGTCACCCTTGCGTAGCGACGCATTGGTTTCCCCATCAGTCACATAGGGGCCGAACCTGCCGTCCTTCACGCTCATGGGCTTGCCGGACACGTCATTATCGCCCAGTTCCTTAATGGCCTGCTGGGTGGCGGCGCCCCGACCCCGGCGTTTCGGCTCCGCATAAATGCGGCGGGCCTCATCCAGGGTGATGGTGAAGATTTGTTCCTCACTGCTTAGGGATCGGGAATCCGTGCCCTTCTTCAGATAGGGGCCGTAGCGGCCGTTTTGGGCGGTAATCATCTGGCCGTCGGTGGGATCCACTCCCACCTCCCGGGGCAGGGAGATCAGTTGCAGAGCTTCCTCCAGGGTCACCGTGGACGGGTCCATGCTAGAGAACAAAGAAGCAGTGGCCGGTTTTAGGGTTTCCTCAATGATCCGGTTGATGCGTTTTTCCTTCGCGGCAATCGCGGTTTTGGTCTCCCAGTTTTTGGCCCGCTTGCCCTCGGCGGCGCGTTGGGCATCCTCCGCGGCCCGCTCCTCGGCAACAATCTGTTCCGCGGACACCGCCACTTTTTCCTTCTCGTCCGCACCCATGATCTCGGTGACATAGGGCCCGAACCTACCCTCTTTGACCACAATAACCCGGCCGTTGGCGGGGTTGACGCCCAGCTCCCGGCCCGATTGGGGGGTGGCGAAGAGTTTCTCGGCGAACTCCAGTGTGAGCTCATCCGGGGTGGTGGTATCGGAAAGGTTAGCGCGCTGGAATTCGGGTTCCCCGTCCGATTTCACCCCGATTTGGCGTTCCAGGTAGGGGCCGTACCGGCCCACCCGCACATAGATGGGTCGGCCCTGGTCGTCGTCGAAAAGCGGTAGGGAGTTGACCACCCGCGCATCAATCTGCTCTAGGTTGTTGCGCACCAGCGCCTTCAGACCGCCCTGGCGGGCAATGGTTTCGGCGGTGGCGTCGGAGGCGTGCTTGTCGCCGAAATAGAACCCCTTGAGCCAGTTCGCACCAACCTCGTTCCCTGCGGCAATGTCGTCGAGCTCATCCTCCATGGAGGACGTGAAATCATAGTCCACCAGGGCGGCGAACGATTTCTCCATCAACCCCACCACGGCGAACGCCACCCAGCTGGGCACCAGCGCATTGCCACGCGAATACACGTAGCCGCGGTCCTGAATGGTTTTAATGATGCTGGCGTATGTGGAGGGGCGGCCGATGCCTAAATCCTCCATCTTTTTCACCAGCGACGCTTCGGTGTAGCGGGCGGGCGGGTTCGTGGTGTGCTCGTCGGCGGCAACATCGGAAATCGCCACCTCGTCGCCGACTTTCAGGTGCGGCAGTCGGCTTTGGTTCGCGTCGGAGCTCGCGGCGGCGTCGGCAATCGCATCCGAATAGGCGCGCAGGAACCCGGCGAACGTGACCGTGCGGCCCGTCGTGGTGAACTCCACATCCTCGTTGCCGATCGTGACCTTCATGGACACGCCCTTCACATCCGCCATTTGCGAAGCGATCGTGCGCTGCCAAATCAGTTCGTACAGCTTATATTCCTCCGCATCCAGCTGTGACCGGAGCTCCGCCGGAGTGGAAAACTGCTCCCCGGCCGGGCGAATAGCCTCGTGGGCCTCCTGCGAATTCTTCACCTTACGGTCGTAGCGGCGCGGCGAATCCGCCACATGATCCTTACCGAACAGGGCGATCGCCTGCTGCCGGGCGGCCTGTAAGCCCTGCTCAGATAGGGTTGTGGAGTCGGTACGCATGTAGGTGATGTGCCCGTTTTCGTACAGTCGCTGCGCCACCCGCATGGTGCGTTCCGACGTGTAGTGCAGCTTCCGGCCCGCCTCCTGCTGCAGCGTTGAAGTCATAAACGGCGCCGATGGTTTCCGGGTGTACGGCTTCTCCTCCACGTTTATGACCGGCAGGGTCACGTGCTGCAATTGGGTGGCCAGCTGCTCGGCCTGCTCCTTGGTCACCACCACAGCGTCGCTTGTGAGCTCGCCGCGGTCGTTGAAATCCCGGCCCGCGGCCACCCGCTTGCCATTGACCCTGCTCAGCCGACCCGTAAACTTCCGGTCGTCCCCGCCGTCCGTGCTTGTCGACGAGCCTTGCGACGCCGTGCCCGCCGACGCGGGGGCCGTGAACTCGGCCGCCAAGTCCCAATACTCGGCCGGCACAAACACCATGCGTTTGCGTTCCCGATCCACAATCACCCGGGTCGCCACCGACTGCACCCGGCCCGCGCTCAGCCGGGGCATCACCTTCTTCCACAACACCGGGGAAACCTCATAACCATACAACCGGTCCAAAATGCGGCGGGTTTCCTGCGCATCCACCAGGTTATTGTCCAACTCCCGGGTGTTTTTGGCCGCCGCTAAAATCGCCGGCTTGGTGATCTCATGGAACACCATGCGCCGCACCGGCACCTTCGGCTTTAAGGTTTGCAACAAATGCCACGCAATGGCCTCGCCCTCCCGGTCCGGGTCGGTGGCCAACAACAGCTCATCCACATCCTTGAGCTTGGCCTTAAGATCCGCCACCTTTTTCTTCTTATCCGGGCTCACCACATATAACGGGGTGAAGTTCTTATCCACATTCACCCCGAGTCGCGCCCATGGCTCCTTCTTATATTTCGGCGGCACATCAGCAGCCCCCCGCGGCAGGTCACGGATATGACCCACCGACGCCTCAACGATGTAATTACTGCCTAAATAGGGGGCAATCTTTTTGGCCTTCGTCGTGGACTCAACGATGACCAGACGCTTGATGTCATTGCCTTCAGCCATGAACCGAATGAACCTCAATCTCAATCTCAGTGTCTCAATGTGAACATAAAAAAATTACAGACGATTCCTTATAATACGGCTGCACCTGACATAAATGTCCAACGCCCCCATAAAACCCCCAGACCCGGGGGCTATTTTTTCACGCAGCCACCAGGGGCAAGCGTCGAAAAGCTTACTTGCTCTCACCCCCACAAGAGCAAGGATCACCAACCAATTACCGAATCACACGAACGTTCAATGCCTGGGTGCCCTTAGCCCCGCCACCCACTTCAAACTCCACTACCTGATCCTCCTCCAGGTATCGGAACCCATCACCGTTGATTTCGGAATAGTGCACGAACACATCAGCCGAACCATCCTCCGGCTCGATAAACCCAAAACCCTTCTCAGCATTAAACCATTTAACAGTGCCTTTAGCCATAGTATTTTCCTTCATATATAGTCAATAAGAGATTGTTATCAGGGCAGATCAAGCGCGCTCATCTCGGCAACCTATCATTGCTGAACACACGCCCGACGCCACAAACCATGGGGCAACACAATAAATCAGAGGCACATCACCTTGCTACAATGCCGCGAAGATACAAAACCTCATGTGACAACCATCCTCTAGTGTTCCATGTTTACCCCCCAAAGAATAGATCAGTGGCCTGATTCACACCCTTATGCTTAATGGTTGTACTTGATTCTTTGCCACCAAGGACCATCCATGACCCCCACCTACCGCACCACCATCACCCAGCCGCCCCGACCCGCAGTCTACGGCGACTGGCCCACCTGGGCATATCCCCCACTCATCACCCAGCTTGCCGACGAATACGGCATCACCCGCCCCTACCAGCACCAAAGCCTCACCGCCACCACCGCCCACGATGGGCGCCACGTCATTGTCGCCACCGGCACCTCGTCGGGGAAATCATTGGGCTACCAACTCCCCGCCCTCACCGACCTGGCCCGCGACCCGGCAGCCTGCGCCCTCTACCTCACCCCCACCAAAGCCTTGGGAAACGACCAGCTCACCGCAATACTGCGGCTCTGTCGGGCCGACCCGGCGCTGGCCAGCATCAACCCCGCGCCTTACGACGGTGACACCCCCACCGAGGCCCGCCGCACCATTCGGGCCACCAGCCGCTACCTAGTCACTAACCCGGACATGCTCCACGGCGGGATTCTCGCCTACCCGGACCTGTGGCGGCGGCTGTTTGCAAACCTGCGATATGTCATCGTGGATGAGGCCCACCAATACCGGGGTGTTTTTGGGGCGCATGTTTCCCTGGTGCTTCGGCGGCTGCTCCGGCTCGCTCGGCGCGCACAGCAGCCACGGGGCAATATGAGGGAAGGCAGGCGTGGGGGTGGGGTTGGGGCCGGCGGGCATGGTGGGCCGAAAACTGGCGGGCCGGTCGTGATCCTGGCGTCCGCCACCAGCAATAATCCGGCCCAGCATGCGGCACGGCTCATTGGCGATCCTGACGTGGTGGCAGTCACCGAGGATGGGTCGCCGCGGGGTCGGCGCACCATTATTCTCACGGAAGCGGGGCCAGCGGATTCCTCCGGCGGAGACGCGGGGGAAAACTTGGCGGCGGATACGGGGCGGCAAGCCGATATTCACCCTGGTGACCGACGGCGTTCCATCACCACGGAGGCGGCGCTGCTCATGGCGGATTTCCTCGTTGAGGGCGCCCGCACCCTAGTGTTCACCAAGTCCCGGGCTGGCGCGGAGCTCGTAGCGTTGCGCGCTCAAACGGAGTTGGCCCGGGTCGGTAGACCAGACCTGGGTGCTCGGGTTGCCGCCTACCGGGCTGGTTATTTAGCAGCCGACCGGCGGCGGATCGAACTAGCGCTCGACGATGGTGAGCTATTGGGGGTTGCCGCCACCAATGCCCTGGAGTTGGGGATTGACATTGGGGGTTTGGATGCGGTGATTACGGCCGGGTTTCCGGGAACTCTTGCGAGTTTTTGGCAGCAGGCGGGGCGTGCCGGGCGGCGGAATCAGGCCGCCACGGTGGCGCTTATCGCCAGTGCGGATCCGCTGGATGCGTATTTGGTGCATCACCCGGATGCGCTCATCAGCAGGCCGGTGGAGGCGGCGGTGTTCGATCCCACCAACCCCCACATTCTTGCCGGCCATATTCTGTGCGCGGCATTGGAGGCGCCGCTGACGGATCGGGAAGTTGCGTGGTTTCGGGCGGGGCCGGTGGTGGACCGGCTGGTGGCGGACGGATGGTTGCGGCGGCGACCACGGGGATATTACGCGGCGGTGCCACCGGGGCAGCCGGACCCACATCGGGTGGTGAGCGTCCGGGGTTCGGGCCGGGAGGTCACGATTGTGGAGTCGGCGACGGGCCGGGTGGTGGGCACGGTCGATGCCGGCCAGGCGGCGAGCCAGGTGCATCCGGGCGCGGTGTATTTGCATCAGGGGCGTAGCTATGTGGTGGATGAGTTATCGCTGGCGGAGGGTGTAGCGTTGGTGCACAGGGAGGTGCCGGATTATTTCACGCAGGCGCTGTCGTCGACGACGATTCGGGTGGTGTCGGCGCCTGATGCGGCATGCGATGAGGTGGCGCCGGGGCTGCTGGTGGCAAATATGCTGGTGGAGGTGACCCGGCAGGTGACGGGCTATGCGGTGCGGGATCCGGGCGGGGCGACGCTAGCAGCAGTGCCGTTGGGTATGCCGCCGGAGTCGCTGGTGACTCGGGCGGTGGCGATCACGATAGATCCAGTGGTGTTGGCGGAGTTGGGGATTCAGGATGTGCCGGGCACGTTGCACGCGATGGAGCATGCGCTAATTGGGCTTTTGCCGCTGGTGGCGACCTGTGACCGGTGGGATATTGGTGGGGTGTCGACGGCGTTGCACCAGGACACGGGGCTGCCCACGGTGTTTGTGTATGACGGATATCCGGGCGGGGCGGGGTTCGCGGACTGCGGGTTTTCCCGGTTTGGCGAGTGGGTTTCGGCGACCGCGGTGACGGTGGCGGGCTGTGGGTGCGAGTCGGGGTGCCCGTCATGCGTGCAGTCGCCGAAATGCGGGAATGGAAACCAGCCGTTAGACAAGCGCGGCGCAATCGCCCTCCTACAGAAAATATGTTCGATGTTAGATGGTTAACGTGGGCCGGCGGTAGCGACAGCGTGGGCTGGCGCGTCGAAGACGGTCACGGTGACGTCGTCGCCGCTGGTGGCGCAGTGGTCGAGGGTTGCCGCATTACGACGGGCGATGGTGGCGGCCGTGTCACAGGGGTCGACACCCGTGTAGGCAGCATAGGCGCCGGCCACGGCGCTGAGGTCTGCCACGACTTTGGCGTGGTGGCTGGCAATGGTGCCTCGGATGCCGTGGGTGAGGGCCAGGACCACGAGGATGAGGGCGACGATGAGGCCGGCGGTGGTGATGGTGGCGCTACCATCGTCGTCACGCAAGGTGGTGAGCCCGCTCATGGCGTTCCGAATTCTTGTTCGATGGGAAAGACAGCGCGGGCGGTTTGGGCCCCCAAGGGGCTGGGCACGACGGCGGTAGCGGTGGCCAGCCCACCGGATTCGGTGATGGTGACGGCACCCCGAGGCGGCTCGTAGGGCACACCAATGGTGTAGGCCCGGGCGGCCGCGCCGGCAATGTCGATGGCAGCAAGATGAGCGCCCACAGCCACCAGGCCGGCGACCAGGGTGGTGAACACCGCGATCAGGGCGCCAGTGGCAATAGCGGTTTCAACGGTGACCGCACCATCATCGTTCCCCAACATGATGGTTAGGGGGTGTTGGAGAGGGCGTTCGTGATAATGCCCTGGAGGGCATCATGCACGGTGGGTGAGGTGACAATCACGTAGAGGACGCCGGCCAGCGCGGCCGCGGCGAGGGCCGCCATGGCGTACTCGATGGTGGTTGTTCCCTCGTCGTTATCGAACCGACCAAGGCGTTCGAACGCATTGGTGAGCAGATTCATGGTGGCGGCCATGAGGGTAGTAGTGGCAGTGACAGGGAGATGCATGAGGCGACTCATGATGGGTTCCTTTACAAGAAACTAGTGGGAGGAAAGAATACTGGTTCCCAGGCTGATGACCATGGGGGCAAGGCCCAGGAGGAAGAAAGCCGGCAAATAACACAAGGTCATGGGCAGGGCAATGAGCACCCCGGCGCGTTCGGCCTCGGCGGTGGCATGGTCGGCACCGTCGTCACGCAACCGCGCCGCGATCCGTGAACACCCGTTCGACAACCCAGCACCGGAGTGGTGGGAGCTGCGCGCCAGGGCGGCCAGCTCGCCCAAACCAGGGGCCTGGGCGAGTTCCCGCCACGCCCGGTCGGCGTCGACCCCCAGGGACAGGAGGCTGGCGGTA
>ERZ773055.854-NODE-854-length-16016-cov-3.646200_pt1 | contig 16016 bp, 10 predicted proteins | sample MGYA00580515_ERZ773055 | MGnify/ENA primary metagenome ERZ773055 (study PRJEB29015, sample SAMEA2737993) | human oral metagenome | biome: human oral; feature: human-associated habitat; material: dental | place: China | collected 2064 ...
TGGACAAACAGCCGGTATCGGTGTCTTCTTCGGATTGTTGGTCTTCTTCGGACTTTTGGCGGTTGCCAATATCTTCATTCCAAAGAAGTTTACTCAAACAAAGGAAATTGAATCAAGCTTATGAAAAAAATGATGTATCTTCTCTTTGTCTTTAGTCTCTTGCCAGTAGCTGTTGTTTCTGCAGATGGTTTTATTGATAATCGTCTGCAGGTCAACAACTCACGTCTTGAGACAGAAGAGGAAAAGACACTTGGTGGCCAATTGGATGCCACTGAGTCTCTTTTCAATGAGAAGGATCAGAAAAAATTAGCAGATGAAAAACGCAAGCAAGAGAAACAATTGACCGATTCAGACGGCCAGTTGTTTTCTGCTATAAAGGGAAAGAAAAAAACAGAGCCTGAAGCGGACCTGTTCCAGCCTGAAAATCAAAAATTATCTAAATTCGAGTCCAATGTGGAGGACAATTCGGCCAGCTTGGCGGATTTTATTCCAGCCTTGCAAATGCTGGCTTGGAGTGCCCTTCTCTTTGGGATTGCTGGCTATATTTCCTATCGAATCTATAGAAAAGAGGCCTAAATGGACCAACATATCAATGTCACCTTCCGTATGAATGGTGCAAGCCATGACCTCCGAATCCCAACGCGGATGGAGGTGCGACGCTTGATTCGGGAATTGGATCAGATCTTTGGATCTGCCATGGAGCCTAGAAGCAAGTATCAGTTGCGCGTGGTAAATAAAGGCATCTTGCTGGATGAAGGCAAGGTGGTACAAGAGTATCCGATCACAAGTGGTGATCTGATCGAGATTGAGGAGTGGTAAGGTGAAAGAAGAACAATTTACACTGGAAGAACAAGTCTTCCGTTTTGAAAAAGAAGAAACGAGCTGGCGGCTGGACCTCAAGCGTTCAGAAGTGGATAGCCAGGATTTACGCAATTTATGGATTTTGGATCTCCATCATCCCTTGTTTTTAGAGCAAAGCATGACAGCGGATCAAGACCAGATTCATCTGACCTATCAGACAGATGCTCTGGGCTTGAGTGATGAAGAAATCCAGGTATTACCAGTATCAGACCGTCTGCGTCTAGCTATTAATGTCTTAGATTTGGCGCCAGCCTTGGAGCTTCCGGTGACCTTTATGTTGCATCCCATCAATTTGTTTGTGACCAAGGATGCGCAAGTCAAGATCGCTTACCGCGGGGTTCCGGGAATAATGGTGCCACGCAAGTGGGATCAGGATGAATTCTTGCGTCAGGCCAAGTGCTATGCGGTCACTCTTTTTGGGGACTGGGATTTCATGGAGCTCTATCAAGGCACGCTTGAATTAGAAGATCTGCCAGAGTTCTTGGTGGAAATCCGTGATGCGGCTAGCTTAGAAGAGATGAAAGCTCTTTTAGAGAAAGCCTACCAAGAACGCAAGGAAGAGGAAGAAAAGACCTTGACCTTGGTTTCAAGTCGTCAACACCGAATCTTTAAGTTGGCAACCGTTTGGCTTTCCGCTGTAGTGGCCCTCTTACTCTTGCCCTTGATCTATTTGGTCTTTTTCCAAGCACCCTTTAAAGAAAAGTTGCTTCAAGCGGATACAGCCTATCTCAAGGTAGACTACACCGGTGTGATCGATGAACTGGAGGGAGTAGCTCCAAGCAGTCTTCCAACGACACAGAAATATGAGTTGGCAACGTCTTATTTGCAAGGCTTGAATTTCTCAGAGGACCAAAAGAAGGTCATCCTTAACAATGTTACGCTCAAGTCAGATAGCCTCTATCTCCACTACTGGATCTATATCGGCCGTCATGACTTTACCCAAGCGCTGGATACAGCCAAGCGGATCGACGATTCAGACTTGATCATCTATGCCCTTCGTAAAGAAATCAAGGCGACACGTGATAGCGAAAAACTCTCTGGTGAACAGCGCGAGAAGAAACTCTCTGAGTTAGAAGGCGAATACAAGAAATACTGGGATGCCCGCTCTAAACTCTTGGAAGCAGAAACAGATGAAACCAAAGCTTCCACTAGCAGCTCAACTACAGCTTCATCTACAGAAGGCTCCTCAACAGAAAGCTCGTCTTCTACAACTGCAAGCTCGACTGAGTCTAGCGACCACAAGGAGTAGTCTATGAAAAAACGTATCATACTCTATAAAAAAGGTTTTCGCTATGAGCTAGCGCTAGAAGAAGGAAAAACAGCGACCGTATCGAATCAAGAAACAGCTCAGTTGACCCTGGCTTCGCAAGAAAATCCCCTTCATTTTCAATGGAGTCAAGGGGAAATCTTCTACCAGTATGGTGAAGACAAGGGCGTACTTGAAAATAACAAGATCCTTGGGGATGTGGTCTGCTACTTGGCGACAGGAGAAGTCCATACCTATGAACTGCTAGACAAGGAAGAAATCCTCGTAGCAGATGAAAAGAGTGCGGATGTGCGCTTGCATTATCCAGTGCGCTTTCTCCTTGTGAAAAAAGAGCAGACATGGACTTGCCAGCTCTTATCTGGAAAACTCTACCATAACCATAAACTCGTCAGTGAAGCGACTTTTCCACTGGCCTTTGGGGATGAGCTTGCCATTGGAGATGTGACCTTTAAGCTCTATCCAGAAGAATTTGGCGTGGAAGGGGCTGTCGAAGTGAGTCCTTATCTGGTGCCGCGTTTGCATTCACGCTATGACTTTTACAAGGACTATCCAGAGTACCACCGGTCTCCGCGGATCATCTACCGGAGTTCAGAAGACAAGATCTTGATCAATCCTCCGGGAGCGGAGCCTCAAAAGCCATCAGATGAACTCTTGAAGTTGATCATGCCACCCCTCATCATGGTTGGGGTGACCCTCTTGATCACCATTTTCCAACCGCGTGGGCTCTATATCATCGCGACGGTATCCATGTCTGTGGTTAGTGTGATCTTTTCGGTCCAAGGCTTCTTCAAAAATCGTAAGAAATACAAAGAAGACAAGAAAGAGCGCGTGGAACTCTACCATCTCTATCTCAAGGACAAGGCCAAGGACTTGGAACAGCTATCTCGGAAGCAGCGAGAAGGCATGTTTTACCATTTCCCAGCGATTGAAGATTTGACCAAGATGGTCAAACGCTATGACTCGCGGATCTACGAAAAAACACCGCTTCATTTTGACTTTTTGGCCTATCGCTTGGGCTTGGGCAAGGTTCCAACCAGCTATGAACTCAAATATGGTCAGGAAGAGCGTAGTGGGAAGAAAGATGCCTTGGAAGAAGAAGGCTATGCCCTTTTCCAAGCCCATCAAAAGATCGACAATCTTCCGATTGTAGCCAGCCTTAATCGGGGACCTGTCGGGTACGTCGGTCCTCGCCCTATCGTGCTAGAACAGTTGCAACTCCTGGTTGCCCAATTGGCTGTCTTTCACTCTTACCATGATCTGACCATTATTCCGATTATTCCAGAAGAGGAAAAAGAAAGTTGGGATTGGATGCGCTGGTTGCCCCATGCGACTCTGCAAGACATGAATGTCCGTAGCTTTATCTACAATCAGCGGACACGCGATCAGGTCTTGAACAGTCTCAACCAGATCCTCAAGCTCCGCAAGGCGCAAAAAGAGGAAGAAAAAGCTAATGATACCAAGATCTTCCACCCTCACTATGTGGTCCTCATCACCGATGAAACCTTGATTTTGGACCATGTCATCATGGAGTTCTTCCGTGAGGATCCGACAGAGTTAGGTTGCTCCATTATCTATGTGGCAGACGTGCTCTCATCACTTTCTGAAAATATCCAAACCGTTATCTCTATCAAGGACCGTAACCAAGGGCAATTGCTCTTGCAAGAAGGGGTTCTTCGGGAGCTTGACTTCCAATTGGATCACTTCCCTGAAGGCTATGACAAGGAAGCCATCTCGCGCGGCCTAGCCCCACTGAAACATATCCAACAGCTTAAGAGTTCAATTCCAGACTCGGTGACCTTCCTTGAAATGTACCAAGCGGAAACTTTCAATGACCTCAAGGTCTTGAGTCGTTGGGAGAGCCATGCGCCTTACCAAAGTTTGGCCGTGCCGATCGGTCTGCGTGGGAAGGATGATTTGGTCTATCTCAATCTCCATGAAAAAGCCCATGGACCACACGGTTTGATCGCAGGGACAACCGGTTCTGGTAAGTCTGAAACCATTCAGTCTTATATCCTGAGCCTTGCCGTCAACTTCCACCCACACGATGTGGCTTTCCTCCTCATCGACTACAAGGGTGGGGGAATGGCCAACCTCTTCAAGGATCTGCCTCACTTGCTTGGGACCATCACCAACTTGGATGGTGCCCAGTCTATGCGGGCTCTAGCCTCTATTAATGCGGAGATCCATCGTCGGGAGCGCCTCTTTGGCCAATATGGGGTCAACCATATCAACCAATACCAAAAGAAATTTAAACTCGGTGAAGCGACCGAACCGCTGCCTCACCTCTTCTTGATCAGTGATGAGTTCGCCGAGCTCAAGGTCAACCAACCAGACTTCATCAAGGAGTTGGTCTCTATCGCGCGTGTCGGGCGTTCCCTTGGGGTACACTTGATCCTTGCGACGCAAAAACCTTCTGGGGTCGTGGATGACCAGATCTGGTCTAACTCCCGCTTCAAGCTAGCCCTCAAGGTGGCAGACCGTGGTGACTCCATGGAGATGCTGCGGACGGCAGATGCGGCTGAGATCACCCAGACCGGTCGTGCCTACCTCCAAGTCGGAAATAACGAAGTCTATGAACTCTTCCAAACCGCTTGGTCAGGAGCAGACTACCAGCCTGAGAAAGATCAGCTAGGGATCGAAGACCATACCATCTACTTGATCAATGAACTAGGCCAATACGAAGTCCTCAACCAAGACCTCTCCGGTCTGGATATGGCAGAAGAAATCAAGGAAGTGCCAACAGAGCTGGATGTTATCGTACAAGAAATCAATCACTTGCACCAACAAGAAGGCATCGCGGCTGTGGCCCAACCATGGTTGCCACCCCTCAAAGAGCGGATCACGCTGGATGAGTTGGACAAGGTCGTGCCGATCGAGGCTTGGCAAAAACGGACAGCTCCAAGCGTCCTGATTGGGGTCGCCGATATCCCGCAAGCGCAAAAGCAAGAAGCAGTCACCATCGATCTGTCAAAAGATGGGAACATCCTCCTTTACGGAAGTCCAGGTACAGGAAAGACCACTTTCCTACAGACAGCCGCAATGGATCTAGCTCGCAAGCAGAGCCCAGAAAATCTGACCATGTATCTGCTGGATTTCGGAACCAATGGTCTAGCACCCTTGACTCAATTGCCACATGTGGCCGATAGTCTCTTGCTCGATCAGACGGAGAAAATCCAGAAATTCATCCGGATCATCAACCGCGAGTTGGATCGCAGGAAGAAGCTCCTCTCTGAGCATGGGGTCGGCACCATCGCCCTCTACCGTGAAGTGACCGGTAAGCAAGAGCCAACCATGGTCATCCTCATGGATAGCTATGAGTCTATGAAGGACGAGCCTTATGAGACAGATCTCTTCAAGCTCTTCATGCGGATCTCTCGTGAAGGTCTCAGCATCGGTGTGCACCTAATCATCACAGCTAGCCGTCAGAACAACCTACGGGCTCAGCTCTATTCAAACTTCAAGCACCAACTGACCTTGCCACAAAATGATATCTCTGAAGTCCGCGGTATCGTGGGAGCAACCCCACTGGCGTCTACGATGGAAGACATCAAGGGACGCGCGCTCATGAAACGTGACGAAGTCGATGTCGTCCAGTTTGCCCTACCAGTCGCAGGGGACAATGATATCCAAATCATCAACAACCTCCGCGACCAAGTCCAAAGCCTCAAAGAGATGTGGACAGGCCGCATTCCAGCAGGTATCCCAATGGTACCAGATGAGTTGACAGAAGCAGCCTTCTATGGACGTGAGGACGTAGCAGCTTTGTTGGATGAAGGAAAAGTACCACTCGGATTGGATCTGGAAACAGTTGAGCCTGTGACATGGGAGCTCAAGAAAGGCAACCTTCTTTATCTAACAGATAAGGAAGAGCAGATGATACAATTCGTCAAACAAATCGCCCACAGTAAGCAAAAGGTGATTGTGTTGGCGCCAGCCTATAATGAATTGCCAGAGATGGAAGGTGTGACAATTCTCTCTACGAAGGAAGACTATGTAGCTGGAATCAAGAAAATGGAAGAAAATATCCAATTGAGATTGGAACAGCAGAAATCACAACATGAAGCAACGATTGTACTATACAATCAACTAGAACTTATGAATGATCTAAGTATGGATATGCAATCTAGTCTGAACTATGTCCTTGAAAAAGGGGCGCGTGCAGGCTATGCTACAGTAGCCATGAGTGGTAGCCAGTTGAATCGAAAAATTGACGAAGTATCAAAATCTATCAAACTCTACAAACAAGCGATCGTGGCTATGCGGATTACAGACCAAAGTGTCCTAAATGTTATCAATCGACCAGTCCGTGAAGAACCACTTGATAGCCAGGTGAACTACTATGTAGAAGATGGATTTGTAAGAAAAGTGAAAGTATTAATGAAATAGAAGGGGATGGATTATGGGATATGTATTAATAATGGATACCGAGGGAAAGGAAGCTAAATTAGCCTATATTCGATCTAAGATGTCCCAAATTGAGAAAGTCATTGCTGGATTAAATGGAGTTACAACGAAAGTTGATTATGTTTTAGTTAGTGATGAGAATATTAAGGCGAGCTACCATTTAGCGGGTAAAAAATATCAAACCTTGACGGAAGATGAAGAAAACATTCTGAAGAATATTGAATCGGTTTTTAATAATAAAAGATCCACAATAATTGAGGAATTAAATGCAAAATACCGAGAGTTGCAATCCGAGGCAGCCATGTTATTATGATTTTTTGAAAAATAAGGGGAACTAATGTCAACTATTACTGTTAATGATATGACTCAACTTGCTTTGTTAGGGAAAAACATGAAGGAAGTCGCAAAAAAATATGAGTCAGGTATAGCTAATGCATATAAAAAATTCGAATTAAAAGTATCAGGAAATGAAGGAGTAGCTATTACTGAGTTTGTTAATAAGTTAAATCAAATTCAAAAGGTGGTATTCAATGATTATCCTTCTTACCTCGATGATTTTGGTTCTGTTATGGTGAATTATGAAGCTTTACTTAACGGTCTGGGATTTGAAAAGGAAGTTTGGTCGAAGGACGGAGGTGAAGGTGCAGAAGGTGTAAAAAATAAACTAATAGTAGAACAAAAAAATAAGATAGAAGCTATTCAGAAAAAATTAGATTCCTATTTTGCTACAGCTGCAACAATATTGAGCCAAGCGAAAATTTCTGTACTGTCTGAATGTCAAGATGCTACTAAAGAATTGGAACAGTCTGGTAGTACTCGAGTACAGACTGACGAAATTATTCAAGGGTATTTTGTTCAATTTTTAGATGGTTTAAAAACAGTTAAGGTAAATTTAGAGGCTATTCAAGTAGCGTTAAATCATGCACGATATCTAGGAGAGTTGGATCCAAGTGCAGTAGTTAAAGCTATTGCTGAAAAGCGGATTACTACAGTAGAGCAATTGAAAGCTATTGATGCAATTAGTGACGCAGGAGATGGTAAAATTGTTGAAGCTTTATATTCTCCTAATCCCTATAAGGATCTTGGAAAAGTAAATGCGACACATGTTAGCGAAAATATGATGACAATTGCTTATAGTTTCCTGTATGGGGAAGTAGAACGTATTCAAGAAGGTAAGACTGACTTCTCAAACTTAAAAACCTTTTTAGATGCTCTACAGGCACAGAATTCATCAGATGTAGCAACCTACACAGAAAAATTAATTAAAGGAGGAGATAGATATGGTTTATCACTTATTGCACAAGCATTTGATAGTAAGCCAGAGTTTCCTTTAAATGGATCTGTTAAGGATTATGAGAAGTATAAAGAGGAGTTGTTGAAATCTGAGCCTGAGTTGGCTAATATACGTCACAAACTGTTCTTAGCAAACTCTTTGACGGGGTTGTTTGAAGGAATGAATGTTTATCAACTAGGAACAAACAGAATTCCTCAATCAATGGGAGAATCAGTGATAGCAAATGTTATAGATACGAAATCTCTTAACCTCACTGCTCAAGGACTAACTTTTAAATTGGTACGACATCAGGTTGGAAGTGATGGACAGGTAAATGTAAATAGTTATGACAAAGAATTTTCAGTTAGTGGAGATCAATATACAGAGAGATTACGTCAACTAAACGAGAGACGAAATAAGGCTGGACTGGAGTTTTTGTCAAATGTTATGAAGATGAGTGCTTCTGCTGCAGCAGGTCCTTATGGGCCAATGGCTGCAATGGGAATAACTGTACTTTCAGATATCTTCACATATAAGGATGAAGTATCCGATTATGTTGATGCTGCAAGAAATAATAAGGATTATTTTTCTGGGCAAATAGCTAAACCAGCAGGTGTGACTTTGGATGCACTTCATGCTGTGAGTAAATATTTTGAAACTTCTAATGAACTAGTGAAGAAGATAGATGAAAGTAAAGAAGGTGTAAAAAATAAATTATTTGATATTGGAGGACGTTCGGTTTACCATACAGTTGGTGGGCATTATGAATACAAATCCACCAGTTTCACACCTCAATATGATCTTCAGGCAGCTTTACAGATTCATGATATGGATAGATCAGGACTAAAAGCCCCAGCATTTCATAAAGCATTGGAAGAAGGACGAAGTCCAAAAAAAGCTTTGGAGGAAGTGAAATTCTCCCAAAATGTTCTAAGAAATGAACCAAGCGATAGTGGCCCATTCACAGAAGAAGTAAAAAATTACTTGTTAGGGAAGGGAGATAAATCAATTGATCAAATAGGGAGCAATCAAGTCTGGGAGGGACTTGCTGCTGCTAGTGATAAAAATGCACTTGTTGATTATCAAAGGAAAACCTATACTCGTGAGCAGTTAGCTAGCGATTATATTGATGTTTATCAAAAAATATCAGAAGGAGGATTTTAACTTAATGAAATACCTAAAGTCCCTCAGCTTTCGAACTAAGGTGATTGTGAGTTTGATTTTGTTAACTCTCTTTGCGTACTTAGCTTATTCCTATGCCTGGCCTAAATATGTTCAGTGGAAGGAAGGACATGAAGTACAGATTGTTAAAACAAAGGTAGAAAGAATCGAAACTTTTGGACCTCAGAATCGCTATGTTTTTTATGAGACAACTAGACCTAATGGTTCGTATGTTTCGTCTAATCATTTTGTTGCAAAGAATGCTAAATTTGTAGGTAGAGGATCTAATCAGCCGGTTGAATTATCTTTTGATGTCTACGACCTTAATCATTTGAAGAATCCACCGAAAACGATTGATGTGGTCAAACTTTTACAAACCTATGATCAGAGATATAAACTGGCCTTTCAGGCAAGAAGAGGATATTCGGATAATGGAAGGGATTATATGGTTCTTTCTTTGGTAAATAAGGAGAACGATAAAGATAAAAAAGAAGTCGCTTTAGATTTAGAAAGTGAGAAGATCGTACAGGCACTTCCTGAAGATAAGACGGAATATAAATGGGTCCCCTTTTCGTTTCCTTATACTAATCTAGATGACATAACTACTGAGTATGGTTTTATAAGTTATTATGATTTATCATATAATGAAGAAGATGATGTTAGAAAGGACACTAATCTAAATTTTATAAAGGAATACTCTAATTACTATAAAGATATGAAAGGGTTAGCTAGAGTAGAAATTAGACAAGGAGAATATAGTGATCCGGAAGCTATTTTCCAAGATATGCGCCATTGGTTTGCACCAATTGGTCAGGATAAATTAGATGTTATTGCAACAGATCCAAAGACAAATGAGCAAACTCCGATCCATACGTATAAAGAATACAGAGACTGGTACGAAAAACATCGAGATCACTTATAGAAGGAGATAAAATGTCGAAAAAGTTAATTAAATCGGAAGAAATTCAATCAGTTCAAGTTTATTTAGAGAATTATGCGGGAAATGGGAGCGATAGTTTTTCGGTTGGTATATTAGAAGATGAGTCGGCTCATGAATTAGATACCGCTTTAAAAGCTGTTGGAGATAGCGCAAAAGATCTTGTTATTGTAGTTGAAGGTCTTAATACATTTCTGGATAAAGTAGCAGATGCATTTAAAAAATCAGATAAAGAATTAGAAGGGATGATTGATGGCGGAATAAAAGAAATACCTTTTGGTACAAGATCTCAAAGACAGGATCACTTTGTTTCTAATGGGAAAAATTCTTCAGATCGTTTCCACCGTCGTAAAATGGTAGAACATATAAATTCACAATTCAACGATTTTCCTGCATAGCACATTCTTTTAATGAAAGTAGCTAACCCAACTCTTAATAAATGAGCTGGCTGAAAAAGAAACGAAGCAAAATAGATTTTAGAGAGAACCTGAGTTCTCTCTTTTTTCATTCTCTCAACTCCCTCCACCTGGTAACTAACTTGATCTTCAAACTAATTTTTCGGTATGATAGTAGAAAATGTTTTTAAATCCAACTCAATCACAAAAGAAGGGGAATGTTCCATGAAAAAGATGATGGTATTACTGGCGAGTGTGCTTGTATTAACAGCTTGTGCTCAGCCGAAAAAAGAGACCAAGGAGTCGACCACAAGCAAAACAGAGCAAAGTACAAAAGCCTCCTCGTCTGCTAAAGAGAAAAAGGGCTTGAAATTTGTAGTTGCACCCCAATTCGAAGGAAAAACATCTGATTTGATCGAACTGGGTAAGAAGTTAGTTAAGGAGCATCCGGAGGATGGCAAGCAAGGTGAGATCACTTTGTATTATACAGGGAGTACCTATACTTTGAACCAACAAGAATATGCAGTATTTATGTTGGTCAACAAAACGACAACGAATATTGATCATGATGCAGAGTTTAAGCTCAATTGGAGTTATGATGGACAATCTATATATCAAAATCAGTTAGTTGAGTATAGTATTTCTGAAAATGGCACATTACCAACGCAATCGGCAACGATCTTTTTGCTTCCTTTGACTAAGGAGCAACAATCAATTGTTGAAAGTATAACAGATGGAACGAAGATGAGTCTTAGCATGTCAGATCTGATGATGAAGTAGGTGATGGGGATGCCTGATATCAGAATACTTCTAGTCATTGGTGTGGCCGTTATTGGATTTCCTTTGTTTGTCGTACTCTTTTTTGGACATTTCTATAGAAGAGAAGTTAGGATTAAGACCCTCTCGTCAAAGAGCGTTGAGGGAGTGGTAGTTGGCTATAAGCGGGCACAAATTGTAGCGGCTCCAATTGTAGAATACATAGTGGATGGTCAGACCTATCGTAATAGTCTAAAATATTATCGGGTGGTGCGGGCAACACTTCCTTGGAAAACGAATCAAGTGGCTAGCGATATCGATTTGATGGCACAAAGGATAACCATCCACACCAATTCTACAGACTCAGAGGGGAATCTTTTTCAAGATGCTTTTCCACTGGGATCGACCATGACGGTCTGGTATAATCCAGCCTGTCCAAAAGAATCATACGTTGAACGCTATGGTGGACTAGACAAATCTTATAAACGGCAAAATGTGGATTGGAATCTGGATGTTAATTTTATTGCCTATTTTGGCAGTTGTGTCTATCACCATGGGAATGAAGTATAAATGATGGATCAGCCCTAACTGAATAAAAGATGAAGAGAAATCACCGCTAGTCCGGTGATTTTTTTGTCTTCACTTCTTCCTCGAATTAATCCTTAAATTGTGATAAAATAAGGGTTACGAATGTTTTTGAATGGTCTATTTTCCAGCTATAAAGTAGGCTACTCAAAAGCGAGCAAAAGAATCAAGATCAAGGGAGAAACAATGTCCAACACCTTTGAAATTTTAATGGATCAGCTGGATATGCCGCTGGAGATGCGATCTTCCAGTGCCTTTTTGCATGCGGAGATTCAAGAAGTCGTGGTGCACAAGGTCAGTCGGGTCTGGGAGTTCCGCTTTGCCTTTGCGGAAGTCTTGCCGATTGCTTTGTTTAAGGAATTGCGCCAGCGCTTGAAGGATGAATTTTCAAAGACGGGAAACCAGGCCACCTTTACCATCCAAGTGACCAATCCGGATTTTTCTGCGGATTTATTGCAGGCCTACTACCGGGAGGTCTTTGAGGATGGGCCTTGCGCTAGTCAAGGCTTTAAGGGACTCTACCAAGACTTGCAGGTGCGCGCGGAAGGGCAAGAATTGATCATCTCTGGGCCTTCTTCGGTTGATACGGAGCATTTTCGCAAGAACCATTTGCCCAACCTTGCCAAGCAGTTGGAAGCCTTTGGTTTTCCGCATTTCACCTGTCGGGTGGAGTCTGATGAGGAGTTGACAGAGCAAGAAGTCGCGCGCTTTGAGGAGGAAAATGAAAAGATCTTCCAAGCGGCCAATGAAGAGACCTTGCGGGCTATGGAATCCTTGGCCCAGATGGTTCCGCCACCAGCGGTTGAAGAAAAGCCAGCCTTTGATTTTAAGGCTAAGAAGGCTGCGGCTAAACCTAAGCTAGACAAGGCTGAGATCACTCCGATGATCGAGATCACAACAGAAGAGAACCGGATTGTCTTTGAGGGTGTGGTTTTTGACGTGGAGCACAAGGTGACGCGGACTGGTCGGGTCTTGATCAGCTTTAAGATGACCGACTATACCTCGAGTTTTTCCCTTCAGAAATGGGTCAAAAATGAGGAAGAAGCCCAGAAGTTTGACATGATCAAGAAGAACAGCTGGCTCCGGGTGCGGGGAAATATCGAAATGAACAATTTCACGCGCGACTTGACCATGAATGTCCAAGACATCCAGGAGGTCGTGCATTATGCCCGCAAGGACCTGATGCCAGAAGGTGAGCGCCGGGTGGAATTCCACGCGCATACCAATATGTCGACTATGGATGCCCTGCCGGAAGTCGAGGAGCTGATCGCCAAGGCAGCTGAGTGGGGTCATAAGGCGGTGGCTATCACTGACCATGGCAATGTGCAGAGCTTCCCACATGGCTTTAAAGCAGCAAAGAAAGCTGGAATCCAGCTGATCTATGGGATGGAAGCCAATATCGTAGAGGACAAGGTGCCCATCACCTATAACGAGGTGGATCTGGACCTTAATGAAGCGACTTATGTGGTCTTTGACGTGGAAACGACGGGACTATCAGCTATTTACAATGACTTGATCCAGGTCGCTGCTTCTAAGATGTACAAGGGCAATGTCATTGAGGAGTTTGACGAGTTTATCGACCCGGGCCATCCTCTGTCCGCCTTTACGACCCAATTGACAGGGATCACCAATGAGCATGTCCGGGGGGCCAAGCCCTTGGTGCAGGTCTTGAAGGAATTTCAGGACTTCTGTGAGGGAACCGTTCTTGTTGCCCACAATGCTACCTTTGACGTGGGCTTCATGAATGCCAACTATGAGCGCCATGGTCTTCCCAAGATCACCCAGCCGGTCATCGATACCCTGGAATTTGCCCGCAACCTCTATCCAGATTTTAAACGGCATGGCTTGGGGCCGTTGACCAAGCGCTTTGGGGTAGGCTTGGAGCACCACCACATGGCCAACTACGATGCGGAAGCGACGGGGCGCCTGCTCTTTATCTTCATCAAAGATGTCGCTGAAAAGCATGGGGTGACCAATCTTAAGGACTTGAATATCGATTTGATCGATGAGAATTCTTATAAGAAGGCGCGGGTCAAGCATGCGACTCTCTATGTCAAGAATCAGACTGGCCTTAAGAACATGTTTAAACTGGTCTCACTTTCTGGGACCAAGTATTTCGAAGGAGTCCCACGGATTCCAAAGACTGTGCTGGACGCCCACCGCGAGGGCTTGATCCTCGGATCGGCCTGTTCAGAAGGGGAAGTTTTTGATGCGGTCATGTCGCAAGGTGTGGATGCGGCGGTCGAAGTGGCCAAGTACTACGACTTTATCGAGGTTATGCCACCGGCTATCTACGCGCCCCTCATTGCCAAGGAGCAGGTCAAGGACATGGACGAGCTCCAGACCATTATCAAGAGCTTGATAGAAGTGGGAGATCGCCTCGGCAAGCCTGTTCTTGCGACAGGAAATGTCCACTATCTGGAGCCGGAAGATGAGATTTATCGGGAGATCATTGTCCGTAGTCTCGGTCAGGGTGCTATGATCAACCGGACCATCGGGCACGGAGAAGATGCCCAGCCAGCGCCACTGCCAAAAGCGCATTTCAGAACTACCAATGAAATGTTGGATGAATTTGCCTTTTTGGGAGAAGACTTGGCACGCAAGATTGTTATTGAAAACACCAATGCGCTCGCAGAGACCTTTGAGCCGGTCGAAGTGGTCAAGGGCGACCTCTATACGCCATTTATCGACAAGGCCGAAGAAACGGTTGCGGAATTGACCTATAAGCGTGCCTTTGAGATCTATGGTAATCCGCTTCCTGATATTGTCGATCTGCGAATTGAAAAGGAATTGACCTCTATCTTGGGGAATGGCTTTGCCGTGATTTATCTGGCATCGCAAATGCTGGTGCACCGTTCCAATGAGCGGGGTTACCTGGTTGGATCGCGTGGATCTGTCGGATCCAGCTTTGTGGCGACCATGATCGGGATCACCGAGGTTAATCCGCTCTCGCCTCACTATGTTTGCAGCCAGTGCCAGTATAGTGAATTCATCACAGACGGTTCTTATGGATCTGGTTTTGATATGCCGGACAAGGATTGTCCAAACTGTGGCCACAAGCTCAGCAAAAACGGGCAGGATATTCCTTTTGAAACCTTCCTCGGTTTCGATGGAGACAAGGTACCCGATATCGATTTGAACTTCTCTGGGGAAGACCAGCCGAGTGCCCACTTGGATGTCCGCGATATCTTTGGGGAAGAATATGCCTTCCGGGCAGGAACGGTAGGTACGGTCGCAGCTAAGACTGCCTATGGTTTTGTCAAGGGCTATGAGCGTGATTTTGGCAAGTACTACCGAGATGCTGAGGTCGAACGCTTGGCTCTCGGTGCGGCTGGGGTCAAACGGACGACCGGTCAGCACCCGGGGGGAATCGTTGTTATTCCAAACTATATGGATGTCTATGACTTTACTCCGGTCCAGTATCCGGCAGATGATGTGACCGCTGAATGGCAGACCACTCACTTTAACTTCCACGATATCGATGAGAACGTCCTCAAGCTCGATGTCCTGGGACATGATGATCCGACCATGATTCGCAAGCTCCAAGACTTGTCAGGCATTGATCCGAACGATATCCCTATGGATGATCCAGGGGTCATGGCCCTCTTTTCTGGGACAGAAGTGCTAGGGGTGACAGCCGAGCAGATCGGAACGCCGACAGGGATGTTGGGGATTCCAGAGTTTGGGACCAACTTTGTTCGGGGCATGGTCGAAGAGACCCATCCGACGACCTTCGCAGAGTTACTTCAGCTCTCTGGTCTGTCTCACGGTACCGACGTGTGGTTAGGGAATGCCCAAGACTTGATCAAGGCGGGCATTGCCGATCTATCGACCGTTATCGGGTGTCGGGACGACATCATGGTGTACCTCATGCACGCGGGGCTCAAGCCTAAGATGGCCTTTACCATCATGGAGCGCGTGCGGAAAGGCATGTGGCTCAAGATTTCAGAAGAAGAGCGCAATGGCTACATCCAAGCCATGAAGGAAAACAATGTCCCTGAATGGTACATCGAGTCCTGTGGAAAAATCAAGTACATGTTCCCTAAAGCCCATGCGGCAGCCTATGTTATGATGGCCCTTCGTGTGGCCTACTTTAAGGTGCATCATCCTCTCTATTATTACTGTGCCTACTTCTCGATTCGGGCCAAAGCCTTTGACATCAAAACCATGGGTGCAGGCCTTGAGGCTGTAAAAGCTCGGATGAAAGAAATCGCTGAGAAACGCAAGAATAATGAAGCTTCCAACGTCGAGATCGATCTCTACACCACCCTTGAGATTGTCAATGAGATGTGGGAGCGGGGCTTCAAGTTTGGCAAGCTAGACCTCTATCGCAGTCAGGCGACAGAATTCTTGATTGATGGGGACACCCTCATTCCG
>ERZ773055.856-NODE-856-length-15971-cov-5.004461_pt1 | contig 15971 bp, 13 predicted proteins | sample MGYA00580515_ERZ773055 | MGnify/ENA primary metagenome ERZ773055 (study PRJEB29015, sample SAMEA2737993) | human oral metagenome | biome: human oral; feature: human-associated habitat; material: dental | place: China | collected 2064 ...
TACGACCGCCTCTTTGCCAAGTGTTTGTTGTTCTAAGAGACGTCTAAATAATCATCGCCCTTTCCGCCGATGAGTGTGTCATGCCCAAGATTGCCGTAAATTTTATCGTTCAAATTTGATCCCACTAGCGCATCGCTTCTTACACCGCCCTTTATCGTCGTAGCGGTTTCATCATCAGCTTTGAAAAATACCTTTTTCAGTAAAGCTTTTAGCTTATTCTCGCCTTTATTTGCAAATTTAACGACCTCTTTGTTGCTTTGAAGCGCAGTTATCTCTTTGATCTCTTCATAGCCCAACGTTACATCTTTAAATTTGATCTGCGATATCCTCTCTTCCTCTGAATAAAAATCTCTTATAGTGACCGCGTCAAATTTTGACCTATTTACGACGACATCATTTTTATTTTGCCTAAAAACGACATCTTTTAAACTGAAGGCGGACATATCTATGATATTTTTATCTTTATTTTCCTTGTTGGTTTCTATTATGGTGTCTTTACCGAAATTTTCTTCAAAAACATAGGTATCGCTTCCTTCTCTTCCTTCTAATATATCATCCCCGCCTTTGCCGTTTATGATATTGTTTTTCTCATTGCCGACAATGGTTTCATTTTTGGAAGTACCTGTATTCATAGCGTCAAAAAGAGCATCTGCTACGGATGTATAGCCTGAGTTTGTCATATTTACATAGCCGCCGCCGGTGGATTCGGCTAATTCTTTAAATTCCGCCGCCACATCTTCGCCACCGCCCGTTTGAATCGTAAAGACCTGAATATTATTTAAATCACTGTGATTATTGCCATAAAGCGCGTTTGCCGCACTTAAACTTCTTGCTACCGCTCTTGGTTTATTGGGCAAAAGTGCCGCCATTGCTTTAGATTTGAACTCATTGTCCTTCGCGGGAGCATCGCCGAAAACAAAAATTCTTTTTACAGAGTATTCGCTCCAGTTAGAATTTGCAGCATTATAGATCCCGTGCCAAGTCATCTCCGGCGTATCGCCTCCGCCATCTGCGTAAAGAGAGTTTATAGCGGACATTATCGCGTTTTGATCATTCGTGAGATTGGTAAAAGTCTGAACGCCAGGATCGTTATAACCAAATACCCCTACCTTAGTATTTTTATCTCTAGCAAAGGCGGTTTTTATGATCTCTTTTGCTTGGGATTTTACCGAGCTTATCGCCCCGCCCATCGAGCCCGTAGTATCACTAAGTATAGCGAATTCATTCGACTGCTCTTTTTGCAAATTTATCTCTAGCTCGTTATTGTCGAAATCATTTATCTTTAGACCGTTTGCGTTTAATACTTTTGTGGAAGTATTGTATTCATAAGTGATAGAGTCGTCATTGTTTTTGTAAATTTCGATATTTCCATGCGATTGCTCTTTTATAAACCTTCCGCCTTTTAATTTGGTCTCTCCCAGATACACTTTGCCTCTGCCGTCGGAATCATTTATCGTGTCATTTTCATCCGCGTGATAAATGTCATAGCCGTTACCGCCATTTAATGTGTCGCTACCTTCGCCACCGTATATGACATCATCGCCGTCTGCGGCATTTATAGTATCATTTCCTCGCTCACCAAATATCAAATCATTTCTACTAGTTCCCGTTATTGTATCGTTGAAATTTCCATTTCGATCAGCATAAACTTCGTCGGCATTATTTCCGACACCCTGACCGACGAGAATTTTCCCACGATTGCCTATAATATCGACTGCATTTATCTGCCCGTCTCCAAATCTATCGACTAGCTGATTTATGGCAGGAGTCAGTTGAGTATTCAGATCATTTTCATCGTAATTATTTGTAATAGCACCATTAAGACATTCTAATAGATAGTTATTTATATGCCTTCGCCTTGTTTCTAAAAATCTAATTACGTGCTTGGCTTCATTATCTCCTACATCGTCCTCGTTGTCATATAATCCAAATTTATTAGATTCTTTAACACGCCTATTTTGAATACCATTATTTCTATCCCTATTACTAGCGTATCTAATTTCATACCATGCCGCAACCCTATCTCCATCATTAATGGCAGCAATTAAATTTGGTCCTATCATTTTAGTTACTCCACCATTATAAGCTAGACTTACCAAAGCGATCAGCTCCTTAGTGTTCCTAAGTTCGTTAGCTCTTGTTTTATCAAATTTAGCTAGTGTAGGCGTTTCAAATTTATTTCCGATTATTGTATTATATAGAGTATTCGCCTCTTCTTCATTAATAGTGATGCTATTTGGATTTGAATTATAGGCAATTACATCTTTATTAATCCTACCTTTTAGATCATTTAATAAATCAATTTTTTCTTGCGTCAGACTTATTCCTGCTCCAGCAAAATCTGAAACAAAATCGTTATCGCTTATATTATAACCATAGCCTATAGTTAATTTTCCATAATAATCCAAATATACTTTACTATCAAAGCCTTCCGAACCGATTATAAACCCTCTTAATTCTGCCGAATAGGCATCTTCTGAACCAACTGAATGTGTTTGCATGGTATACTCCTTAACGATAAATTTTTGTATTTAAATACGAATTTATACAATTTATAGAAACGGATGTTCGCGAAACTTTGTCTTTAAATTTACTAATTTGAATAGAAACCGCTTTAAGACCGTTTATTAAATTTACGGAATCGATAAAAAGTAGATAATCTTCGCTCTTATATTTTATCGGTCCGAAATAAATCAGGGTATCTCCTGCGATCTTGTTTCGATAATCCTCAAAATCTGCCCTGCTATAATATGAATCGTATGAGGGGTCTTTTATAATTTTACTGCACTCTTGCGGATCTAGAATATACATAAAATTTGCAAAAGACATCTCGTATTGCCGAAAATCTTCTCTATACGTCATAATATACAAAAGCTTATTATCAAATTTATATAACGTAAATCCTCTCCCCGTAAAGCCGTCTTTAATCGTTTTATTCATATCCATATACCAGCAATCGCCCATATTTTTCTTTAAAACGGGGTTATTGTAATCCGTCGTATCAAAAACCAGAGGTTCGATTATATTTATATTTTTCCATTCGAACAGATCATCGTAAAAGTCGTTGCAGAAGTCTCTTTCTTTTGATAAATGCTCTTCATACTCTTTTTTGAGCGTTGCATTTCTATCTATTTGCCAAAAGCTAACGGTTTTTCCGTTGAAAGTGGTTTCTCCTTCTACCATACCGGAAGGATTGTTTCTTACTACTTTCCTATCATTAGCTTTCCATAAAGCTATTTTTAAATCAAAAGGAATTTCCGTATCGCTTACATCGTTTGCATTCGCAAATAGTACGAATGCGATCATTAAGATGAAAATATGAACCCACATAACCGCCCCTATCGATAAAGCTTCGTGTTTAAGTATGAATTGCTACAAACAGGCATTTGTAAAATACCGTCTTTAAATTTCCTGATTGCGACGTTTAGTAATTGACCGCTGTGCGTATTGTCGAAATCTATGAAAAGTAGATAGTCTATATCTTTATAACGTATCGGTTCGGCATAAAACAGACGCCGTTTATATATGATATTGCCTGGAATCTCCAAATTTACCCTGCTACGAGGATCTTTTGTGATTTTACTACACTCTTTGGGATCTAAAATGTAAGCAAGATTTGCGAAATCATCCGTCTGATATATATAAGGAGTGGTTTTGTAAATCATAATATACAAAAGCTTATTATCAAATTTATACAATGTAAATCCGCGCCCGCTAAAGCCGTCTTTAATCGTTTTATTCATATCCATATACCAGCAATCGCCCATATTTTTCTTTAAAACGGGGTTATTGTAATCCGTCGTATCAAAAACCAGAGGTTCGATTATATTTATATTTTTCCATTCGAACAGATCATCGTAAAAGTCGTTGCAGAAGTCTCTTTCTTTTGATAAATGCTCTTCATACTCTTTTTTGAGCGTTGCATTATCTTCTATCGTAAAGAAATAAAAACTCTTGCCGTTAAAGGTAGTTGCACCCCGGATCATAGGTTCGTGAAGAGCTTTTCTTACAACTTTTTTATCTTGAATTTTCCATAAAATAGGTTCCAGTTGCCATGGCATCGATGGATGCTTTATATCATCCGCTTTTGCGAACGATACGGCAAACAATATCGCTAAAATAAAAGCACGAATTTGCATCCCTTGCTCCTTAAAATAGGCTTTTGGAATCTTAAAAGCGTTTTTTGTTATCGGTTGTATAAGCTTATACAACATAACTACTTAATCTAAAATAAAATATCCGCACAAATATGAATTTATGTATATACCGCCGATCTATACGGCAGGCTTTCGATGTTTAAATTACCGATCAAGTTTATTCACACTCATGAATATATGGATCTTTTAGGGTAAATTCGCCGTAATTTCCCAACCAAAATTTCGCATGCTTAAAATTATCAATAGCAAATGTCGCATGGTGCTCGCTGTACACCCTGCGCGATCTGCATTTTTTACCTTCGTAATCATAATGATCTGCGAGCTTTTTATAAAATTCGATGCTTTCGTTATCAAAGTCGTAGCCCAGCGCGATATCTTGATTTCGCCCGTCGTAAAAATGTATATAGTCGAAATCGAGGTTATAATAAACCTTGCAATAACCATTTTCGCCGTTTATTATGGCATCGCTGCAATATTTTTCTAGCTTTAATTTCTCTTTTTCAAACTCATGCCTTAGCTTGGTCTGCTCAGACGGGTCTAAATTTTGTGTTTTCTCAGTAAAAAATTCCTCTTCATACCTAAGCGCCTTTTGCAATAAAATAGCCGCATATTCGGCTCTTTTGGAATAAAAATATAGAAAATAGGAGGCGTATAGTATAAAGATAAAAGCCGCAAAAATCATAAAATTTCTAAGTAGTTTTTTCAAATCGTTGCCTTTTTAAATTATAAGATGGCAAGGTATACTGCCGCCAAAATCTATTTTCTTACCTCAATTCATCGGCGTATCGCGTAAAATTCTGCGGGTCAAATTTATAGAATAAAATTTACCAAATCGCGCTTAGCCGAAGCTTACGGGATCCATATCGATCTCGACGGGCAGATGCTCAAGCGTGCTCGCAGCGTTAATCAGCGGCACGTGCGAGCTAGCGCGCAGCAGAATTTCAAAGCGAAATTTCGACGCGATATAGGCGATGTCCGCCTTGCCGTAGCCGATGATCTCAAAGCTCTCGCTAGGACTTTCGCTCGCCTTCTCTTTCAAATACTGCGCGGAATTTTCGGCAGTATTTTCGGCCGCTAAATTTATAAAATTTTGCGCGGCGCCGTTTCTTTCGAGCTTTAAATTTACGCTGTCCGCGCCTGCGTCGCAAGCTGAAATTTGCGCGGCATTTTTTAAATTTGAAGCGTTTTGGCGGTTTAAATTTACATCGCCCGCGCGCAGATCCGAGCTTTGAAATTTAAAATTTGACATCTGCTTACTGCCATGCTGCGCAGAATTTTGCAAATTTAAAGCGCTTAGATTTGCTTGCCCCGCGTCCAGCCCGTCATGCGATGCAAACGCGCTGCCTCCCGCCTGTTTGCGGCGCAAAAGATCAAGCGCCACGTTCATTATCTCGCTCGCTGCTTTTTCGTTTTTATGCGAGATCAGCACGCGCAAAAGTCGCATATACGGCGGATAGAGCCCCTCGCGAAACTCCGCCTCGTCGCGCAAAAAATCGTCGTAGTTTTCGATATAATCCCTAAAAAAGCCGCTCTGGCGCGTCTGTATGACGACCCTGCCCTGCCCCGAGCGACCCGCGCGGCCAGCCACCTGCATCGCAAGTGCCAGCGTCTTTTCGCGCGCCCTAAAATCGGGATAGCTCAGATGTTCGTCGATCCCCATTATCACCGCAAGATCGACGCCATGGTAATCGTGCCCCTTACTAAGCATCTGCGTGCCTACCAGAATGTCGATTTTATGGGCGTTGAAGTTATTGAGCAGCGCCTCAAGCTTGCGCTGCGTGGTGATCTCGTCGCGATCAAATTTCGCGATGCGGGCGTTCGGGAAACGCGCCGCAAGCTGTGCCGCAAGCTCGCCGGTGCCGATCTTGCGCGCCTGCATCACCTCGCCGCCGCAGTTTTCGCAAGACGCCCTGTAAAACGTGCTAAAGCCGCAGTAATGGCACTTTAGTGCCGCAGCATCCGCGTGGTAGCTCATCCCGACGGCGCAAAACGGGCAGCGCACGATCTGCCCGCAGTTTTCGCAAACCATATATTTGTAGTTCGCGCGCGTCGGCAAAAACACGACCGCCTGCTTGCCGGCTTCGAGGCTGCGCCCGATCTCGGTTAAAATTTTGGGACTCAGCCCCGTCTCGCTCTCATCGAAAATGAAGCGCTTGGCGCTGCTAAAGTAGGTGCCGCGCAGGCGGAAGTGCGGCTGCTTCGCGTAGGTGCTAAGCGCAGGCGTCGCGGAGCCCAAAACCACGCGGATGCCAAGCTTCTTGCCGACGAAAATCGCGGCGTCGCGGGCATTTAGACGCGGTGCGGCGGCCGATTTATAGCTGTCGTCGTGCTCCTCATCCACGACGATGAGGCCCAGATCGCTAAAGGGCAAAAACAGCGCCGAGCGGGCGCCTGCGATAAGCCTGATCTCGCCTGCGTTAAATTTTTCTAAAATTTCGCGCTTTTTTTTGGGCGAAATTTTGGAGTGCCAGACGCCGAGTCGCTCGCCGAAATAGCTCTGTAGCCGCTTCGTCATCTGCGGCGTGAGCGAGATTTCTGGCATCAAAAACAGCGCCTGCTTGCCCGCAGCGAGCGCCTGTGCGATCAGTGCGATATAAATTTCGCTCTTGCCGCTGCCCGTATCGCCGAAAATCAGCGATGTCTCATTGGCTTCGGCAAATTTACGTGCTTGCTCCTGCGCTGGGGTGAGGTTTGGAATTTTACCTATTTGAAGCGGAGATAGCGGCTGCGAAATGGGGCTTTGCGCGGTAGCGTCTAAATTTTGAATTAGGACGGAATTTTGCGCTGAAGTAGAATTTTGAATCGAAATGGAATTCTCTCCCTCGGTAAAATCCCACTCTTGGATCGAATTTTGCGCGATGGCTAAATTTTGTTTGTGTGCAGGATCAGGTTCGGCAGCAAAATTTATTGTCGTAGCGGAATTTTGAACCAATGTAGAATTTTGGATTGAAACAGAATTTTGCTCATCGACAAAGTCCCTCTCTTGGATAGAATTCTGCGCGGCGGTAGAATTTGACGCCAAATTTTGAAAGATAATATCTTGCGCCTGCTTTAAATTTTGCTTTTGCATGGAATTTGGCGCGATGACGGAATTTATGACGGTAACAGAATTTTTTGAGATAGTAGAATTTCTCGTCAATGCAAAATTCTGGATTGAGGCGAAATTTTGTATGGCACTAAAGTCATCGTCGAGCGCAGAATTTTGTGCGGTGATGGAATTCTGCTCTGAAATAAAATTTTGTTCGCGGGTAGAAGCTTGTTTGCAAGCGGAGACCAACTCACTAACGGGAATTTGCTCGCAAGCGCAATTCCGCTCGGTCGTAGGATCCTCCTGCGAATTCCGCAAATTCTGCGTCGTCTCACTTGAAGGCTCAAAGATCCCGAATGCAACGCCCTTTTCGCAAACATAGTAATGCGCGATAAAATTTGCAAGTGCGATCTGAAACGGAGTAAATTTAAGCTGCGAAATTTCAGAAATTTCCTTGGTTTTGAAGCTCGGCTTTGGAACCTCGCGCAGGATTACAGCGGATTTGACGCTCGATTTTACAGGAACGGATACGATTTGATAAGCTGGAATTTTAAAATTTGAACTATAAGTAAGCGGCTTTAGGCTGGCACCCAAAACCGCAACTTCATAATAGAGCATTTAGCTATTGAGCTAAGGATTGACAAAGAGGCTGTTGATGATTGCAGTCGAACGAACCGACATTTCTATCTTTATTTGCACCGGAAGTGGGTATACTAGCTTTTGTTGGATAATAAGAAAAAGTAGTCTTTTTTCCTGCTACGTTAGCGATATATTCGGATGTGGCATTATCACTACCGTCTTTTTTTAAAGTCCAGCCGTTCCTACCGCCATCTCTCATAGGATAGATAGGTTGCTGCAAAACGCCTTCAAAAAGAGTGGCATTGTCCGAACCCTCCAAAGCGGGCCACGTAGTCACGCCTCTCATCATATTCTCGCTTCTAACTAGCGAAAGTCCGCTTCTAATGGCAGCGATGTCTCCGCGCATCTTAGCGATCGTAGCATCATCGCGCGTAGCGGCTAATCTAGGCACCGCAATGCCCGCCAAAATACCTAAAACGACGATGACGAAAACAAGCTCTATCATCGTAAAAGCTTTTAAATTTTTCATGTTAAATCCTTTGATTTAAAGTGAGATGATTATAGCCAAATTTAAATAAAATTAATTTTAGTTAAAGAAAAAATCCTGCATTTTAAATGGAATTTTGTGAAATTTCATTAAATTCTGCGATTTTTTGTCCGAATTTTACGGACGTATCAGCCGGGGTTTCAAATTTTAAAAACTCGCTTTGCGCTACGAGTACGATCGTTGAGCCCAGCTCGAAATTTCCCAAATGATCGCCCTTTTTAAATTTTAAATTTTCATATTCGTAAAGCGCCTCAGCTCTACTTGCGCATGCATTCGTCTGTATTCGCATATCGAAATCAAATCTCATCTTGCCGACGTTTAAAGCACCCACGAAAACCATCCACAAAATCCCGCCGTTTCGCATTTTGCACTTCAAAATCACGCGCTCGTTTTTAGCGTAGAGGTTTGGAATTTTAAGTAAAAGCTTCTTCGCCACGCTGTAGAGATCGGCAGGGATATAAAGCGCCTGCAGCACGCCCAGATCGCACGGCGCGTGATAATGATGATAATCGCGCGGGCTTAGATAGATATTTGCGTAGCTTAAATTTACGCCGCTTGTATTTTTGCTGCCTTGGGCATCCTCTGCGCTCGTTTCGCGGCTCGCGCTATTTTCATCTCTGTAAATTTCAGCTCGCACGCCGCTTGCGGAATAATTTGCGCCATTTTTATCGCCTATGATTTTCGCTTGCGCGGCGCGAAATTTCATCCCTGCGCCGGCATCTTTTGCGCATCCGGTTCCAACCTCGCCGCTCCCGTTCGTAGTAACCGCCCCGCCATCTAAATTTTTAACCGCTCCGCCGCTTTCGCTTGCCGTAAGCGTCCGCCCCAGCAGCTCGCTAAGGCTGTATTCGCAGCCTTTTACGCTAAAAGCCCGCAGATCGGCGCAGCATCCGCTCTCAAAGATCACGCCGTCGCTAGGGCTTATAAAAGCCAGCTCATCTGCCACTATCTCGCGCGGACGCAGCAAACGACGAGTAAAAAGCGCGTTTAGGCTCGCGTAGCTTTGCGGCGGATCAAATTCGCTCATATCGATTTTGAAAAATTCCACATATTTGCGGTTGATAAAATTTTGTATAAATTTAGAGAATTTCACCGCGGCAATAACCCCAAAAATCCTCGAAATAAAACTTCTCATCTATGCCTTTCTAAGCTTAAGTAGCGCGATCTCGGCATCGGCAAAGACCCTTATCGGCGGGCCCCAAAACCCTACGCCGCTGCTTACGTAAATTTGCTTCAGCCCGTCGTTATACAGCCCGTAAAGATACTTCTGGCTAAGCAGCACCAAAAGCGTCCATGGGAAAATTTGCCCCGCGTGCGTGTGTCCGCAGATACACAGATCGACCTCGTCGCGTACGAAATCCACGACGTATTTGGGCTGATGAGCGAGTAAAATTTTTGGTTTATCGGGATCCGCCTGCGCTAGCGCAGCGCCGAGATCGGGCTGCATATATCCGAAGCGAAAGCCGCTAAGATCGTGCACGCCCATTAAATTTAGCCCCTCAAATTCCACGCTTTCGTTTTGCAGCACCCGCACGCCCGCTTTTTGCATTGCCGTGATAAGCCCGCTTGCGTCGCCGCGGTAATACTCGTGGTTGCCCGTAACGAAAAAGATGGGCTTTTTTATCGCCTCAAGAGGCTGCAAAATATCCCCGAGCTCATCCGAGCGCAGATCAAACATATCGCCCACGATCAGCAGCGCGTCATAATTTAGCGAGTTTATCTGCGCTACGACGCCTTGCAAAAATTCCTTTTTCAAAAACTCGCCTAGATGCACGTCCGAGATGACGACGAAGCTTAGCTCGCGAGCTAAGTTTTTGATTTTTATTTCGCGCTCGGTGACTTTTGGTATCTTTAGCGCGTTATAAAGCCCTTTAAAAATATAGCTAAACGCCATTATTACGAAGGTCACGTCGATAAAGGTTTTTAAAAATTTTCGCCTGTTTTCGCTAAATTTAACCACATGCGCGGCGGCGCTTAGCACATCGTAAGCAAGGCAGATAAAAAAGAGCGAAAAGGACGCTGCCATGCAAAATACGCAAGCTTTATAGAGCAGCTCGTTTTTAAAGCTTCCATTAAGCCCAAAACCCACAAAAAATATCGCATCTAAAATCGCCAAAGCTACGCAAAGCAAGCTCAAGGCAGGGCGGAAGATCACGAAATTTTTATATGGCGTAAAGCGCGCGCTGATCGATCTGTAGACGTAAAGATTAAAAAACAGAAATAAAACGGTGCCGACGATCGGAAAAATATAGGTGCTTTTCAAACTCTAGCCTTGGATATACTCGTCCAGCTTATCTTTATCAAAGCCCGTGATTTCTTGCTTATCGTCTAAAATTAGCGCGCCGCTCTTTTTAAATTTAGTGATGGTGCGCGAAAATGTTTCGGGGGTGACATTTAGAATTTTGGCTATTCTAGTGTATTTTGTGCTCATAAAAATATCAAAATTTTCGTTGATAAACTTAGCGATTTTGCCGTCGCAGTTAAGCACGACTTGATTATCAAAGACCGCATTTAGCGCGCGGATCTTCTCAGACATCGATTTTAAAAGCTCCAGGCAAATTTTAGGATCGCTCATAAACTCGTTTTTAAATTTTTCATAATCGATCTTTAGCACCTCGCCGTTTGTCGAAAACACGCCGCTTGCAGGATAGCTCGTCTCTTCGAAATTTACCATCTCGGCTACGAGCGAGATGGGGCGGATCTCGCGCATATGGATCTCACGCCCCTTTGCGGAGGTTTTATAGATTTTTAAAATTCCTTTTAGCAGGATTAATAGATACTGCGAGCGCTCGCCCTCGAAAAATAAAATTTCGCCCTTTTTGTAGCTTTTATGGATGCTAATCTGCTCCAAACGATCGATTTGCGCTGCGCTTAGAGCTTTAAAATAAGGAATTCTCTCAAGCATCGCCGCGACCTATTTTTTAAGCAGGTCTCTTATCTCGGTAAGAAGTTTAATCTCTTCGCTAGGCTCGGCAGGTGCGGCAGGCTCCGGCGCAGGCTCGGCCGGCTTTTTAAGCTTATTGATCGCCTTGATCGCGCAGAATATACAAAACGCGATGATTATAAAATCGACCGTTACTTGGATAAACGAGCCGTAGTTTATCGTAACAGCCGGGGTCTGCCCCACCGCTTCTTTTAGCACGATCTTAAGATCGGTAAAATTCATGCCTCCCGTAAGAAGTCCTAAAACCGGCATCATAATGTCGCTTACGAGCGAGGTTACGATCTTGCCGAAAGCCCCGCCGATGACGACACCCACTGCCATATCGATGACATTTCCTTTCATCGCAAATTCTTTGAATTCCTGAATGAAACTCATATTGTCTCCTTAAATAAAATGCGCCGATATTAGCCTATTTTTGCTTTGTTTTTGCTTTTTATTAGGAAGTAAAAAGTATAATCCCAGCTTAAATTTAAACCCAAAGGACCTAAATTGTATCGCTTCGCTCCGTCGCCCACCGGCGATATGCATATCGGAAATTTACGCGCGGCTATTTTTAACTACATCTGCTCGCTGCAGGATAAAAGCGGCTTTATTTTGCGCATCGAGGATACCGACACTGCGCGCAATATCGAAGGCAAAGATCAAGAGATCATCGAAATTTTAAAGCGCTTCGGCATCTCGTGGCAGAGTCTGTATTATCAAAGCAAAAATTTAAAATTTCATCAGCAATTCGCAGCTAAGCTACTCTCCGAGAAAAAGGCGTTTTGCTGTTTTTGCAGCGAGGAGGAGCTTGAGGCTAAAAAGCAAGCCGCCAAGGACGCAGGCGAGGCTTATCGCTACGACGGGCACTGCGAGCATTTAAGCGATGAAGAGGTGCTTGGCTGCGAAAAGCCCTTTACTATCCGCCTTAAAAAACCTGATCATGCGCTGGAATTTACCGACGCAATCAAGGGCCGTATCGCATTTGAGCCGCAGAATATCGACAGCTTCGTCATCATGCGCGCGGACAAGACGCCAACTTATAACTTCGCCTGCGCCTGCGACGATATGATGCAGGGCGTGAGCTTCGTAATCCGCGGCGAGGATCACGTCTCAAACACGCCAAAGCAAAACTGGATCCGCCAAAGCCTCGGCTACGACGGCGAGATCAAATACGCGCACCTGCCGATCATATTAAATTCCGAAGGCAAAAAGATGAGCAAGCGCGAAGCTAGCTCCTCGGTAAAATGGCTGCTTCAAAGCGGCTACCTGCCCGAAGCGATCGCGAACTATCTGATCCTGCTGGGCAACAAAACGCCGCGCGAGGTCTTTAGCATGGATGAGGCGGTGGAGTTTTTCGATATCGCTAAAATTTCAAAAAGCCCGGCGAAATTTGACGAGGACAAACTCGCCTTTATAAACCGCGAGCATATCAAAAGAGCGAGCGAGCAGCGCCTAGCGGAGCTTTTTGAGCTTGAGCCGAAATTTGCGCCTTTGATAAAATTTTACACTCAAGAAGCGAGCCTGATCCCACGTATCAAAGAGAAGATCGCAGCGATCTACGGCGCGAAAGATATCCCGCAGGAGTGGGCGGCGCAGGCGCAGGCTCTGCGAGAGGCGATCTTAAATTTATTAAGCTCAAACGATGCACCAGCAGAATTTAATGATTTCAAAGCGGCGCTTTCGCAGGCTACAAATTTAAAGGGCAAGAGCCTGTTTATGCCGCTTAGGTTTTTGCTAACCGGCGCGCCGCACGGACCGGAGCTTAGCGAGCTGTATCCGCTGATCCGCGCCGATTTAAAGGAGATACTCGATGCTACTAAATAGCGTATTTTACGGCATTTTAGTGAGTATTCACTACGTGATTCAAGCTTATATGATGCTAATTTTCGTCGCCTGCGTTTTGAGTTTCATCCGTCCAAATCCGTTCGGTAAATTTTATAAAATCGTCCGCGCGATCTCTGCGCTTACGGAGCCTGCGTTTGCATTGGTGCGCCGCTATCTGCCTACTACTTTCGGCGGATTTGATCTTTCGCCGCTTCTTATCCTACTCGTGCTTAACTTCTTTGACAGCGCGATAATCTATATCATCAATAGGACGGTCATTTGAAAATATTTCTGAAATTTAGCCTTGTTTTAGGACTGCTGTGCGCCGCAAGTAGCGGTAAAATTTTAAGCTACGAACAGATCAAAGACGAGCCCAAATCCCTAGCCAAGGACTATTACATCTATCGCCTAATAGATGAGACGAAATACAACAAAGCGGAGATTAAAATTTTAAAACAAAGTATCTTTCGCTACAAAGGCAAACTAAAAGAGAAGCTAGATAGAATTTTCGGCGCCATTCGCCCTCCTAAGCGTCCGGATCGCTGCGCAGGAGTAACGGCGGCAAATATTTTAGATGCAAATTTAACCTGCAAAAAGGCGCGCTCCTATCCAAATTTTATCGCCAAGCTAAGCCCGTCGGTGCGCGAGACGCTCGCTTCGCAGCTTGAAAAGTACCAAGACGCAGCAAGTAGAAACGCCGTAAATTTACTGCGCGGATTTAACGACGAAAATCCGAGCGAGTATTTTATGCAGAGCCGCAACGCGCAAAACTACTTTTTATATTACGACTACTTAAAAGGTGCGGGCAAGGACGCTCTGATCGACATCGACGCCGACGCAGCCTTCGTAAGCGAACTAGCTTCGCAAAAAGGTTTCAAAGCGGTTCTTAACGATGCGCTAATCAACCGCAAATACCCGCGCCTGCGCCGCTCGCTCACGGGCGTCGATCCGCTAACCGTGGAGAAGGACGTAGCGTTTATGCTCGGCGTAAATGCCGTCATGCAGGGCGACGAAGGGGCGGCGCTTGCGTTTTTTAGCCGCGCGGCTGCGAGCTTTGAGAAGCCTCACGATTTGCACAATGCGAAATTTTGGATCTACCTGCTAAATGGAGATCAAAATGTCTTGCGCCAGCTTGCTAGCAGCGATTATTACAGCCTCTACGCGCTTTACGCCAAAGAGGTCTTGGGAAATAAAAATTTAAACATCATCATCCCAAACCCCGCTAAAAATTCCATCGAAGGCTACGATATCACCGATCCTTTCGCTTGGGTTCGCACAAAAAATAGCGCCGATAGAATGTCTCGCGAGCAGCTTTTGGAATTTGCCAAAAAATTCGACACCAAGCAAAGCATCGGCGAGTACTCATACATCATGAATAAAGCAAGCGGCGGCAAGGACAACTTCTATCCGACGCCGTTTATGGAGTATATCGGCGACGGCGACAACCGCCGCAAGGCGCTAATTTTAGCGCTCGCTCGCCAAGAAAGCCGCTTCGTACCCGCATCGGTATCTACGTCGTATGCGCTTGGGATGATGCAATTTATGCCGTTTTTGGCTAACGAGATCGGCAAAAAGCAACTCAAAATCGACGGCTTCGATCAAGACGACATGTTCCGCCCGGAGGTCGCTTACCGCTTCGCCAACATCCATATCGACTGGCTGGAGCGTAAAATTTACAGCCCGGTTTTCATCGCATACGCTTACAACGGCGGGCTCGGGCTCGTCAAAAAGATGCTTCAGCGCGGCGATATGTTTAATAAGGGCAAATTTGAGCCGTGGCTTAGCATGGAGCTCGTGCCGTATGCCGAGAGCAGAGACTACGGCAAAAAGGTGCTCGCAAATTTTATCATCTATTCGCAGATCCTCGATCCGCGCGCGAAAGTCTCGGTGCAACAGGAGCTACAAGACCTGCTGATACCGAGCAGAAGCGACAGCTTCCGCTAAGCCGGCGGCGAGCTCGGAGAATGATTTTAAAAAGCGGTGAGCAAGTAATTTTAAAAGCCGTCGCTTCAACAAAAGCGCAAAATTTGCCCGCTGAGAGCTTAGGCAGGCAGATCAAAACGGCGCAATTTTACCGCGCGAGTAGGAATGTGCTATAAAATCGTGCGGAATTTATTTTGACTTCAGTAGTGAAATTTTATCTCTTGATGCTAGCCAAAGGTTATTTCTGCCCTACACGAAAGGCCACACGCTATGCAAATTATCGCGACCGCAGTCCTCATGCTAGCCGCCGTTTTGTGCGTATCGTCATTGAAAGACGAAAAGAAGCGCTCCGCAAATTTAGCGGCTTGTTTGTTTTTTATGGCGTTTGCGTATTGCGTGCAATTCGGCGTAGGAGACGATAGCTACGTCCGAGTGGGCGGCGCGGCGCTGATATTGTTTTTTATCTTTGCGCTTGCTTTTTTCGAGCTTTATTTCTGGGGTGACGAGCTTTAAAATTCAAAATTCATTGAAATTTTAACGCGGCGTTTTATGAGCGATCAAATTAGCGCCCGAGCGTAAAATTTTAAGTAGCATGAAATCAAAATCGGGCGTTTTCAGCTATGAAATTTAAACAGATAAGCTATTCGCAGGTTACCTGCCGTAAGGCTGCGACAAGTTTAAATTTAGCCTCTTTTGCGGCCTGCTTGCGGCGCTTTAAAATTTCGTAACTTCAGATATGCAAGCCGCCGTTTTAAAATTTCGGTAAGTTTTAAATTTTAAATCCACGCCTCTTTGCCGCACCGTTTTAGTTAAATTTTAACCGCGCGGCGCAGAGCTCGCGAGCGCAAGATGATTTAATTTTACAATCTTAACTCCGCACTCCGTGCGAGCTTCTGCGGAATAAAATTTAGCGATCAAATTTGCTATTTAAAAAGCCCTTTGAGCTTGCCGAAAAGCGACTTTTCGCCGCCTGCGCAGGTTTCGTCT
>ERZ773055.859-NODE-859-length-15900-cov-7.284064_pt1 | contig 15900 bp, 9 predicted proteins | sample MGYA00580515_ERZ773055 | MGnify/ENA primary metagenome ERZ773055 (study PRJEB29015, sample SAMEA2737993) | human oral metagenome | biome: human oral; feature: human-associated habitat; material: dental | place: China | collected 2064 ...
ATCTTGCCTGCGCCGGGGTGCGCGTCGCGGATGCCACCGCACGCGCGCAGCCGTCCTCGGACGGGAACGACGAGGGCACCGCTGCGGCCTCGTCGTCGGCGCGAGTCCCCGCCGTGTCGTCGATCATTGAGCATCCCGAGGGACGGATGGTGGCCTCCACGAACGCGCGGCTCGACGTGGAGGCCGCACGCATCGCTCCGCTCCTTCCCACACGCGTCGGGGTGGTCCTCGTCGACGGGCACAATCCCTCCCTGGCGCACGAGGCCCTGACCCTCGGCATGGAGCGGGTGGAAGAGGACGCCCCCTTTGCCCTCCTTGAGGCGGAAGTGCCCCACCCGCGCATCCTCGACGGCGGCTCCTGGAAGGACTGGCTCACCTCCCTCCTCGGCCTGGTCGACATTGCCGTCGTATCCGAAGACTTCTGCCCGCCCGTGATGGCGCGCCCGAACGGGGAACAGGTCGCCGATTTCCTGCGCGGGTTCGGCATCACGCGGACGGTGCGCACCCGCGGGGAGCGTTCGGTGCAGTACTGGTGGGACGGGGCGCGCGGGGAGGTTCCGGTCCGACGCGTCGAAGATTCCTCAACGTTGGGCGCGGGAGACGCGTTCCACGGGGCCTTCGCGTGGGCCATCGAGCGCGCCGGTGACGCCGACCCGGAGGCCATCATCCGTTTCGCCTCGGCGGTCGCCGGGGTGTCGGTGTCCTCCTTCGGGACGAGGCGGTGGCGTGCTTCCCCGGAGCTGGAGGAGCTGGTGCGCGGGGTCTGCTGCGTGTCGGGTGCCTGCGTCACCGGTGGTTGGTTGGTATCGCCGGCGGGCTCGGGGTCGCCGTGTGGCGCATCCGTGGACGTGGTTTTCCGACTCACGTCCTGGTCCAGGGTGGTGTCGGAGGGCATGGGGTTCATGGGCACGTCGGCGGGTTCCGCCTCCTGGGGTGCTGGCGCGTCGTGGTCGGGTGTTTCCTCGAAGTCCTGGAACAGCGACTGTTTTGTCCCACTGCGGTAGGCGCCGGCGGGCTCCGACTGGAACACGGCGGCGGACTGTTGCGCATTGTGGATAATGGTGTCGGGTCGATCAAACACCACGGTTTCCTGGGTGTCGTGATCGGGTTGGTGATCCACGGGCGGCTCCACCGGTTCGACGTCGACAAGCTCATCGGACTCGTCCTGGTCCGCATGCCCGTTTAATAATGCCACGAGCTTATCGACGACCTCATCGGGGTAGCCTTGGAGGACCTCGGTAATATTCGCCCGGGTGGGGTTGACCAGGCTGGACACCTTTAACAGGTCGGGGAACGGAATCGCGGAAATTGTGTTGTACTGAGCCACTATAAATCTACCCTCTTGTTTAAATCGTCCCGTCCGAGTCATCAAAATTGAAACTGGGTGCACCAGCTCCCCCCAGGCCAAACGGGTTGGTCTGGGTGTCTGCCGAGTCGGGGACGTGGAATTCCACCGGCCCACTGGTGCGGGCCTTCCCGGTGCCCACCAGGTACCCCAATGGTACCGCCGGACCGAATTGGGAGACGGTAACAAACCGGGTGAGGTTGGCGCTGGAGGGATCTTTGGCATCCGTGTGGGAGAACGCCGGCTCCACATTTGTAGCCCCCCGGTTCACCCCCACCGGGGATACCGATGCGTTCGAGAACCGCGACTGGGACACGTCTGCCTGTTGCAGGGCGAACAGGAATTGTTCCCGCGGAACCCGTTTCAGCTCATTATTTTCGTAGTATTCGACGGTGTTGAGGGCCTGGTTGATGTGGGCGATGACCGACTGGTCGGAAATGGCGGTTTCCCAATTTTCGTGGATCCGGTCCCGGGCCGCCATTTCCGGCCCAATGGCCCACGTGCACAACCGGTCCAGGGTGGAATTGCTGCGGAACCCCGGCTGCCCATACAGTTCCTTGATGCGGGACGGGTTAATGCCCTCCTTCTGCTTGATGATGGTAAACACATCATCGACAAAGGCGGTGAGCGCGGTGCCTGCCCAACTGGTTTGGAACATTTTCGACCGCACATCATTCACCAGGGACACCATGGCGTTATCATCCACAACGGCGCGCCCCAACTGGGTGGAGCGGGGCATGCCATCGGTGGGGATGGGTGGGGCCGACGCCTCCTTGTGGGGTTTGCCGAACGGTTGGGATATTACCCGCCCCAGCAGGGTGCTCCACGACAGGAACTGATAGTAGGCCGAGGCGATCCGCACCACGTCATTATTCGCATTGAGATAATTATCGCTCGCAATGGTGAGGTTGCTTTCCAACAGTTTTTTGCGTTCGATCTCATCAATGATGCCGCGTCTGGCGCGCATGAAAATCTGCATTTGGATGCCCATGATGACAACCGTGGTGATGAACACCAGAAACAAGGCCCACCGCCAGTCGATGCCTTCCCAACTGGGCAGGAAGAACCGCCAATCCGGCTGGTAGTAACGGCCGGTGCAGTAAATCTCGATGAAGAACAACACCACCCAGGTAAAAGTGAGATACCGGAGGGTTTTCGCCAGCTTCCGGTTTTCGGCATCATAATCTCGGCTGGTGAGCTCCTTCAGATAGTGCTGCAATTCGCCCAGCCGATACCAGGAGTTCCGGGCGTTGGTCCGGGCCTGGTCCAGGAGGCCGAGGAGTTTTTCCCCTGTGCGCCAGGCGAAACTCGTGGACATTTTCTCCCGCCAGGCCGCAAACTCATTATTAACCCGGGTCACGGAGGCATCCGCGGTTTGAGACAGGGCGTAATCCAACTCGCTCTTAAACCGTTGCGCACCATACACATCAAAGGGCAGCACCCGGGAGTCCTCTGGGGACATGCCGGAAATGTCGGCCAGCACCGGATGGTAGCCGTCGAAGGATTCCGTCACGTCCGGCACGGAATCATTTCCCTTGCGCACAATTGCCGGGTTGCCGTTGTGGTCGCGGGGGCCGGCCAGGTCGTCTTGCAGTCGATCCGCCCCATCCACCAGGGTGAGCGCCGCACTGGTGTACCCTTCCCACAGCACCGACAGGCTGGGGGGCGGCTCCACCACGAACCCTTGCTGGCGGGTGCGCTCCTGGATCATGAGCGAACTGTTTTGCAGGTTATCCAGAGACACAGACTTGCCGGAGGAGTTACCGATCACCACCTCTACCACGGATTTCTCCCCGTAGAGGCCGTTTTGAATGTTCTTGGCCACCCGCTCGGACACGGTGTTGGTCAGGGCCTGCTTCCACATGGTGGGGGTGCCCACCACGGCAAGGAAGAATTCCTTGAGGAAGGACCGCACCGCGGCGAACCCTTCCTGCCGGATAGTGCCCTGATTATTCTCCGGCATCATTGCGCTCAATAGACTGCTGTGGTGTTGGTGCAGCAGGCGTTCCGCGTATTCGTTCACGGGGCCGGCATCGTTAATGTAGACAGCCTGCCGGCCGTCAGCCAGGTTAGTGAGCGGCAGTTGTTCGCTAATGTCAACGACGCGTTTGAGTAATTCCTCTTCCACTTCAGATGCGTCCACGCTGCGGTGGTAGGCGCGGGCCAGCCGGAACGAGCCGCTTTGGCCGGAGGAAATTTCCTGCCCGGAGGCCTCTAACAGAGGCACGCTGGTTGAACTGCTCCACAAGCCGGCAAGGCTCACAATGGTGGGGGCCACCACCTTGGCCACGGTGAATGGGTCGTCGGCATGGTTGATGGGGCTGGCGGATGAGTGGGGGCTGTCGGAATCCTCCGGGGCGATCGCTATGGTGGACCAGGCGCTCCACCGATCCCAGTCCACCGGGGTGGTGGGCAGGGGCAGACGGGGCACCAAGAGCCGTACTTTGGACACCCGACCAGACACCCGGGTTTCAATTGCGTACGTCCACGTGTCGAGGGCGTCGAATTGGCGATCCGATATGTCGTCCAGGGTGTCGAGGGCAATCACCAATTTCACGCCGGTGATTTCCCGCAGCGCCTGGTCCAGGTTGATAAACGCCTGGCTGCCGCTATCACGATATTCCAGCACCCGCACCGCCGCGTCGGACAGGCCGGTGGCGGTGTCGATCCAAAACGATCGACGCACCTGGTTCATGGCCACCAGGTCGGCCACGTGCGATCGAATTTCTTCGAACACACTCCCGTGGCCCAGGATTATCACATTGGCATTTCCGTTGTATGTCATAGTATGCCACCACCAAAGTCGAATTCTTTCGGCGCGTTCGTGCTTGGCTGCGCCGCCGAAGTATGCTGATTGGGATCAAACACCGGTTGGGTTTGTTGCGGCTGCTCTGCCACCCGTTGGGCTTCGTCGATAAGCGAATGCAATTGGGCCGACATTTCCACCACATCCTGGGCGAAGTCTCGATAGAACGGCATTTTCGCCGCATACTCCCGATCCGGCGGCAACGCCCAGGGTTTATTGGCCGCCGCCGCGCCCGGGAACCCGAACGTGGTGCTGGGGATGAATTGGTTGGCCACCGCACTGGTTTTATTCAACGCCGCCCGAATCAATTGTGCACGTTCTTCAATCGATTCGCCCACTATTTCGTTTTGTCGGGCGGGGAACACGCCGGTGCGCATAAACTCCGCCATGACCTTGACCGCCGGGTGTTGGATACCCGAATCCTTGTTGGTGGGCTGGTAGTTGGAATCGTCGTAAATGCCGCGCAGCACCCGGTAGGGAATGAGCGACCCGGCCAGCCCGCCGTGGCCGTTCTTATTATGCGAATCCGCGTAGGCCAAGAGCACCGATTCAATGACCGCCGGCATCCAGTCCACCGGGTTCCGCATATTGCCCGGCTCAGTAAGTAGCGGGTGGGGGAATTTCAACCATTCGTTGTGCTTCGCGTCAAACACGTAGGCGCGGGCATCTTTCTCCCCCTGGTTGTACACCAGGACACGGCCAACCGCCAGCCCCAGGATCCAGCCGGCCACCATTGCCTTGCGCTCATCATTCGACAGCGGCAGGGCACCGGTGAGCGGGCGGGCCCGGCGCAGTTTCCAGGCATTAACCCGGTCCATGCGGGACGCCCAATCGTCCGAGATGCGGGGCAGCAGCGAGCTGAACACGATCGGAGAATAGTTCGGGTAGGAACCAAAAATGTCAATGTGCTGCACTTTCTTCGTGTCCGACAGGGATTTTTCGAACACGTCCTTGGTGTGGTTGTCCAACGCCTGCACCCCGTCAAGCACGGAACCCAGTTCCGCGGCGGCGCTGAGGTCCCGGAAGGGGATTTCGGAGAAGCTGTACCGGTAGGTCACGTCGGTGCCGTGCACCAGGTTCACCATGGCGGCGTTCACTGCGGCCAGCGGCCGGGCCTGGCTTAATGCCACTTCGAATGCGGCCCGCAGCCGGTTGATGCGCTCGTGGTATTCCACATCATTCACGGACTGGTCTTGGGTCATGTAGGAGCGCAGGTCCATGCCGATGAATCGTTGGAAGTGGTAGCCGGGCCGGTTGATCCAAATGCGGGCCCGGCCCAGGAGGTTTTTGGGCCGGATGAGCGCCCGGAACACGGCCGGGCTGGATTCCCGGGTGGGCAGGCCCGACCCGAGGGGCGGGTTTTGCAGGTGTTTACACACCCACCCGGCGCGGTTGCCTTTGACTTCGGGCCGGAGTTGGGGGGCGAGGGTGTTTTTGGGTGCTTTGAGGGCATCGGTAGTTTCCCAATCACCGAGGATGACAGAGCGGGCGGCAAGCCGGGAGGCTTGGGTGACGTCGAAGACGGTGGGTTCGGAGACTCGAACGGTTTCGACCAGGTGAGAGTCGTAGTCTTGGGGGAAGGAGTCGACTTCGGTGATGAGTATTTCGTTGTAGGAGCCGTGGAAGCGGTCGCTGATGCGTTCATCGAGGTCGGTGGGCCAGGCCACGGGGTCGTCGGTGGAGACGTCGGCGAGGTTGGTGTTGATGTCTTTGCGCCGGTCGGCTTCGATGAGGTCGGCGTGGGCGTCGTTGATTTCGCGGACGAGCCGGCTGAGCCCGGAGACGCGGAAGTCGTCGAGGACGGGCATGAGGTTGCGGGAGAGGGCGGACAGGAACCCGGTTTCGAATTGGCCGCGGTAGGCGTAAGCGATTTCGCCCATGGTTTCGTCAAGGTTGTAGGCGCGGCCGCGGCCGTTGATGGGTTGGAGTATGACGTCGACTTGGCCGGGTTTGGCGAGGGGATTGTAGTTGGTGGTTTTATGGCTGATGTTGTTGAGGGCGGGGAGGATGCGTTGTTGGATGAGGTCGGTGATTTCGTTGAGGACAGCTTCGACGAAGGGGACGCCCATGGTTGCCAGTTCTACCTCGCAGACGCTGATGAGGTTGTTCATGAGTTCGTCGGCGTAGGCGTAGATGGCCGTGTAAGCAGCATTATTGAGGTCGGTGGTGATAGTGGCGGCGAGGGCCGGGTGGGCGAGCCGATCGTAGACGGCGGCAGCCCATTCTTGGCCGCGTTGGCCTTCGACGTATTGGGGGAGGCTGTTGCGAAGGGTAGCGACGCAGGTGTCGGCGGCGGTGGCGAGTTCTTGGCCGAAGATGCTGCGGAGCCATTGGCCGATCATGTGGCCGGTGGGTTGGGTCGTCCGCATTTGGGGGAGGAATTTAAGGGAGGTGAAGACGTTGGGGAGTCGTTCTTCGAGTCGGGCTTTGAGTTGTTCTTCGGCGGTGGCGGGGTTGACGGGGTCGAGGTGGCCGCGGAGGAGCCGGTCGAAGGCCGAGCGGGCGAGGCGTTGGGCGGCGTATTCGGCGTATTTGTCGCGGCCCATGGAGAGTTGGGCGAAGCCCATGGTGCCCCAGGGCATGCCGTCCCAGGGAAGGCCGTTGGGTTCGGCCCAACCAAGATAGTTGCGGTTAGCGTCGGGGGATCCAGTGTTGCCGAGGGAGTAGGCGACGAAGCTTTCGCATGCTTGTTCGGAGTACATGAGGGCACTGAGGGCGCGGCCCAGCCCGCGGTAAACCCCGTTGGAGCTGCCGTCACCAAAGACTGCGCCTTGGTCACCCATGCGGTTGCCTATGGGGAACATTCGTGCGAAGGTAAAGGGTTCGTTGGCGCCGTTGATGCCGAGGGCGGAGAACAGTGCGGTATCGGATTCGACGGCGGCCCCGGATTGGGCGGCGACGGCTTCACCGAACATGGCGAGCGAGTTAGGCCAGGCGCCCATCATCATTTCTTTGGGTATTTCGGAGAACACCTCGGGGGTGAACATGAAGACGCCGGTGTGTTGGGGTTTGGAGTTGGGGAGGGTGGAGAGGATGCGACAAACGTCGAGGAACATGGAGGCACCCGCGCCGCCGGCCATGGAGGAGATGATGAGTATGACAGGGGATTGCAGGTTGGCGTCGGCGCGTTTGCCGGTGATTTTGTAGTTGAGTTCGTTGAGTTCTTTGATGGTTTCGGCGTTGTTGAGGACGTCGAGGGAGAGTTTGAGTCCTTCCTGGATTTTTTTGACGGCAGGGATGGTGAGCATGCGCCCAAGGGCCCGGTATTGGCCGGCGCCGTCAGAGACCGGGGTGGCGATGGAGCCGGGGTTGGCGGGAGCCCAGGTGGCGATTTCTTTCAGGCCACCATTGTTGACAAGTTCGCTGGAAACCCCAATGTCGAAGGTGGAGTAGCGTTGTGCGGATCCGATGCCGATGTAGCGGCCCCCGGCCTGGGGGACATTGGGGAGTTTGCTGGGGCCGTTTTCGGGGGTAAGAGGCACATCAATGGTGACGAATTGCCAGCATTTCGGCAGTTCGGTGCGTTCGGGTTCGATGTTGCGCATGAGCGCTTTTAGTTGGTCCATCATGTAGGCCTGGGTTTTGGCTCCAGAGCCGCCGCAACCGACAACTAAAAACTTCCGCATTGTCCGTGGGGTTTTCCGTTCGGTGCGTGGGTTACGCAAACGGGTCGTTACTATCGTTTTCGGTGGGCCGGTCGAGTGACGCTGTCCGGTGCACATCGTCGTCGTCCCGGCTGGGCTGGGGGTTCCGGCTGGTGCGCGGCGGTTGCGGTTTGCTGGGTGCGCCACCGAAGGGGTCGGGTTTCGCACCCGTGCTTTGCGACGCTGCGACGTGCGGCCCGTCCGCCCCGTCAGCGTCGGCGGGGGCTGGTTCGGGGAACCGGTCGAAGTAGTCCTTGGCCTTGGCCTGGGCTTCGGCAGCGAGGGCATCAATGTCGGGTTGTTGAATGTTAGGGTCGACGATGACAAGAAGTTGGCCCTTGTCCTTGGTGTATTTGTCGGCGTAAAGCACCCAGGTGCGGCGCAGGGCGAGCGGCAGTTTTGCCCGGCCTTTGACCTGCCGACCCAGGTTGCCGATGGAGGGGCCGTCTTCCGCCGCCGCGTATGCGGAGCTGAACGGGTTGAACCCGTAGCGGGCCCGGATTTTCTTGCCGGCGAGCACGACTTCGCGGGATTGCGGTTTCACCCCGGGGGTGTTGAGCACCAGTTCGTCGAAAGTGAACGTGAGGTTTTGGCCGGTATCTTCCCGAACCAGCCGGCCGTTCTTGATGGCCACTGGGATGCTCTTGGCGTGCAGGGTGGATTGCACCAGCAGGCCGGTGAGGTATTTGATGAGGTAGAGGATGATGAGCGGGATGAGGATGGCCAGGATGAGCACGAGTACGAACACGCCGGCAAACACGGGCTTGTTCACGGGTGCCTGCATGGTGCCGGTGAATTGGACGGCGACTTCGCCGTCTTCACCGGTTTTCAGGCTTTCCAGTTTCACTAAACTATTGACCGCAATTGGCCCGTCGACAAGCTTGTCGGTGCGGATAATCAGCGGCAGGGAGCCTTTTTGCCCGGCCTGGAGGGTGAGGGCTTTTTCGCTGCTGTTGTTCGGTGCTTCGAATTTCAGCGGTGTTGCCCCCTCCGGGGTGGTGATTTTCGTGCCGGTGGCTTTTTCGTCGATCCACAGTTTGCCGGGGCCTTCCACGGGGACCGAGACCTGGGTTTCCAGCTGGTTGACTTTAATATCAACCTGACCAGCCACCTTCGGGAAGTTGCTGGGGCTGATTGCCACCGGGTAGCGGGCCACCACGGGTGTGAGTTGGGTGCCGGGCTTGTTGTCCTTGCCCTTGGTCACAATGGCAGTGCTCAGGGTGATTTCGCCGGTTGACGGCTTGTCAATGACTTTCAGCGGCACAACCACGGGGAACCCGTCACCGATGGAGGTGGGTTCAATGAGGTTGATGGGTTCGGAACCGTCGGCGGGGGCGAATTTTGCCTCCAGTTTGGCTTCGCCTTCAAGTTTTTGGGGTTGCCCATCCCGATTCACCAAGGCCACGTGGATGACTTCGTTATTGCTGAGCCCAATAACTTCCTTGTCGTTGAGTTCTTCAGCAACAGTGGTGAGGCCGGGGAAGATTTGGGCTTTCGCCGAGTATTGGGTGTTGGTGCCTTCCTTGGCCTGGTAGCCGAAGAGCCATTCCCCGGCCCAGTCGCCGGCCTGGTCTTTCGACATGGTGATGTCTACCATGCCGGGCACGCTGTCGCCCCGCTCTACCTTGATGCTCACATCATCGTTAGAGGCGGAACTGCCCTTGAGGGGGATTTCCTTGCCCCGGGGGGTGATGAGCACGGGGATGAGCGCATCATTGTCGACAATCTCATTCGGCACTGCGGAGATTCGCACCTCGGTGATGGAATTGTCCAGCATGAACCGCATCTTGCTTGCTGTATTGCCGTGGTGTTCCACCACCGCGTTGTTCGGCAGAATGGATCGGAAGGCGCTAAACAACGATGCCGCATTGGATTCGGCGTTGAAGAACGCCCCATTGGGCACGGTGTCGATGGCGCAGTCGTTGCCTTCCGACATGGATCGCAGGATTTGCTCGGGCGATTCTTCCCCGGAGGGGATCAGGCCCACGGTAAACAGTTGAATGTTGGCATCCCGGAGTTTTTTCACCTGTCCGTCGGCGGAACAAATGGCTTTCTGGGCCACAATGTCGGCCTTTTGATCCCCCTGGACGGTGAGTTTCCCGTCGGTGAAAAACAGGATGGCCTTACAGCTTTCCGGGTCGGGCCGGCTAGCCAGGTCCGCCATGGCGCCGTTGAGGGCGGTGCCGTAGTCGGTGAACACATCATTATTGCGCTGGTCGAAGCCTTGGATGGGTGGGGTGAGGTCCCCTGCATGATCCCGCACATTGACCCAACCACCGTACACGTCTGGCTGCGACCGGTAGCCCTGACCGAACCCGGACAATTTCACATTAATGTCCGCGTTGCTTTCCTGGGCGAATTTTCCTAGTTGAGTGACCAGGTCCTGCATGGCGGGAACACGTATGTTATTGGGGTCGGTGGCGGGTTTACCGCCATGCCCCTTGAGCGACGCCGATTCGTCAATCACGAAAATCAGGTCGGCTTTTTTCTTATTGTCAATGCAGGTATTGAGTTTTTTAATGTTCTCCCTACCCGAGGGGGACACTTCGGCGTCTTCCGCCTGGACTACGCCGGGCAGGGCCAGTACGCCGATAATGGCGATAACGGCGAACGTGGAGAGAATCCGCCACAGAGGTGGTGCAGTCAAACTTTTCATATTGGTTCCCTTTTTACCCGTTTTTACCCGACTGTTTTTGATAACCACAAGGCGATTTCGAACGCGGTGCCCACAACCGCCAGCGACCCAATGATAATGGTGGCCCGCATGAGCACATATTGCATTGGGTTTTCGATATAGAAGTTTTCCGCTTGTCGACGATTGTCCGCCCGCATATGCATCCCAATCAGGAGGAAACCCACAATACCGGCCATGACCCAGCCGCAAATAGCATAATTGTGGAACATTGTGTCGGTCGCGCTCCCACCAACAGCGAACGCCAATATAGCGAGCACCGCGGCAATCATGGCGGCCACGAATGCCGGAATGACGTAATACCACGGCCCACTCACCGGAGTGCGATGCGCCACGGGGGCAGCGGTGTCACCGAAGGTATCAGCCGGTGTGCTGGGGTTGGTGGTACCGAAAGGGTCGAATTGGCCTTTTCGGACAGTAGTGTCCCCAGTTTTCACCGGTTCCACCTGGGAAAACGGGTCGTGCGCCTGGCTGGGGGCAGAGTTGCTAAACGGGTCGCCAGCGCCACCGCCGGTTGAAGCGGACATGTGCGGTATTCTCCTCAAACTGATAGTTGGTTCCTGGGATGTGCCGATAGGTTTTCCGGCCCTAAACCCAAAGTAGTCCCCGCATGAAAGACACATGCGAGGATTCTAATAATTTTACTGGTCAGGGCCGGAAAACATAAGCAAACCGTCCGCTGCTGGCGATAATCATAATCAAGTCGACAAATACCCAAATGCTTAACGCAATCAACAAGGGTATTCCTATGAGAAGGAAGGAAAACAACCACCCCACGAGCAAAAGCACTAGCTGCGCCGCCCCCATCCCATTGAACCCGGTATAGAAATTATGCGCCCCAAAAACACCGAAGAACAGGCAAAACAAGATAGCAATGGCTTTATCTTTCGGCGGGTTCTGCTGGAGCGGCGCCGCATAATACTGTTGTTGCTGCGGCAACACCCCATATTGTGGCTGCTGCTGCGGCACAGGCACCCCATATTGTGCACTGTAATCATAGCCAGATGCTGGCTGCTGCCAATCGGTGCCCCCCACAGGCGTAGGATTATAACCATAATCTGCTACAGGATCGGGACTATATGAAGGATTAGCGGCAAGACCATTAGGGTCATACTGCGACCCCAAACCACCCGGTTGGCTACCCAAAAATGGATTATTCACCGAATCAGGTTGCTGACCGCTGTTGTAAGGGTATGTCATGAGGTTGATCTCCAATCACTTCCAGTTTCCCACACGTCAAATCTTAGCCACAGAAAGTATCCGGTGTCTCGATATGATGTTATGGATACACTCGTCATCTTAAGCTGAATGCCAGACATCCGCTTTCGACTGCTACAGCCATTCCCGAAGCTTCTTTGAGGCACCCAGAAAAAACCACAGTTAAAACCCTATTTAAAATACCTGGTTTCTGCTATCCCCCGCACCACCCCCCATGACTCAAATCTCACACCCCAACCTCTTTCACGAAAAAGATTGGGGTTAGAAACAAACCTCTGGTTATTCTCCCTCCACCGGGTCAGCAGCCGAAATTCGCGCGGCAGCCTCCAACAGCATCCACCCGGAAAGCTGCACCGACAAATCCCGCTCATCAATCCGCACCAACCGCACATAATCACTCAACGGTTTCGTCGTCAACCCATAATTATGCGGCAGTTTCGCATCACCCAACCAGTCAGAGGCAAACACCGGCAGCCCATCAACCTCCAGGCGATGATTCCACACGCTTTCCGCACTCGACAGCACCAGCTTCCGGGCCAGCTTCTTCGCCGCCACATTAGCCTCACTATCGTCCGGCAGCCGCACCGCAACATCAGCTAAATACCGGGCCAGAATCCCCTTAAACAGGCCACCATCACCATCGCGGGTATCCCAGTTAATCACCCCCGTTGGTGTGGCCATGTCTTTCTCCACCGCATGCAACACACTCCGCACATGCGCCTGATAGGCCATGGAATCCTCATAGGTTTCCGGCGACTCCCGCAGCCGCAACGTCAATTCCAAACAGGCACCCATCATCACCCCCTGGCAATAGGGGTGCAGGTTTTTCACCACTTCCGGCCCATTCATCGACATGCGAATGCCATCCATCACCAACCCATGGTCGTCGATAAGCTCATCGAACACCCAATCCACTAAAAACCGCGCCTTGGCGACCTGGCCGGTGCGCGCCATCAGAATCGCACCGGGGCCATTCGTGGGAACGTTGAAAAACATTTCCCCCACCCGCCATGGCAGCACCGCCATGACCGGGTCGATGCCGTCCAAAATGTTTTCCTCTAACGCCACCAACGACTTCTTTTTCGTCCGCCGCGGATTCAGCACCTTATGGGCCCGCCCCAACGCTAACGCCAACCACAACTTATCGTCATAATAATTATTGCGGGTAAACTGGCCTAAATTACGCACCCGAATACCAGTAATAGTCTGCTGAATCCGCTGCTTACGGGCCTTAGTGGGGCGACGAATGGCGGCATCAACCAAGCAATCAAGATAATGCGCCTGCCACCAATAATGCCAACGGTAAAACAGTTTTTCCTTCGTGTGCGGCGGCCAGGCGGCAACCGCTAAATTCGTGTTGGGAAGACCCCACACCCGGCTAGCATGACGCTCGTTGATGGCGGATTCAGCGAGGTCGGCACGATGGAGCCATTTTTCATTCACTGATTATTCTCCGCTTCTGTCACCTAATTAATTTTAAGAAAATATGTCGTTAAACAGCTCAATAAACTATATAGCTGGACTTTCAAAAATATAACATAAAGATAACGGATATGCTGGACATAATTCCAATTCTTGCAACATTTTTCACTCCTCCCCCACCAGTGTGACAACCCGGCACACCAACCGCACCATAACGCATGCATTGCTAATCATTCAGATGAACTAGCTACCCCCGAACCACACCATATGCCACCCCGCCGTGTCACCATGCCAACGACAAATCGGCATGCTGCCGAATCCACGCATGCATGGCAATCCCCGCGGCCACCCCCGCATTAATCGACCGGGTCGACCCGAACTGGGCGATGGAACACGTCATCACCGCCGCCGCCTGCGCCGCCGCCGTCACCCCCGGACCCTCCTGGCCGAATAACAACAGGCACCGCTTCGGCAATTCCACCGTCTCTAACGGCACACTCCCCGGAGTGTTATCAATCGCCACCACCGTCAACCCGTGCTCCGCAGCCCACGCCACCACCGAATCCGTGGTGTCATGGTGCAGCAAATGCTGATACCGATCCGTCACCATCGCCCCCCGACGATTCCACCGGCGCCGACCCACAATATGCACCGTATCCACCGCAAACGCATTTGCTGTTCGCACAACAGTACCAATATTGGCGTCGTTTTCGAAATTCTCAATCGCAATATGCAACGCATGCCGCCGCGTATCAATATCCGCAACAATCGCCTCCCGCCGCAGGTAACGATACGCATCCACCACATTACGACGATCCCCCATAGCCAATAGCTCAGGGTCATAACGCGGATCATCAACCGGGGCCGGCTCGCCCGGATGCTCGACCTCCCACGGACCCACACCATGCTGGCCCTGACCCCACTCCGTCGGACCCGGCGTCGCCGACGCCTCCGACTCACCCATATTCGCACTCATGCCCAAAACCCCAACCGGCTACAGTCCCAAATCCGCCAACCCCAACACATACCGGTACTCCAAACCAGCAGCCGCAATCGCATCCTGAGCACCAGTATCCCGATCTACCACAGTGGCCACCCCCACCACCTCGGCGCCGGCCTCCCGCAACGCCGCAACCGCGGTCAACGGCGAATTCCCCGTCGTCGTAGTGTCCTCCACCACCAACACCCGCTTACCGGCCACATCCGGGCCCTCAATGCGGCGCTGCATACCATGCTTCTTCGCCTCCTTACGCACCACAAACGCATCAATCGGCCGGCCATCGGCATGCATAATGCTAGTCGCCACCGGATCCGCCCCCAACGTCAACCCCCCCACCGCAGCATAATCCCAATCAGCAGTAAGCTCCCGCAATAACTCCCCAATCAACCGGGACGCCCGATGCTCCAACGTAGCCCGACGCAAATCCACGTAGTAATCCGCCTCCTTCCCGGAAGACAAAATCACCTTGCCGTGCACCACGGCCAACTCCCGCACCAATTCGGCCAATTCCTGTTTCTTCGCCCCGGTTGACGTTGATTCATTCAGCATGAATCCCCACTTTAATCCTTTTGCTTACCATCGGTAAAAATAGACGGACCCTGCGACGTGTCCCGAATCACCCGCGTCCCAAAATAATCATTCGGATCCGCCGGCTTCCCCCCATCCGCAATCGGCGACACATCATCCATACCCACCTGCCGAGAATTCACACTCCCCCGCGACTCCTCCCGCACCCGCGACGGCAACACCACCGGCTCCTCCTTCGGCCGCAACTGCGGCATCGGCGGGGTCACCTCCGGCTCATCCTCATCCTCCGGCAGCTCCGGGGCCTGCGGCAACACCCGGGTCGGATCACTATCCTGATAGCTGATCGGCGGCATCGCACCCGGCGCCGGCGGCAACACATAGGCGGCATCCGCAAGCAGCGCCAACGGCTGGATCATGGCGTCCCAATCCTCCTCCACGCTCCCCTTCGGCGTGGCAGCCAGCACCCAACTCGACTCCAACCACATGGCGGTCACCTTCGCCGGCATTGTGGCAAACGCGGTCCCCACCCGGTCGTCAATGAACCGCTGCGCCGCGCCGGGATTATTGGAAAACACGTGGAAACCCTGGAACGTGGTCACCGACACCAGGTTTTCGAACTTATATGTGTCCGACTGCAAAATCCGGCGAATGTCAATAACCACATCGCTGGTGGCTTTACGACGCATGGCCATCACCGTCACCTGGCCCAAATCTACCAGCCATAATTCGTAACCAGCGGCAAACCCACTGACCACATCCTTGGCGGTGAGGTTGCTGGAGGCAAACCCATGCGACCACTCGTCACTCAGGTAGGGGTCTTCCTTCTGGTATTCAAACTCGTGTTCTTGGGCCCAATTACGGCGGGCCCGGGTAGCGGACCGCAACAGTCCGGTGAACGCCGACTTCGGCAACCGGGCATGGGCGGAAGGCAACACCATGGGTGGGGCGACAGTTTTCTTCTCCCGCGCAGCCGGTACCACCGACGCATCAGACTGGGCCGCAGGTTGTTGGGCCTGACCAGTGGTGGTAGTGGTGTCCGGCGACTCATGCCCTCCCACCCCGCCGCCCAATCCCCCCGAACCGCCAGGCTCCTCGTCGTGGGAGTCGGCATCGTGATCGGCACCCGCCTCCCCGCCGGAACCCGCGACGCCGGTGGTGCCACGAGCCCCGGTGGCACGGGTGATATGCGGGGTTTTTGTAATGGTGAACGGCTGGCGTTCCGGGGTGGCCGGCTGCTGCGGTGGC
>ERZ773055.868-NODE-868-length-15705-cov-18.619553_pt1 | contig 15705 bp, 20 predicted proteins | sample MGYA00580515_ERZ773055 | MGnify/ENA primary metagenome ERZ773055 (study PRJEB29015, sample SAMEA2737993) | human oral metagenome | biome: human oral; feature: human-associated habitat; material: dental | place: China | collected 2064 ...
TAATGTTAATACTTGCTGTTATTATAAAAATAGTATATGTATTATCAGGAGATTTAAAAAGTATATTATATGTACAAAAGAGGATTGGAAAAGATGGAAAACCAATTAACATGTATAAGTTTAGAAGTAAAGCTAAAAGAGATCTAGAACAAACTAATACAAAATTCTTAGGAGTAATATTAAATAAGGTGAATGAAAAAGAATTAGGATATGGTGATTATGGAGCATATCGGAGTAAATTCATAATTAAAATAAAGTATAAAAAGATTACTAGATGAAAGGAATGATAATGAAAAGAATAGATATAAAAAAGATAAGATATATAATATTTAAAAGATTAATTTCTATGGTGGCTGGAATTATAGGAATAGTAACTTTAATTCCAGTAATTATATTTGTACTTATAATGAAAATTATTTATAAAGAGAGAGGACCTATATTTTTTTGTCAAAATAGAATTGGAAAAAATGGAAAAGAATTTAAATTAATAAAATTTAGAAGTATGGTTGTAGGTGCAGATAAGAAATTGAAAGAATATTTAGATAATAATCCTAAAGAAAAAGAATATTATAATAAATATAAAAAATTAAAAAGTGACCCGAGGATAACAAAAGTTGGAAGAATTTTAAGAAAAACATCTTTGGATGAATGGCCACAATTTATGCAATGCCTTAGTACTTTAGATTTAATAGGACCTAGGCCTTATTTACCTAAAGAAAAAGAAGAAATGGGTGAGTATTATGAAAAAATAATAAAATTTAGACCACGGGATTACAGGACCATGGCAAGTCTCAGGAAGAAATAAAATTACATTTAAATCAAGATTAAAAATAGATGAAGAATATTGTAAAAAATATTCAATAAAAAATGATATTATAATATTAATAAAGACTATTAAAGTGGTTTTAAATGGAGAAGGAGCATTATAATTTGAAAAAGTTAATTGTTGGACATATAATTCGGAAAATGGATAGGCCGGTGGTGTTGAATCGGTTGTTATGAATTATTATAGAAATATAGATAAAGATAAAATACAATTCCATTTTTTATGTGATGAAGACTCAACAAATATTCCATATGAAGAAATAGAAAAAATGGGCGGAAAAGTTATAATTATTCCACCGTATCAGAGATTATTTGAATATCAAAAAGAATTATATAGAATTTTTAAGGAAAATAATTATAAGATTGTACATTCACATATAAGTACACTTTCAGTATTCCCTTTAAGAATAGCTAAAAAAGCAGGAGTACCAATTAGAATAGCACATAGTCATTCTACAAGTAACAAGAAAGAATGGAAGAGAAATTTAATAAAAAACATATTAAGACCATTTTCAAAGGTGTATGCAAATCAGTTTTTTGCATGTTCAGAGTTATCAGGAAGGTGGCTTTTTGGAGAAAAGGCTTTTAAAAATAACAAGATTAAAATTATTAATAATGCTATTGATTTAGAAAAGTTTAAATTTAATAAAGAAATTAGGAATAAAATAAGAGAAAAATTAAACATATTAGAAGACACAGTATTAATAGGACATATTGGAAGATTTGTAACACAAAAAAATCATGAGTTTTTAATTGAGGTCTTTAATGATATATATAAAGGAAGAAAGAATTCAAAACTTATTTTAATAGGACAAGGAAATTTAAAAAAGAAGATAGTTAAAAAAGTAGAAGAATTAGGCTTAAAAGATAATGTTATATTTACAGGTCAAATTAATAATGTTAGTGATTATTATAATGCAATGGATATATTTATACTTCCAAGTCTTTATGAAGGCTTACCAGTTGTTGGAATAGAAGCGCAAGCAAATGGACTTTTATGTGAATTTTCAACAGATATGACAAAAGAAACAAAAGTTTTAAATACTACAAGATTCATAAGCTTAAAAGAGACTCCTGAAAATTGGGCAAAAATAATATTAGAAGATTATAAAAATTTTAAGAGAAAAGATAGTTTTGATGAAATGACAGAGAATAATTTTAATATAATTAAGGAAGCAAAAAAATTAGAAGAATATTATATAGAAAAGAGGAAAAATATAAATGAAGATAGTTATAACTAATGCATATACATGGTATAACAAAGGAGATGCAGGAATATTATTAGCAACAATTGATGTGCTTAAAAAGGTATATAAAGATGCAGAATTTAGCATATTATCATTCGCACCAGATACAGATAGAATAAAATATTCTACAGATAAAAGTATCAAAGAAGTTGAGAGTAATATATTAAATCCACATCCATATAAACATACAAAAATTGGTAGAATTTTAGCAATTGGAAAATTATTTTTTAAGATGTTGCAAATGCAGATAGGACTAAAATTATTTAGGAAGAATACTATAAAGAAAAATAAAAGTTTAGAATTATTAGAAAATGCAGATATAATTGTTGTATGTGGTGGAGGTTTTTTGGGAGGTAAAAAGTTAGATAGTTTAATGCATATATATCAAATATATGTAGATACATTATTTAAAAAACCAGTGTATGTTATGGGAAATAGTATTGAGCCTATTTCTAATAAAGTTGTTAAGAAGTATACAGAAGGAGTGTTAAAAAGGGTAGATTATATATTTGCAAGGGAAAAAATAACGGAAGAATATTTAAAAAAGATATTACCATTTAATAAATTTTGTAGAATACCAGATATGGCATTTAGTTTAGAAGATAAAGAATATGAATTTGATTATATGGATAAATTAAAAAAAGAAAATGATATTATAATTGGAATAACTGTAAGAAATTGGAATTTTCCAAATGTAAAAGATAAAAATAAGGCAAAAGAAAATTATCTTAAAGCGGTAGCTGATTCAATGGATTTTATAATAGAAAAATATAATTCAGTATTTGTTTTTGTACCACAAGTTATAGTTGAATTTGGTGATGATACAGAAACAGCTAAAGAAATTAAAAAAATAATGAAGAACAGCAATAAATTTGTGATTAGAAATGATGATTATTCTCCATATGAAATAAAAGCAATGGCTAGTAATTGTGATTATTTTATTGGAACGAGAATGCATTCTAATATATTTGCAACAAGTATGAAGATACCAACAACTGCAATAGCATATGAAAAGAAAACAAATGGAATAATGGAAACAGTTAATATGAGTGATTATGTTGTCGAAATAGATACAATTACTAAAGAAGAATTAATAAATACAATAGAAAAAATGATAAATAATAGAAAAGAAATAATTAAAATATTAAATAAGAGAATACCAGAGATTAGAAAAGAAATAGAAGAAAAAACTATAAAAGTTTTAAAAGGAAGAGAGTAAATATGACAGCAGGATTTTTCTTTGATACATTTTTATTAAAAAAAGATAATAAATTTTATGGGATGACACTTACATATGATTTTTTAAAAGAAAGATATTTAAAATATTATGATAAGTTAATTGTAAGTACAAGGTGTAAGAATATTGAACAAGAAAAAGGTGATTCTTTAGGATATAAAATTACAGAAGGTGAAAATGTAAAAGTTATTCCAATTAAAAATTATAATAAAATACCGGATTCAATTTTAAAAAGAAAAATTATAAAAAAAGAAATTGAAGATATACTTGATAAATGTGATCTAGCTATAATTAGAATGCCTAGTGTTATTGGAAATATAGCTTGCGATATATGTAGAAAAAAGAATATTAAATATAAGATTGAAATGGTAGCATGTCCTTGGGGAGGGTATACTAATCATAAGAATAAATATGGAAAAATAGTTGCTCCTATTATGTTTTTGAGAACAAAATATAATTTAAAAAAAGCAAAAGAAGTATTATATGTTACGGAAAAATTCTTACAAAGAAGATATCCTACTAAAGGAAAAGAAACTTCATGTTCTGATGTTGTTTTAGGTAAGATTGATAAAGAAATTTTAGAAATTAGGAAAGCTAAAATAGATAAGAAAGTTGAAAATAGTACAATTAAACTATTTACTATAGGCAGTTTAGATTTAAAATACAAAGGTCAAGAATATGTTATAAAAGCCTTAGGAAAATTAAAAAAAGAAGGAATAAATAATTTTAAATATTATTTAATAGGAAATGGGAGTGATGAATATTTAAAGAAAATTGCTATAAAAAATAATGTTAAAGATGAAGTTATATTTTTAGGTACGATTCAACATAAAGAAATATTTGAAAAAATAGATGAAATGGATATATATATACAATCTAGTTTAATAGAAGGACTGCCAAGAGCTATATTGGAAGCGATGAGCAGAGCATGCCCGGCTATTGGTACAAATGCAGGTGGGATACCAGAACTTATAAACGAAAAATATATATTTAAAAAGAAAGATGTTAATGGATTAGTAAAAATTTTAAAAAGCATAAATAAATTTAAGTTAAATGAAATGGCAAAATATAGTTTTGAAAAAGTCCAAGAATTTAAAAGAGAAAAATTGGAAAATAAAAGAAGAAAATTCTATTGCGGGTAGAAGAAAGGAAAGCTAATGAAAATAGTATACATAGTTAAATCTAGATTACATTTTTATCCACCTTGCGTGTCTCAAATAAGAATGTTAAAAAAACTTGGGTATGATATTGAAGTATTATATGGAACATGCCATGAGAGAACTTTAGATATATTAGAAAAAGAAAACATAAAGTGTTATAAGGTTTCCGATATAGAGGAAGAATATTTTGGTAAAGTTAATAAATTAAAAGGATGGATGAAATTTAGAAAAGATTTATCAAAATATTTAAAAAAATATAATGATAAAGAAGTTATATATTGGTTTGGTAATGCAGAAACTGTAATTCCTATGAAAGGTTTATTGAAGGGGAAAGAATATATAGTTTCGCTTTTAGAACTATTGGATAATGACAAAGTAAAAAGAAAGCTTTTACATGGGATATTGGAAAATTCAATAGGAATAACATGCTGTGAAGAAACAAGAGCATATATAGTTAAATTTTGGTATAAATTAAAAAAGTTACCAACAATATTTCCAAATAAACCATATGAGCAGATAACAGAAAAAAGAGCAAGACCATCTAGTGGTATAACAAAAAAAATTATAGATGATATAAAAGATGAAGAGGTTGTAGTTTATCAAGGATATTTACAAAATACAGAAGAATTATTAGAAATTGCAAAAGCATTAAAAGAATCGGGAAAAAATTATAAGTTTGTACTTATGGGAATAGATCAGTATAATAGTTTTGAGAAAATAAAGGAAATATATAATAATTGTGTATTTTATTCATATGTACCTGCACCTATTCATTTAGAGGTTACAAGTTATGCAAAAATAGGAATCTTATTTTATAGACCTACAATACTTAATAATGCATATTGTGCACCCAATAAGATATTTGAATATGGGGGATTTGGAATACCTATGCTAGGAAATGATATACCAGGTCTTAAAAATACAGTTGGAGCAAATGGGGCAGGAAAATGTATTAAGTTAGAAAAAAAATATATTCTAGAAGCTTTAAAAGAAATAGAAGAAAACTATAAAGAATTTTCAAAAAAATCCAGAGAATATTTTGAAAGTATTGATAATCTTAAAACTATGAAAGAATTTATGGAAGAAGTAATAAAATAGAAAGGAATTATACAAGTATTTGTTTAATTAAAGAAATAAATGAAGAAAATAACGATTTCAAAAACTGGATTAATATTGTTTATAATGATATTTTTTTCACTGAAAATAGGATCTATATCATATATATCTAATTATTTAAATATAATTTGGCATGTAGGTGCTATTTTAACAATTATTTTAGGAATAGGGATAATTTTGAAAAATAGGAAAATGCAAAGTATTGATATTATAGTAATTATATTTTATTTGATTTTAACAGTAGCAACTATATTAAATAAAGGATCAATAGCAGATTGTATAAAAGAACTAATATCTTTCTTTGCATTATATGTTACATTGTGTATTGGATTGAATCAGGATTCAAATAAGTATATAAAACTTATGAACAGATATTTATTAGTATATACATTATTAAATACTGTAAGTGCAATAATATTTTACCCGAATTCTATGTTTAGAGATAATAATAATCCAATATTCTTTTTAGGAGGAGACAATACTTCGATAAGATTGTATTTAGCATCAATTTTGTTTTATTTTTTAAATAATTATATTAAAACAAGAAAAGTAAAAATACCAATACTTCCATTGCTAAATTTATTAGTATTTTCTGTACTTAGAGATATTGGAGGAGGAAAAGTTTGTTTTTTAGTTGTATTCATAGGAATTTTATATTTAAGATTTGCAAAAACAATTCCACAAAGAGTTATTAGATATATTATGATATTTAATATTGTATTATTTTTAATATTAGTAGTTTTTAATAAAATGAGTATTTTTAGTTTTTTTATAGTAGATATTTTAAATAGAAATCTAACATTAACAGATAGAACTGTTATATGGGAAGTTACAATAAATCAAATAATTCGTAAACCAATATTTGGATATGGATTTATAGATGGGTTAAAATTTCAACAGATGTTACATGGTATAACAGGAATAAATGCACATAATACATATTTAATGATATTATTTAACGGTGGAGTTATTGCATTGAGCTTATTTATATATATATTTATATTAGCTTCAAAAAGATTTGATAGTAAAAAACATAGGAAGTGGTTATATGCAATACCAATAGTATTAATGACGCTAATGATTAGAGCACAAATAGAAGGATGGGATGTTGTATGGATAATATTATTTTTAAAAATGGCATATTCATATAACAATATAGAAAACATTGTAGATAATGAAGAGTAGGAAAATAGATGGAGAAACATGTAGGAAAGATTAAAGAAATATTAAAATCAAAAGTATTGAAAAATGGAATATGGTTGATAATATTACAAATAGTTAATACGATTATACCAGTAATAACAATTCCATATATAACAAGAATTTTAGGAGCAAGTGAGTATGGGGTGTTTTCTATTGCGTTAAATTGGATACTATACTTACAAGTATTAGTTGAGTTTGGATTTGGACTAAATGGAGCAAGAAAAGTTGCAATGCTTAAAGAAAATAACAAAAAAGAACTAAATAAAATATATAATGATATTATAAGTTCAAGAATAGTACTTTTAATAATATCATTTGTTGTAATCAATATTATTGCATTAGTATCAAAATTTGAAACAAAAGTATATATAGGAATGCTAGTACTTTTTACAATGATAATTGGGACAACATTTCAATTAACTTGGTTATTTCAAGGAAAACAAGATATGAAATTTATAACAATTATTAATGTTATAGCAAGAATAATATCATTTACATTAATATTTATATTAGTTAAGACTTCGAATGATTTATATTTATATTGTTTGTTATATTCAATTACGATGCTTATATCAAGTATAATTAGTAATATAATAGCATATAAAAAATATGGATTAAAATTTAAATTTTCAGGGTTTATAGAAATAAAAGAAGAGATAGAAGATGCCAAATACTTATTTGCATCTTCTGCAATGGCAAAAATATTTAATGGATTTGGAATTACGATTTTAGGTATAGTTTCAACAAGTAAAATAACAGGGATATATTCTGCAATATTTAAATTACCATATGTACTTACAATGTTTTTTTATCCAATAACACAGGCAATATATCCATATATAAGTTCAAAATTTAAAAATAATTATAATTCAGGTATAAATACTGTTAAAAAAATGTCAATTCCAATATTCTTAATATTTCTAATACCTGCTATAATAATAGTTTTATTTAGAAATAATATTATAAATTTAATGTTTGGAGATGAATATGTAGGATATTCGTTTATAGTAATACCACTTGTACTTCAATTTTTGTTTGCAATAATAAATAACCTATTAGGAATACAAATTTTAGTGGCAAGTGGAAATCAAAAAAGATATAGTATATCATTAATGATTAGTTGTATAGCAATAGTTGCATTTAATATAATTTTAGGAAAGCTATTTACAATATATGGTGTTGCATGGGCAGCATTTTTAAGTGAAATAATTTTAACAATAGCTCTTATATTTAACTGTAAAAAAATGGAGAAAAAAAATGAAAATTAAAGAAGTTTTAAAAAAGATGATTTTTGGGTATAAATCATCAAGTGAAGAGTATATAAAATATATTAAAAATAAAGGAGCTAAGATAGGAGAAAATTGTCATATTTTTTGCCCCAAAGATACTAGTATAGATACAAGTAACTTATATTTATTAGAAATAGGAAATAATGTAAAAATAACAGGACCTACTACAATATTAATGCACGATTATTCAACATGTGTAATTAATAGATTAGATAAAAAAATATATGGAAAACAGAGAAAAGTAAAAATAGGAAATAATATTTTTTTAGGATGGGGATGTACAATTTTGTGTGGAACTGAAATAGGAGATAATACAATTATAGGAGCAGGGGCTGTAGTATCTGGAAAATTAGAGAAAAATTCTGTATATGCTGGAAACCCAGCAAAAAAAATATGTACAATAGAAGACTATAAAAAAAAGGTTACTGAAAAACAGTTGGAAGATGCAAAAAATATATATACTGAATATAAAAGTAGACATAGTATAATACCTCCAATAGAAATATTTCATGAATATTTCTATTTATTTACTAAAAGTGATGAGAATTTAGTAGGAATATTTAGATCTAAAATTTTAGAAGAAAAAATAGAATTCAAAAATGAGAAACCATTGTTTGAAAATTATAAAGAATTTTGTAAATACTGTGAAAATAAAGGAGAATGAAATATGATAAAAGTAATGAGTATATTTGGAACAAGACCTGAAGCAATAAAAATGGCACCACTTATAAAAGAATTAGAGAGAAGAAAAGAGATAAAAAGTATTGTATGTGTAACAGCACAACATAGACAAATGTTAGATCAAGTACTTGAAACATTTAAAATAAAACCAGATTATGATTTAGATATTATGAAGCAAGGTCAAAGTTTGTCAGAAATAACAACAAGAGTATTAAATGGGGTAGAAAAAGTTATAAAAGAAGTTGAACCAGATATAATACTTATACATGGTGATACAACTACAACTTTTGCAGGTGCTTTAGCAGCATTTTATAATCAAGTTGCAATAGGACATGTTGAGGCAGGACTTAGAACATATGATAAGTATTCTCCATTTCCAGAAGAGATGAATAGGCAAATGGTTGATTGTATGACAGATATGTATTTTGCACCAACAGAATTAAGTAAACAGAATTTATTAAAACAGAATATCTTAGAAGAAAAGATATATGTTACAGGAAATACTGTTATAGATGCAATGAAAACAACAATAAAGGAAGAATATAATAATGAGGTATTTGATTGGGTAGGGGATAATAAAATGTTATTATTAACTTCTCATAGAAGGGAAAATTTGGGAGAACCTATGAAGAGAATTTTTAAAGGAGTAAAGAGAGCAATTGATGAGAGAAATGATCTAAAAGTGGTTTATCCAATTCATTTAAATCCTAAAATAAGAGAAATAGCATATGAGATTTTTAAAGATGATTCTAAAATTAAGTTTATAGAACCATTAGAAGTTTTTGATTTTCATAATTTTCAAAAAAGAGCATATATAATATTATCAGATTCAGGTGGAATACAAGAAGAAGCACCTAGTCTAGGAAAGCCAGTACTTGTATTAAGAGATACAACAGAAAGACCAGAAGGAATAGAAGCAGGAACATTAAAACTTGTTGGAACAGATGAAGATATTATATATAATGAAATAATAAATCTTGTAGAAAATGAACAAGAATATAAAAATATGAGTAAAGCAAAAAATCCATATGGAGATGGACTTGCAAGTAAAAGAATAGTTGATGCAATTATAGAAAAATTTAAATAAAATAATTTAAATAGAAAGAGGAAAAGAAAATAGAAGAAAGAGGAAAAAGGTATAAGGAAAGAAAAAAAATAATAAATATAAAATTAATATTAGTTTTAATAGGATGCATAACAATATTTTGCTTTTCAGAATTTTCTGCAGGAGAATCAACAAAACAAAGTAGAGGGTTAACATATAATATATTGAAAGTTTTAAATGGAAATAAGTTAACTGAAAAAGAACTAGTAAAACTTACTAAAAGAGTAAATCCAGTAATAAGAAAAATAGCACATTTTAGTATATATATGATACTTGCAATATTTACATATATGTTTATAGAAGAATTAAATATTAAAAGTAAAAGCGAAAAGGAAAGATTACGAAAAAATATATTATATACATGTATATTTTGTATTATATATGCAATATTTGATGAAATACATCAAATATATGTACCGGGAAGAACAGGAAAAGTAATAGATGTTGTGATAGATACATTAGGTTCTTGTATGGGAATATCAATATTATTATTAAATAATTCTTTAAAAATAATACGTAAAAAGCCTTGATTTCATTGACATAAGATAGGGCGTATGGTATTATATAATAGCATGTAAAGTGCACACATCGTTTTATGATACAAGATGCTTCTAAATGTATCAAACCTTTGGCATAGGTAAAAATGCTATATTCAAATGGAGGTGTAAAATGGCAGCAAAAGGACCAAGAGAAAACATAACATTAGAATGTACTGATTGTAAACGTAGAAACTATATTACAAGCAAAAACAAAAGACATAATACAGAAAGATTAGAATTAGTTAAATTTTGTAAATATTGTAATAAAAGAACAGTACATAAAGAAACAAAATAGCTAAATAAGCCTTAGGAGGGAAGAATGGCTAAAAAGAAAAATGATAAAAAATCAATAGAAAAAAATAAATCAGATGTTGCAACAATTGGAAATGAACTTAAAAAAGTATCATGGCCAAGTGCAGGTGAATTATCAAAAGCAACAGCATCAGTTGTATTCTTAGTTATAATTGTAGCTTTAATAATATTTTTATCAGATTCATTATTTTCTTTAGGATTTAAAAAAGTAACAGGACCTATAATTGAAAGACAAAAGAAAGAACAAAATATAGGTACAAACACTTCAAATAGTGAAAAAACTAAAACAGAAGAAAAGAAATCTGAAGAAAATAAGGAAGATAAAAAAGAAGAAAATAAAGAGGACAAAAAAGAAGAAAATAAAGAACAACAATAAATTTTAAGGAAAAGGAGGCAAAAATGTCTCAAAAACAAAAAAATGATTATAGTTCAGAACCATTATGGTATGTTGTTCATACATATTCAGGTTATGAAAATAAGGTTAAGACAGACTTAGAAAAAACTTTACAAAATAGAGATCTTCAAGATTATATATTTAAAATTGTTATACCAATGGAAGAACAAATAGAAATAAAAAAAGGTAAAACAAAGAAGAATTTAAGAAAAGTATTTCCAGGATATGTTCTTATAAAAATGATAGTAACTGAAGAAACATGGTATATTGTTAGAAATACAACAGGAGTTACAGGGTTTGTTGGAGCAGGCACAAAACCAATTCCACTTACAACAGAAGAAATAAGAAAAATGGGAATAGATGATTCAGTAATAGAAGTAGACTATGAAGTAGGAGACACTGTTGAAGTATTATCACAACCATTAGAAGGATATACTGGACAAGTTGAAGAAATAAACAAGGATAAAGGAAAAGTCAGAGTTTTAATAACAATGTTTGGAAGAGAAACATCTGTAGAATTAGACTTTGCCAATATTCAAAAGGCAAGTAAATAATATAGGAGGAAACTAAAAATGGCAGCAGAAAAAGAAATAGTACAACAAGTTAAATTACAAATAGATGCTGGGAAAGCAACAACAGCTCCACCAGTAGGGCCAGCATTAGGGTCAACAGGAATAAATATAATGCAATTTGTAAAAGATTTTAATGAAAAGACAGCAAGTCAAGCAGGAATGAAGATTCCAGTTGTTGTAAACATATATAAAGATAAATCTTTTACATATATAACTAAAGTTCCACCAATGGCAAATTTAATTAAGAAAGAATTAAATATACCAAAGGGATCGGGTAAACCTAATAAAGAAAAAGTTGCTAAAATGACTAAAGAACAAGTTAAAAAAGTAGCAGAATTAAAAATGCCAGACTTAAATGCAAATTCAATAGAAGCAGCAATGTCAATCGTTGAAGGAACAGCAAGATCAATGGGAATAATAGTAGAAGACTAAATTAAAATAAAAATATATAAAAAGTGGGAGGATGTATATCTGTTTGACCACAAGGAGGAAAAATGAAAAAGACAAAAGCAGCAAAAAAATCAGCAGAAATAGTAGATAAAAATAAATTATACACAGTAGAAGAAGCGTTTGAATTAATAGAAAAATTACCAAAAAGAAAATTTGATGAAACTGTTGAATTACATGTAAGATTAGGTGTAGATTCAAGAAATGCAGATCAACAAGTAAGAGGAACTGTAGTACTTCCAAATGGAACAGGTAAAACAGTTAGAGTGCTAGTAATAGCAAAAGGTGATAAAGCTAAAGAAGCGATGGATGCAGGAGCAGACTTTGTTGGAGCAGAAGAAATGATTACAAAAATTCAAAATGAAAACTGGTTTGAATATGATGTAATAGTAACAACACCAGATATGATGGGTGTAATTGGTAGAATAGGTAAAGTATTAGGACCTAAAGGATTAATGCCAAACCCTAAATCTGGAACAATAACAATGGATGTTAAAAAAGCAGTTCAAGATATTAAAGCAGGTAAGGTAGAATATAGACTTGATAAAACAAATATAACACATCTTGCAATAGGAAAAGTATCATTTGGACCAGAAAAATTAAAAGAAAATTATACAGCAATAATGGATGCTTTAGTAAAAGCAAAACCAGCTGCAGCAAAAGGACAATACATAAAAGGTATTGCATTAACAACAACAATGGGACCTGGAATAAAGGTTGCAAACTAATTAAAAAAATAGTATAATACTAAATATGAATAGTTACCGAAGACAATAGGCATATAAGTCCTATCGAGGGAAAAGAAGTAAAATATATATAAGTTATATGTAAAATAGTCTTAAGCCCTTTGTCTTCGGCAAAAGACTATTTTTAATATATATGGAGGTGTAGAAAATTGGCTAACGAAAAAATAATAGAATTAAAAAAACAAGAAGTAACAAAATTAGCTGAAAGATTCAAAAAAGCCAACATAATATTATTAACAGACTATAGAGGAATAAATGCAGAAGATGTAACTAAATTAAGAAAAGATTTAGGAAATGTTGAAGCAGAATATTCAGTTATAAAAAATAATATTATAAGAAGAGCTTTTGAAGAAATGGGAATCAAAGATTTTGAAGAAAAATTAGTTGGTCCTACAGCAGTTATAACTTGTGAAAGCGATTATTTAGCTACTTCAAAAGTAATATACAATTTCGTAAAAGAAAATGATTACTATACACTAAAAGCAGGAATGATAGAAGGAGAAGTAAAGACAACAGAAGAAATATTTACACTTGCACAACTTCCTTCAAAAGAAGAATTACTATCAAAACTTGCTGGAGTATTGCTTGCTAATATATCAAAACTTGCAGTTGCACTTGATCAAGTTAAACAACAAAAAGAATCAGGTGTAGAACCAGAAGTTAAAGAAGAAGCAAAAGAAGAAGTAAAAGCTGAAGAAACAGTAGAAGAAAAAACAGAACAAGAATAATTAATATACAAACAAAATAAAAACAAAAATAAAAGAATAAGGAGAATAAAAATGGCAAATATAGAAAAAATGTTAGAAGAAATAGAAAAAATGACAGTTATAGAATTAGCTGATTTAGTTAAAGCTATAGAAGAAAAATTTGGAGTATCTGCAGCAGCAGTAGCAGCACCAGCAGCAGCTGGAGAAGCAGCAGGAGCAGCTGAAAAATCAGAATTCGACGTAGAATTAACATCAGTAGGTGGAGCTAAGATCGAAGTTATGAAAGTTGTTAAAACAGTTTCAGGATTAGGATTAAAAGAAGCTAAAGAATTAGTTGATGGAGCACCAAAAGTTGTTAAATCAGGAGTTTCTAAAGACGAAGCTGAAGAAATTAAGAAACAATTAGAAGCAGCAGGAGCAACTGTAACTTTAAAATAATTAAACAATAATTAATATTTTATATGTATATATAGTTATAGTTATATCAATATTTTAACTTAAATATTTTAATGTTTATTGTTGACTTATTATATGATTATAATTATAATATACATATGCGACTATGGCGGAATTGGTAGACGCGCCAGACTTAGAATCTGGTGTTTAGGCGTGGAGGTTCGAGTCCTCTTAGTCGCACCATTAGATAATAAAAATAGCTAGTAATGTAAGAATGCTTATATTACTAGCTTTTTGCTATACATATTAAATTACCAGCTAAAATATTAAAAAATACTAAGATGTTGTTACAAACATACTACTTTAAAACTTGTTAATATATATTTAGAATGATAAGTTATATTAAAGAGAGGAAACAAATGAAAATATTTAAAAAGATAACTATAGTAAGTATATTACTAATAATTATGCTTACATATACACAAACATTGGTATTTGCAGCAGAGTCAGAATTAACACTAACTCCAAAACCAGAAACAAATAATATACATCTTAAATGGACAGGACCACAAAATAGTTCATATAAGGTGTTTCAAAAAAAGCCAGGGAGTAACAATTTCGAAACAATTGGTCTTACAGACTTTAGTAATACTGATGAAGAAGTTAGGGTGCTTAATGTGTATCCGGTTCCTATAGCTGGATATAATACACCAGATGTAAATGTGACATATTTAGATGGAAGCTCTGAAACAATACCTAAAACTGCATTATTAAAGGCCTGGATGGAAGGGCGGAACAGTAAATGAAGCAGGTAATGTTACTAACTTTAGAGCATATGGTAAGAATCCGGCTAATGGTAGACAAATAATTAAAGTTAAACATGTATCAACAAGAGAATTTGAAGCAAATCCTAATATGATATGGGATTATGATGTAATGATGCATGGAACATGGGAAGGAAATGGAAGAGACAGTATAAGTAATGCAGGGATAGGTGTTATTGAAAATTATATAAAAGCGGGAAAAGGAGTGATTACGGGTCATGATTCAATTGGAGATGTTTATGGAACCCAAATAGGACTGGGAAGAATAAGAAACTACTTTAACATAGAAGTTCGGAAACGTTGGTGTAGTTAATAATGAATCCAGTATACTGGGAAACGGGTATGATTTTAAAGCGTCATGGGCATTTGCTTCTGATAAAGTAAAGATAAATAAAAAAGGATTTTTAACGCAGTTTCCATGGAATTTAGGACCTGTTCGGAACGATATTAAATATACCTATGGCTCATACAATGGCAAATGTGGCGAAGGGCAATGTCTGGATGGAATTTATAGATACAGAAAGGTTTGAAGCTGATTCTGGGTGGCAAAAGGAGGTTAATTTTGATACATTACCTAAGACACCTGAATATAATTACAAGTATTATTTAACAACGTGGAATAATACTGCAATGATACAAACAGGACATAGTCAAGGAAAATCTACAGAAGATGAAAGAAAGGTACTTGCAAATACACTGTTTTACTTAAAACAACTAACACATAAGACAGAAATTTTAGATAATTCAGCAAGAGATATAGCAGATCCTAATAAGCCAGAAAATATAGTGTATAAGGTAGATGAACAAGGAAATGATATAATAGAGTTTAGAAAACCAGAAGATAATCGGAAGTACATATGAATACTATGTAAAAGGATTAGATGGTGATAGAGAGTTTACAAGTG
>ERZ773055.872-NODE-872-length-15674-cov-11.037710_pt1 | contig 15674 bp, 14 predicted proteins | sample MGYA00580515_ERZ773055 | MGnify/ENA primary metagenome ERZ773055 (study PRJEB29015, sample SAMEA2737993) | human oral metagenome | biome: human oral; feature: human-associated habitat; material: dental | place: China | collected 2064 ...
AAGCCGCCGTCAAGGCGGTCGAGACGGTCGATGCCTGCGTCGGCCGCTTCGTCGAAGCGGCGCAGAAGATGGGCGGCGAGGTTTGCATCATCGCCGATCACGGCAACGCTGACCGCATGGTTGACCACGCGACGGGGCAGCCCTTCACAGCGCATACTACGAATCCCGTGCCGTTTATATGCGTGTCCGACCGCGTGAAGAAGGCGCATAACGGTGCACTATGCGATATCGCACCGACGCTCTTGACGCTCGCAGGACTCGAAATTCCGCCCGAAATGACGGGCAAACCCCTCGTGGAAATGAAGTGAGGTTTGTTTTGCGGCGGGGGAAGGCAAGGCTTTTCCCCGCTATGTTTTTGTCAACGAAAGGAGAACGCAAGATATGAAAAAATCCGTTTGGAAGTCCTTCACCGCCCTCCTCGGCGTCCTTCTCGTCACCCTTCTCATCGCAGGCTGCGGACAGAAGGAAGAGCCGGAAGTCAGCATGGAATCCCTCGGCAAGGCGCTCCTCCAGGAAGACAAGGCCGGCATGGAGAAGTTCGGCATCAAGGAAGGAGAAGTCCGCGGTGCCTTCATGAAATCCTTCGTCACGGCCTTTAAGGCTGCTTCAGGCGGGCTTTTCACGAACGATCAAGCGCAGCAGATCGGCGAGGCTTGCCTCAATGCGCTGAAAAAATGCAATGTGAAGGCAAAGACGCTGGAAAAGAAGGACGACAAGGCGAAGGTCGAACTGACGATCGATACGATCGACGCAAGTTCGATAGATATGGATAAGATTGCGGAAGAGACGCAGGCGGGCGCTGCGAAAGATGCTGAGCTGGATACGCTCATGGACGCGTTTATGAAGAACTTTGCCAAGGCGATCGAGGGACTCCAACCGAAGGGCACGAAGACGATCCAGGTGGAATGCACCTATGACAGCTCCAAGGGCGTATGGCTGCCGAACGATATGGTGGGCACGTCAGATAAGATTCTCGAAACGGCGGGAGGAGAGCTGATGAAATAAAAACTGCATAAACTTATGCCTTACATGAAAGAAAAGTCGGAAAGAACGCAACGCCTTCCGGCTTTTCTTTTGCAAGTGGGAGGATACACCATATGAAAAAATCTGTATATCGTCTTGCTGCGAGCTTGACACTTCTTTTTGCCCTGCTCATGTTGACAGGCTTTGCGCCACAGGACGATGCGGCAAGGGATATGGAAGAGCTGTCGCGGGCTCTTTTGCATGAGGATGCGGCAGGGATGAAGAAATTTGGCTACGATAGGGAGATGCTGCGGCGTAAAAAACTAGAGGATTTTACAAAGTCATTTGCGGCCATTGGTGTTACATCGTTCACGGAAGATTTAATTCATCCCATATATGAGGCTTTCTGCGAGGCTGCAGGGAAGTGCGAACCCCAGGGACAGATTTTGTCGAAGAAGGACGGCAGGGCGACGGTAGAAATTTCTTTTAAGGCGATTGATTGCAGGAAAATAGATGCAAGAGAGGTCGTTGGAGATGTTATAAAAAGCGGCGACAATCGATTTGAAGAGAGAAAAACAAGGGAGGGTTTCATCAAGCGTTATGAAAAAGCTCTGAGAGAACTCGAACCGAGTGAAATGAGGCATTTCCGAGTGAATTGCGTATACGACAGCGAAAAAGGCGTATGGGTGCCGGAAAATTCGGGTGAATTCCTCATGGATCTTTTTAATTTTGCGACTGGCAGCATTATAGAGAGCGATCCGGCGGAAAGCATAAAAATGCTTTCCAGCGCATGGCTTCGCCAAGATTGGGAGGGTGTGAAAAAAGCGAGCTGGGGAAATCTCATGGGGACGGAGGAAGTGAATCTTCATGGAATTACGGCGAAGTCTTTCTCGGAGAGGTACAAGCGAAGATTTGGCGGAGGATTGTCGGATGGACAGGCGCAAATGCTCAGCGAGGCAACGCTGAAAGCCATGGGGCGTGTCGATATTCAGACGAGAACCCTCCGTCAGGAACGGGATAGGGCACAAGTGGAGATTACTGTCGAAACGATTGACCCGTTTCCACGCAAAGAACTTCTGGAGGCACGCAAGCGGATTCCTCCGGGAGCGACCAAACAGGAGGTTTTGGGGATGTTTGTGGCTGAGGTGATCGATCGCTTGGAGCATGCAAAGCCGAGTGGTAAAAAGACCATCTCGGTGGAATGTGTCTATTATGGAATTCAACGAACATGGATACCTGTTGGTATGGAAAATTTTTTAAAAACCTTGCTAGCATTGCCTGTATCACGTTGAATGGAAAAGCAAAAGGCTCGCAAGGAAGAAGGATGGTTCTTTCTTGCGAGCCTTTTGAGGTGTAAGGCGGACTCCTTGGAATCTGCGTTTGAATATGTATAGCGCTATACCCTGAGGACGTTATCACAGGAATCGGGAGAAAAAGCGAAGCGTTTCACCTTGCACGATAGATTGAAAGTGTGTTCGTTTAATAGAAGCCTTCGATGCAATTCAGAAGAACATTGACAGCAGTGTACCCACATTGGCATAGGAATTCATGCTCGTCAAGGAGCCTGCCGATGTATAGGCGAGCGCGCGCTGGTAGTTGGGGCCGAGCATCTGCTGCGCCGACGGGAAGATCTTGTCGCGCTGCGTCTTGGCGAAGTCGACCTTCTTTTCTGTCGCACCCGCAAGGCCGTTCTTGCCAAGGATGTTCTCGACGCGGTTCGGCTCTTCCTTGAGCGCCTTCGTCAGCGCCGCGTCATTGACGGAGAGCGTGCCCGATGTTGAGTTCACCGTGATGCCGACTTGGCGCAGGGTGTCCGCCTTGTATGAAGCGTCGCCGAAGAGCTTTTCCATGCCCGAAGCACGACTTGAGACGTCGGAGTAGTCGCCGAACATCTTGATCGTGTCGTTGTAATCCGAGACGAAGTCTTTGACGTTCTTGAGCGCGGCTTCCGTGTTCTTCTTCGTGTCCGCTTCGGTCGCGCCCGTGACGTTGAAGTTCGTGTTCTTGAGTGCCGCAGACGTCTTGGAAAGAGAGTTCATCGCTGTATCGAATGTCTTGTAGAAGCCGTCGGAGGCTTCGTGGTAAGAATTCAGCACAGCGCGCGTGTTCGCCTTGAGATTCATCAGGGCGTAGGCGTTCGAGCCGAATCCCTGCGAGTTTAAGAGCGAGGAAAGCCCCTTGGAAGCGCGGGAGGACTGCGTTCCAAAAAGCGAATTGCCCGCAGTGCCCATTCCGCCGAAAAGCGAGTAGCCGCTCTTCTGTGCAAAGCGGTACATGCCGTAGTTCGCTTGCGTCATGGAATATATCGTTGGCATGATGGCCAGCTCCTTTCAAGAATGTAAGATAGCATTGATTCTTCACGAGAAAATATACCGTTTCATTGAGTATATCGAAAGGTGGGAGGAATTTCTTTAGCCCTCGGATTGCTCACAAGCGACCAAAATGCTGGTACCAGCTGTAGACGATGCTCTCTTTGTTCGCTGCGATGCCTTTGAGCAGACGGTTCAAATCTTTTGTCGGAATGCCGCTGTGATTATGTGCAACGATGGGATTGCCCGTTGGTGGAATCCAAATTTTTGTGGCGTTTGGTGTTGGTACACCTTTACAAACATGTATGTGTACAGGTTCATCATTTTCGTTTGACCAGAAAAAGAGACGGTAACCGAATAACTCACCCCACGTCGGCAATGACTTCACCATCCTCGCGTGCGATCTCCCAGATTAGAGCGCTGTTTCGCTGAACGAAATTGAGCAGCTCGGTGCGCTCGTCCTCGCTAAAGCCGCTGTAGCTTACGAAAGAGATGCTTGGCAGCAGGATTTCTGCCGTATCAAAGCCGTTTTCTGCTGCACGCTCCATATAGACCAAGATGCTTTCGCCCTTTTGAGCGGATTGGTGTATATCGGAAAATGTTGTGACGATGCCGTTGATCGTGCTGTAATGATGCTTCATGACGCACCTCCTCCTCTGAATATCTGCTACATCAAATATAGAGGAGGCACCGCGCTTTGTCAAATGGGAATTTCTCCTTGCCCCAAGGCTTTTCTTATGATATAATCATTCAGTCACAGGACAGTTGGTTCGAAGATTTAGGAATCACTGATAAATTCAGCCACCCATCTTCACACATCTGCGCTGTCCTCTCGTCGTCGACAAATCCTCGACGTAGCACCGCTACGCCTGTGGTTTGTCTCCTCGATAGAACCAGCGCATCTGTGCAAATCTGGGCGACCTCATTTTATCAGCGCTTCCTTTAGTTTGAGCCTTCCCTGCTCCCGAGGGAGCCACAGACCATAGAGGAGGTGTTTTTGTGAGAAAATACGAGGTTATCTTTATCGTGAAGCCGATGGAGGAGGAAGCGACGAACGCTGTTATCGAGAAGTTCGTCAAGCTGATCCAGACGAACGGCGGCACGATCGACAAGGAAGACCGTTGGGGCAAGAAGCGTCTGGCGTATGAGATCAAGGATTACACGGACGGCTACTACTGCTTGCTCAATGTCACGGCTGAGCCTGCCTGCATGAAGGAGTGTGACCGCGTCATGAAGATCACCGACGATCTTCTGAAGCACATGATCGTGCGCGCGGAGGAGCTCATCGCGGCCGGCGAGAAGGCTGCGGCCGAGCCGGAAGCCAGCGAGGCAGAGTAAGCTAAGGGAGGAAATGCCATGAACAAGGTGCTTTTGACCGGAAATCTCGCCCGCGATCCCGAGGTGCGCTACACGCAAAGCGGCAAGGCGGTCGCTTCGTTTTCACTCGCCGTGAACCGCCGCTTCGGCAAGGCGAACGACGGGCAGCAGCCGTCGGCAGACTTCATTTCCATCGTTGCATGGGAGAAGCTTGCGGAGTTCTGCGGCAATTACTTGACGAAAGGCAGCCGCATCCTCGTCGAGGGTCGTCTGCAGGCAAGAAGCTACGATGCGCAGGATGGCTCGAAGCGTTATGTGACGGAAGTCGTCGCAAGCGACATCGAGTTCGCCGGATCGCGTCCGCAGGGCGCGGGTGCGCCGGGCACGCCGATGCAGAGCAGTGCGCCGAGCCATCAGCCGCCTGCCGGACAGGAGTCCTTCGGCCCTTCCATACCCGATGAGGAAATCCCATTCTAAACAGGGGAGGGAATTGATTTGATCAGACGTGACAGAGGCAGACGTTCGCGCCGTAAGGTTTGCACGTTCTGCGTGGACAAGGTGGAGGTCATCGACTATAAGGATGTCGCGAAGCTGCGCCGTTTCATCACGGAGCGCGGCAAGATCCTGCCGCGCCGCATTTCGGGCAACTGCGCGAAGCATCAGCGCCAGGTGACGCTTGCGATCAAGCGTGCGCGCAACATTGCATTGTTGCCGTTCACTGCGGAGTAAGGAAAAGAGAGCCGAAAGGCTCTCTTTTTGTATGGATAAGGGATGGGAGGCGCTCCTATGGGCTTTTCCGTGAGCGATATGACTTTGCGCTCGCATCTCGCGGTCACGGCGTATCTCGTCATCGGGCCTCGTGATACGAAAGGGCGGCGCGTTGGCGAGATCGTCAAGGCTGCGGTGTGCGCGGGCTTCACAGCGGTGCAGCTTCGCGCGAAGGAGGAGAGCGCACGCGAGCAGATCGCGCTGCTCGGCGAGGCGGCACGGGCAATCGAAGCGGCCGGCGCGGCAGCAAGCGTGCCGCTCCTCGTTGACGATCGCCTCGACGTCGCGCTCGCGGCGCGGGAGATGGGAGTTGCCGTCGCGGGCGTGCATGTGGGGCAGAAAGACGTGCCTGCGCACATTTGCCGCCGCTTCCTCGGGGAAGCGGCGATCGTCGGCCTGTCGGCACATCCACAGGATCTGCCTCGACTTGCTCCTGAGGATCTGGCGGCTGCCGACTACATCGGCACGGGTCCCTTGCATGCGACGGCGTCAAAGCCCGATGCCGGCATCGAGGCGGACGGCAGTTTCCGCACGCGCAGCCTGGCGGAGATCGCCTCCTTCGCCCAAAAGAGTCCCGTGCCCGTGATCGTCGGCGGCGGCGTCAAGGCGGCGGATCTTCCTGCCGTCAAGGCGACGGGCGCCGCCGGTTTCTTCGTGATCTCCGCCGTCGCGGCGGCGGCAGATGCGGAAGGTGCAGCGAGGGAAATGGTGGTGGTATGGAAAGGAGGAGGATGGTTTCGATGATGCGACTTGCCTATAAGTAAGCGGATGTGTTATAATACGAGTGGCAGGAAAGATATGGCGATACCATTTCTGTATGCGAAACGCCCCCCAAGATACCAGCTTGGGGGGCATTTCTATCCTTTTTTTGCGGGGCAGAGGATTACGCCCCAGGCTTGTTGCCTGTCGATCTCTCGTCAAGCCATCTGCACAGATAGTGGCAGACTATCCCTGCCGCGACGGAGATAAGGAAGGATATGGCGATGTTTTCCATATCTGTATGCACTTCCTTCCTGTGCCGGTCTGGAGGTGGCAACGAACAAAGTATGGCATATCCTGATGCAAAAGAGAAGGTGCGGTCAACGTCGACCAATCACGCTTCGCCGTTGGCTCGCGTTCTTGGGACGTTTTCGCATACGACTTGTTACCCGTTCAGCTTCACCCCCTTCGGGGTTCGCTTTACGGACAAGTCAGTAAAAAGGGCTGAAGCCATTGGCTTCAGCCCTGAAAATTCTTGGTGACTCCTATGGGATTCGAACCCATGAACCCGCCGTGAGAGGGCGGTGTCTTAACCACTTGACGAAGGAGCCGCATGAACACGACTTATTATATTACATATCCTGCAGTTTGGCAAGACTTTTTTTGAGACGATCGAGAGAATTTTTTTTGCCGAGCAGGAAGAGTACTTCCGTGAGGCCGCCCGGCGTGACTTTCTGCCCTGAGACGGCGATGCGAAGCGGCCACATGACGGCGCCCTTCTTTTCGCCTCGTTGTTCTGCGAAAGCGTCGAGTGCCGCGTTGATGGCATCGGGCGTCCACGGCTCTAGGCTGTCGAGCATCGGCAGTGCTTCGGGAAGAAGGGCGCGCGCCTTTTCCGGGTTCGTCTTGTTGCGCTTGTTCGTGTAGCAGTCGAGGTCGTAGTCGGGCATCTCGATGAGGAAATGGATCTGCTCTTTGATTTCACCGAGGCGGCTGAGGCGCGGGCGCAGGACTTCGGCGGCGTAGTTCCACTTCTCGGCAAGTTCTGCCGGCAGGTCGCCGGCGAAGGGACGCGCGAGTTTGGCGAAGGCGTCGGACTCCATCGACTTGAAGTATTCGCCGTTCATCCAGTCGAGCTTCTTGTAGTCGAAGATGGCGGGCGACTTGCTGATGCCGTCGAGGGAGAACGCCCCGATGAGCTCTTCCATCGTGAAGATTTCCTGATTCGTGTCCTTGGGCGACCAGCCGAGGAGCGCGACGTAGTTCGTGACGGCTTCGGCGAGGTAGCCTTCGTCGAGAAGCTGGCCGAAACTCGCTGCGCCGTGACGCTTCGAGAGCTTCGACACCGTGCCGTCTTCGCTCTTTCCCATGACGGGCGGCAGGTGGATGAACTCGGGCAGCTGCCAGCCGAAGAATTCGTAGAGCAGCACATGCTTGGGCGTCGAGGTGATGTACTCGTTGCCGCGGATGACGTGCGTGATCTCCATGAGGTGATCATCTACGACATTGGCGAAGTTGTACGTCGGCATACCGTCGCTCTTCAAGAGAATCTGGTCTTCGAGTTCGCTGTTCTCGATCGTGATGCTGCCGAGGATCAGGTCGCGGTACGTCGTTGAGCCGGTGAGCGGCATCTTCTGGCGGATGACGTAGGGCGTTCCTGCCGCAAGCTGGCGCTCGATTTCCTCAGGCGCGAGGTCGCGGCAGTGGCGGTCATAGCCGCCGAACTTTTCGGATTCCGACTCGTGCGCATGATCTTTCGCCGAGCAGAAGCAGCGATAGGCGTGGCCGCTGGCGACGAGCTTTTCGGCATATTCCTTGTAGATCGCCTTGCGCTCGCTCTGCACATAGGGGCCGAAAGCGCCGCCCTTTTCGGGGCTTTCATCGGCGATGATGTGCGCGGCGGCAAGGCTCTCGTTGATGACCTCGCGTGCGCCTTCGACGAAGCGCTCCTGATCCGTGTCCTCGATGCGCAGGATGAAGTCGCCGCCCTGGGACTTCGCGAAGAGATAGCCGTAAAGCGCCGTGCGCAGATTGCCGATGTGCATGTAGCCCGTGGGACTGGGCGCGAAGCGCGTGCGTATACGATTGCTCAAGATGATTCCTCCCGATGCTCTTTTTGTGTCTATTCTAGTTTCTTGTTGTAGTATATCAGCAATGCAGGCGATGTGCAAACCACATACGGGGGTGAGAGAGTTCTAACTCGTATTCCTGAGGAGTCATGCTATAATGGACATATCCACAGAGGGGAAACACACCGAGTGAAAATTTTCTATTTAGGAAAGAAAAGGAGAGATCGAGATGAACAAGATGAAATCCATCCTCGCTGCAATCGCAACGGGACTCTTCCTGTGCGCACCGCAGGCGGCAGAGGCAGCAGCACCGCAGACTTCAGAGCCGCCCGTCCTCATGGTCGACGGCACGGGCAGGGCGGAGGCGGCGCCCGACTGCGCGACGATCTCGGTCGGCGTCGTCACGCAGGCAGCGGACGCGAAGACGGCGCAGGAGGAGAATGCAAAGAAGGCGCAGGCGGTGCAGCAGGCGCTTGTCGCAGCCGGCATCCCCGAGGCGAACATCCAGACGCGCGGCTACTACTTCCAGCCGCTTTATGAGCGCGAGACGCGCGAGAATGAGATCACGGGCTATCGCGCGGAGAACAATGTGACGGTGCGCATCGATGATCTCGCTGATGTCAGCCGCGTCATCGACCTCGCGCTCAAGAATGGTGCGAACAGCATATCTTCGCTGGATTTCGGCGTGAAGAATGCGGACAAGGTTCGCAAGATTGCCTTGACTGCCGCTGTCAATGACGCACGAAAGAAGGCGGACGAGCTTGCCGCCGCTCTGGGCAGGCGCGTCGTTGGACTGAAGGCCGTATCGGAGAACACCTATCCGTTCGCTGAGCGCAGCGCGGGTGCAAAGATGCTCATGGCCGCCGATGCAGCTCCGACGCCGATCGCGCCGGGCATGTTGGAGATGAGTGCCGAGGTGCATATCGAGTATTACTTGAGCGAGTGAGGCTGGCAAAGAAAGCTTGACGGAAGACAAAAGCGTGTAAGAGGGGGAGATAAGAGTCTCCCCCCTCTTTTGTGTCTTATATAATAGGAGGTTTCTCCCTATAAAAACGCTATGCACTCTATATTTATAGGAAAAATATCTAGCATATATTTTCAGACTATAAGTCCTAAAAAGAAGAAATGCGAGAATAATTCCTTGCAAACTTGCTCGCTTTATGCTATATTGTATAATCAATAGAGAGAAAGACCTAATGAAGTCGGGTGAAATATTGTGGAATTTCCCGAAATCTACCATAATTTATTGAACATATAACTTATGAGTAATAATTATTAAAAAGAAAGAATAAGGGGAAAATAACCTGATATGATGGAAATGGAAAAAAAGTCTTTGTTTTGGGGACATGCCTGCCGCGCAAGCATTTTCTGTGCCGCGATCTTCGGCATTCTGCCGACAGCGGCTTCTGCCGCGGAGGCTGTGCCCGACTGGGTCTATGAAGCGGTCGGGCAGCTCGATGCGCAAGGGTACGTCGATCTTGCGGGCAAGATGCCGCAGGAGTGTTCGCGCGAGGAGCTTGTCCGCATTGTGGCGCAGGGGCTGCACGAGGTTGACCGCATACAGCAGGGAACGCTCGCGGACGAATATGGGCGTCTTTCGAGTCTCGCCGTGCGCGACGAGGTGCATGGCAAGCTCTACCGAGAGCAGGAGCGCCTGGCGAAGAGGGCGCTTGCCGATGCCGAGGCGGCGGCGAAACAGGCGGAGGAGCGCCTCGTGCGCGAGTCTTTGCGCGGCACGAACCGCTTGGAGGTCATGCAGCCGCTGCAGGAAAAGGCGTCGAAGGCGCGTCTTCGTCTGCAGTTCGCGGCGCGCGACTACGCGCTCGCCACGATGCGGCGCGAGAAGCGCGAGCTTGCTTTGGCGAAGGTTTCGGAGCGCAGGCAGGAAGTCTTCTCGCGCATGACGCCAAGAGAAGGCGCGGTGCAGGCAGACGCTGCGGCAGGTGCGCCTGCCTCGCCCGTGGCCGTTGCTGTCCCGGCTGCACCGGACTCCTTCCCCGCAGGCGAGGGCGGTGCGTATTCTTACGGCGAGCCGCTTGTCGAGCCGGGCGTCATGGATGAGGCGATGCGTCTTCGGGCGGCTTTCGCTGAAGATCTCGCGCTCATGGGCTATGCGGACGAGGAGAATGCCGAGCAGCAGCTCTATTCGTCGGTGCTCCTGCCCGAGAAGCCTGAGCCGAGACTCAAGGTTGACGCCGAGGTGCGTGCCGATGCTTCGCGCTCGGGCGGCATTGAGCGCGGCGACAGCCGTGCGCGGCTGCGCCTTCGGGTCTTCCCTGATTACGACATCGACGGCAACTGGCATGCGGCGGGCATGATCGAGTATGAGAAGTACTTGAACGGCGGCACGGACGACGGCAAGCTCCGTCTTGACCGCTATTATCTGACCGGCAGGAGCGGCGTCTTTGATACGACCGTCGGCGTCTTTAGCGCGGATTTTGCCGAGGGCAACATTTACGACAGCAAGTTCCGCGGTCTGCGGCTCTCGATGGGAAGCCCCGTCCGCTATACGCTGCATTACGGCAAGATCGAGCGGGCGCACGAGGTGGCGGCACTTTCGGCAAGCTACGATACGCCTTTCTACGGCGTTGACGCCGGCATGTACCGCTTCGACAAGATCAACGGTGCGGCGCGCAACATCTACATGGGAAATTTCCGCGCACCTCTGGGAGATTTCGATTTCGGCGCGATGCTTCTCCATGGCACGGATCACAGGGCGGGAAACGGCACGGGATATGTGTTGACGCTCGCGAAGAAAGGCGACGGCTGGCGTCCCGGTTCGATGTCCTACTGGCTCAAGTACTACCGTCAGCCGAGCGCCACCTACGTCAGCCACACGATGAACGGCATGGCAGATTACATGAGCTACGATGCGACGGGTGACGGCCCGAGACGCGGCGGCTTCCGCGGCTGGGGCGCGGGCCTCTCCTACACGCTGCAGAAGGATCTCATGTTCGGGCTTGAGTATTACGATCTCTTCGACCTCGATACTGCGAGGCGCAGCCGTACCGTTTGGGCGTCGCTTACAGGATATTTCAAAAATTATGAGGATTGAACAAGTACGCAGTGCGGAAAGAAGGAGGCAAACGCATGTTGGAGCTTTTGCACGATGGCAGGGCGAAGATCGCCGTCGTGGGACTGGGCTATGTCGGACTGCCGCTCGCCGTGGCGTTTTCGAGGCATTTCAGCGTCATCGGCTATGACAGCGACGAGGAGAAGATCGCGGACTGCCGCGCGGGCAAAGATCCGATGGGCGAGCTTGCCGCGGAAGAAGGCGCGGCGGAGCGCATCGACTTTACGGCGGATGCGGCGCGTCTGCGCATGGCGTCGTTCATCGTCGTCGCTGTGCCGACGCCGATCAAGGGCGACAAGACGCCCAATCTCAAGCCGCTGAAGAAGGCGACGCGCGTCATCGGCAGGTATCTGCAGCCGGGCAGCATCGTCGTCTACGAGTCTACCGTGTACCCGGGCGTGACGGAGGACATCTGCTGCACCATACTGGAAAGGGAATCGGGCATGCGGCGCGGCGAGTTCAAGATCGGCTATTCGCCTGAGCGCATCAATCCCGGCGACAAGGTGCATCGCTTGGAGAACATCGTCAAGATCGTTTCGGGCATGGACGAAGAGACGCTTGAAACGATCGCCGGAGTTTACGGCACGGTCGTCGAGACGCTGCATCGTGCGCCGTCGATTCGCGTGGCGGAGGCGGCGAAGGTCGCGGAGAACGCGCAGCGCGACATCAACATCGCCTTTATGAACGAACTCGCTCTCGTCTTTCACCGCATGGACATCGACACTTCGGCTGTGGCGGATGCGATGGATACGAAGTGGAATGCGCTGGGCTTCCGTCCGGGACTCGTCGGCGGTCACTGCATCGGCGTCGATCCGTACTACTTTATCTATCAGGCGCAGAATCTCGGCTATTATTCGCCGCTCATCTCGACGGGGCGGCGCATCAATGACGACATGAGCGGCTTCGTCGCCCATGCCGTCGTGCGCGAGCTTGTGCGTACGAAGATCGATCTCGCCAAGGCGCGCGTCCATCTTTTCGGCATGGCGTTCAAGGAGAACTGCCCCGACACGCGCAATTCGCGCGCCGCCGACGTATATCGCATCTTGCAGGAGTACGATCTGACGCTCGCCGCCGTCGATCCCGAGGTCGATGCGGCAGCTTTCCGCGTGGAATACGGCTTCAGCCTGGAATCGCTGCACGATGTGCAGGACGCGGACGCTCTCGTATTTCTCGTGGCGCATGAAGCCTTCGCCCGTCTGTCGTGGGAGGAACTGGGTGCGATGTGCCGCGCGGACGGGCCGCATCTGCTCGTCGATGTGAAGGGGATGTACTCGCGCGAGGAAGCGGAGCGCGAGGGCTTTCGTTATTGGCGTCTTTGAGTTCGGGGCGAGGTTTGCAAGCCGGTTTTTGAGGAAGGGGGGCGGAGCATGAGCCTGAAAAAGATGGGGCTTCTCGCCATAGCGGGCATATTGATCGTCGCGGGCGCTCTCATCGTCTTCCGTGATCATGTGATCGGCACGAAGAACGCGCAGGCGGAGCTTGCTGATCTCGGCAGTCTTTACGAGGCGACGGAGGAGATTGCGGCAGCCAAAGAGCAGTTTCAGAAGGGCATCGAGCCGGCAGAGATCATGACGAAGGACGAGAAGCCTCACGTCGCCCTCGTCATCGACGGATTGCCCGACCGCACGACGACGGCGCGTCTGCTCGATGTCTTGAAGAAGCATGGCGCGAGCGCCGTATTCTTCGTCGAAGGGCAGAATGCGGCGAACCAGCCGGAGACAATCGAGCTCATCCGCGAGGCGGGGCAGGAGATCGGCAACTACACCTTCGTGGGGGTCGCGGCGGCGCAAGAATTGCCGCAGGAGCGTATGCTCTCTGAGATCTGCCGCACGCAGAGGGTCGTCGAGGTTCTTGCCGCGACGAAGCCGAAGTTCTTTCGGGCGCCGCGCACCGTCTATGACGAGGAGCTTCTGCGCGCCTTGCGCGCCGCAGGCGTCGAGTGCGCCGTGAAGGAGAGCGCGCATTACGCGCCGGGCTGGCTCAAGGACGAGGCGGGCGCGGCTGCCTATGCGGCGACGGTGCCTGCGGGCAGCATCATCGCGATCGACATCGCCGTGCCCGTCGAAGCCCCCGCGCAGGATGTGGCCATCGAGAATGCACGGCCCGCCGTGGACAAGCAGCCGACCGTGGAGGACAAGCCCGCCGGGGAACGCAAGGCTGCGCCTGTCGACGCTGCCGACGAACTGGACTGGCTGCTGACGGCGCTGGAGAGCACGGGAAAGACGCCGGGCAATATTCATGATTTTCGTAAAATTCGATACGTTCCCGCCGCGCCATCGGCGGCAGTGCAAGGCAAGTAGGTGAAGAAATGGCAAACGAGGGATATGCGTCCGTAGACGGCGCTGGAAAAGATATGGATGCTGCCGAGCGCGGCGCAAGGGTGAATCGGGCGACAGGCGCGGCTCAAGAAGACGAGGTTCTCTACACGGTGAAGGAGGATCGCCGTCTGCTCTCGCATGTGCCGGACGCGACGGGACATCGCAGCAACCGCAGCCGGCGCGGCGCGTCCGCCGCCATGGAGTCCGACGACTACGTTCTCTATGAGCAGGATGCGAAGAACGGGCAGCGTTATCTCGTCGACTATCCCGTGAAGATCGAGGGCGCGGCGGGGACGCTTGCGGCGCGTGCCGTGGACATTTCGACGACGGGCATCCTCGTGCGGTTGGAAAAGGATGCGTGCGGGGCGGATCTTTCGGGTGAGGTGAAGCTGACCTTCGAGATCGAGCCGGGCACGATGCCCGAGGGCTACGAGATGAAGGTGAAGAAGCTGCCGGCGACGGTCGTGCGCAGCTTCGGGCAGGAGGAGAAGCTCTACGGCATCGAGTTCAAGAAGTCGCTCGCTCAGTACGCCGCCGCACGCAGACAGGGCTACATGTTCACGCTGGCGATCTTCTTCCTCGCCGTCATCACGCTCATCATCGTGCTCATGCGAGCTGAATCCGTCATCTATTTCAAGTTCAACCGCTGGCTTTATCTCTACAGCATCATTGCCGCGACGTTCCTTCTGACGCGCTACCTGTTTGCGATGTTCTACCGCCCCGTGCCCATCGATCCCGACTATACGCCCGGCGTGACGATCATCATTCCGTGCTTCGATGAGGAGGAATGGATTCAGCGCACGATCCACAGCTGCATCAACCAGGACTATCCCGTGGACAAGCTCGAAGTCATCGTCGTCGACGACTGTTCCAACGACCGATCCGCCGAGCGCGTGCAGGAGATGATCGCCGAGCTGAAGGCGGCGGATACGAATGACAGCGCCTACCGCGTCTCTGAGCGCATCCGCTTCCTGCAGCAGCCGCAGAATCTGGGCAAGCGCGACGCCATGGCGCGCGGCGCGAAGGAGGCGAAGCACGAGCTGCTCGTCTTCGTGGATTCGGACAGCTTCCTCGATCCCTTCGCCATCCGCAATATCGTGCAGCCATTCAAGGACGAGGAGATGGGCGGCGTATCGGGGCGCACGGACGTCGCGAACACGTACACGAACGCCCTGACGAAGATGCAGGCGGTGCGCTACTCCATCGCTTTCCGCGTCATGAAGGCGGCGGAAGGCTGCTTCGATGCGGCGACGTGCCTCTCGGGGCCGCTGTCCTGCTACCGCAAGGATCTCGTTTTGAAATACATGGACGCGTGGCTCAACCAGCGCTTCCTCGGACAGAAGGCGACGTTTGGCGATGACCGCAGCATGACGAACTTCATCCTGCGCCACAATCGCACGACGTATCAGGATTCTGCCGTCTGCATGACGATTGTGCCGCGCGCCTATTCCGTGTTTTTGCGCCAGCAGATGCGCTGGAAGCGCTCTTGGCTGCGCGAGTCGCTGATCGCGAGCCGCTTCATGTGGAAGAAGGAGCCTTTCATGTCGCTCGGCTTCTACATGGGCGTTCTCGTACCCATCGCCGCGCCTGTCGTCGTCATCTACAACCTTCTCTACGTGCCGATCATGCATCGGGTCTTCCCCGTGAGCTTCGTCGTCGGCATGCTGATGATGGCGCTCCTCATGAGCATGGCGCAGCTTCTCATCCGGCGCAGCACGACGTGGATCTACGCCATGTGGTTCTGCATCTACTATGAAGCGGTGCTCCTGTGGCAGATGCCCGTCGCCTGGGTCACGTTCTGGAAAACGACGTGGGGCACGCGCATGACGCTTGCCGACATCGCTGCGCTGAATAAGAAAAAGAACAAGGAGAAGGACGGCCGCGTCATACTCGACAAGGCGGCGGAGAGGGCAGCATGAAAAAGAAACGTGTATTTGTGCGCTTGAAGCAGGGATTGTCGCAGGCACAGGAGCGGCAGGTGCAAAAGGCGGCAGAGGATTCTGCCGCTTCGCCGGATGTGCAGGGTACGCTGCCGAATACACAGAGCGGCATGCCGAACGTGCAGGGTGTGCCGTTTCTGGTGTGTGTGACCGATGCGCAGGGACGTCCGCAATGGGTTCCCGTCGTGCCGTTTGCTGCACCGTCGCAGGTGCAGCCG
>ERZ773055.873-NODE-873-length-15673-cov-19.509668_pt1 | contig 15673 bp, 13 predicted proteins | sample MGYA00580515_ERZ773055 | MGnify/ENA primary metagenome ERZ773055 (study PRJEB29015, sample SAMEA2737993) | human oral metagenome | biome: human oral; feature: human-associated habitat; material: dental | place: China | collected 2064 ...
GTGAAATTTTAAAAAAATTAAAATCAGGTTATGACTTATCAAGTGAAGAAAAAAAAGAACTTGAAGAGCTTATAGATAATTTGATTTAAAGGGGGATTATATGTCAATAAAGTATTTATATGACAGAAAGAGAATAGCTGTTACCTATGGTGAGCAAAAAATTTCTTATGCAGATGTAATAAAATATGTAAATTATTATTCAGAATTTTTAGATATTACAAAAGGTGATAGGTCTGCTCTTATGATGGAAAATAGACCAGAATCTATTTTTTCATTTTTTTCAATATGGGCTAAAAAAGGTATAGCAATGAGTTTGGATGCTGGATATACAGTGGACCAACTTGCTTATGTTCTCGGAGACTCAACACCAAAATATCTTTTTGTGTCAAATAAGACTAAAAAAGTTGCTGAGGAAGCTAATTCAAAACTAAATAATATTATAAAAATTATAAATGTTGATGAACTTGTGTTGCCAGCTGAGTATAAAATAAAAAAAGAAGAATTTGAAAATGATTCAAATGATGATGTTGCAGTGATAGTCTATACATCTGGTACAACAGGAAATCCAAAAGGTGTAATGATAACTTATGAAAATATTAAAACTAATATGGAAGGTGTAAGAGCTGTTGATTTAGTGAATGAAACTGATGTCATTTTAGCAATGTTACCTTATCATCATATTATGCCTTTGTGTTTTACTTTAATATTACCAATATATATGGGAGTTCCAATAGTGCTTTTGACTGAAATTTCATCTGCTAGCCTTTTAAAAACATTACAGGAAAATAGAGTTACTGTTATTCTTGGAGTTCCTAGAGTGTGGGAGATGTTAGATAAAGCTATTATGATAAAAATTAATGAAAGCCCTCTGGCTAAATTTATGTTTAAAATGGCAGAGAAAATAAATTCTATGGCAATAAGAAAAATGTTATTCTCAAAAGTTCATAAACAATTTGGTGGACATATTAGACTTATGGTTTCAGGTGGTGCAAAAATAGATAAAAATATATTAGAAGATTTTCGTACTATGGGATTTTGTGCAATACAAGGTTATGGTATGACTGAAACAGCTCCAATAATTGCTTTTAATGTTCCTGGTAGAGAAAGATCTGATTCTGCTGGTGAAGTAATTCCTAATGTGGAAGTTAAAATTGCAGATGATGGAGAGATTCTTGTTAAAGGTAAAAATGTAATGAAAGGTTATTACAATAATGAAAAAGCTACTGAGGAAGCCTTTGATAAAGATGGTTGGTTTCATACTGGTGATTTAGGAAGGATGGATGGAAAATATCTAATAATAATTGGGAGAAAAAAAGAAATGATAGTTCTGCCTAATGGGAAAAATATAGACCCTAATGATATTGAAAATGAAATAATAAAAAATACAGACCTGATAAAAGAAATTGCTGTAACAGAGTATAAAGAACAATTACTTGCCATAATCTATCCAGATTTTCAACAGATAGAAGCTAAAAAGATTGTTAATATTAAAGATGCTATAAAATGGGAGGTTATAGATAAATATAATGTAACAGCACCTAATTATAAGAAAATTCATGATATAAAAATAGTTAAAGAAGAATTACCTAAAACAAGGATTGGTAAAATTAGGAGGTTTATGTTAAAAGATTTAATAGAAGATAAAGATGATGTTATAGAACAAAAAGAAGAAAAAAAGGCTATTGTAGTTCCACCTGAAATGAAAGAAAAATTTGATATTATTAATAAATATATAGATGAAAGATATCATAAAGCTATTGATTTGGATTCTCATATAGAATTAGATTTAGGTTTTGATTCGCTTGATATAGTGGAATTTATGAATTTTTTAAATGAAACTTTTGGAATAAATTTAGTAGAACAAGATTTTGTTGAAAATAAAACAATATCTGCTATAATAAAATTAGTTAATGAGAAAGCAGGAAAGTTTGTTGAAAAAGTAGATAAAAATGAAAATTTAAAAAAGATTATTGAAAGTGATTCTGATGTAAAATTACCAAAAGATGCAAGATATGCAAAATTTTTAAGAGTTATATTAGGTCCATTTTTTAGATTTTATTTTAAATATAAATGTATAGATAAAGAAAATATAAAAGATGGAGCAGGAATTATTGTTGGAAATCATCAAAGTTATTTGGATGGTTTTATGGTAAATAATGTTTTTACTACTAAAGAAATGAATGATAATTATTATATAGCAACAGCATTACATTTTAAAAGTAAAACAATGAAATATTTGGCTAATCATGGAAATATAATCTTGGTCGATGCAAATAGAAATTTAAAAAATACTTTACAGGCAGCAGCTAAGGTTTTAAAAAATAATAAAAAATTGATTATTTTTCCAGAAGGAGCTAGAACAAGGGATGGGCAATTACATGAATTTAAAAAGACTTTTGCTATACTTGCAAAAGACTTAAATGTTCCTATATATCCATTTGTGTTAAAAGGTGCTTATGAAGCATTTCCATATAATAAAAAATTTCCAAAGAGAAATAATGTTTCAGTTCAGTTTTTAGAAAGAATTGAACCAAATAATAAAACAGTTGAAGAATTGGTTGAAGAAACTAAAAATAATATTGCAAAGAATTATTATTAAAATATATAAAATGGAGGTAAAAATATGTATTACAATATGAATGATATTGATGTTAGAAGCTCTAACAATTTTTTAAGAAAAGTATTTTTATATATGATATTAGGTGTTGGAATTTCTTTTGGAACAGGAATATATTTATACCAATTTAATCAAGAACTATTAATTTCTTTATTAAGATATTTTAATATTTTGTTAATTGCTAGTGTTGGAATAGTTTTAGTATCAGATTTGATGTTAAGAAAATTATCAGCAGGTGTATTAAGAATATTATTTCTATTGTATTCACTTATAATTGGAACAGTTTTTAGTACTATTGGTTTTCTATATTCACCATTAGCTATACTCTATGCTTTTGGGACTGCACTTACAATATTTGTTGTGATGGCAATTTATGGATTTATATCAAAAGAAGATTTAAGTTCTTATAGAAGATTTTTTATAGTAGGTTTAATTTCTCTTATAATTATGGGACTTATTAATATTCGTTTAGGGGTTGGTCCTCTTTATTGGATAGAAACAATAGCAGGAGTGGTTATTTTTACTGGACTTATTGCTTATGATGTAAATAGAATTAAATGGATATCCTATCAATTAGCAGATGGAGATAATGAAGTTATGGAAAAAATGAGCATAGATGGTGCCTTTAATCTTTACCTTGATTTTATTAATTTATTTTTATATTTACTTAGAATTTTTGGAAGAAAAAAATAATTATTTAGGAGTTGTTAAATGAAAAAAACTTTATTATTAATATTTTCTATTTTATGTGTTAATTCTTTTTCTTATGTTGAAAGAAACGATCAAGTTGGGAATAGAGGACTTGAACTTATAAGAGAAAGTAACATTAATCAAAATATGGGACAGTCTAAGGAAAGTGGAAGTACACAAATAATTGATGCATATAGAGGTAACGGAAAATTTGCTAAAACAAAAGGTTTTATGATAGGAACAACAAGTAATTTTGTTGCCTACCCTAATATTACAGCAGGAGTTACTGTTGCCTATGATAAATATAAATACAAACCTGATAACAATGATTATTGGGGAAGAGATTATGATGTAAATACTTATTTTTCATATAAATTAGATAAAAACTTATTTACAGTAGGTTTTGGATACTCTCAAGCAAGACATGTTGAGAAGAGAGGGTATATAGGAAATTTAGAGCTTGGTAGATTTTTAACTGGGAACACTTATCTTTATGCAGGAGTTGAAGGGCAGGATAGAATTTATAAAGGTGAGGGTTCTGAGAATTTAAGATTTGCTAATTATAAATTAGGAATTTTAAGACAAGATACTTGGAAAAAATTAAAATTTCTTAATGGTATTGAAGTCAATATGGATAATAGAAAATATGATGCAGAAGACAGAGGTAGAGGAAATTTAACTTTTGTTTCAAGAGTTTCATATTATATCTATGATGATTTATTATTTGATGTTCAATACAGAGGAACTAAAAATAGTAAATTTTATGATAATGTTGTTGGAGTTGGATTTACACACTATTTTTAAAAAATTTAATATTTAATTTACTAATAAGGATTGACTTTTGCAAGAAACAAGAGTTAATCCTTTTTTACAACCAGAATAAAAAATATTTTTATTTTAAGAAAAATTTTTAAATTTATTAAATTAATACATATTATTTATACTTGCTATATAAAGAATATATTTGATTTTTATTATTTGGGAGGGGGGTATAATATATTTAAAATTTTTTAGGAGTGTGTAAATATGAAAAAAGAATTATTACTAATAGTCTTAATATTAGGAATGTTATTAGTAGGTTGTGGAAAAGAAAAAGAAGCAGAAATTACTTCGGAGAATATAGTAACAGAAGTTGATAAAAAAAATATGAATTATGATGACTTTATTGTTAATGAATTGTATGGAAACGAAAAATATGGAAAAAAAATTAATGGTTTATATTGCTTTTATCCAAAATATAAAGATGTAGTTTTTGAAGCATTTGCTAATTCAGAAGAATAAAAAAGTCAAGTTATTAAATTCTGTTATGAAACAGAAGAAGAATTAAAAGAGTTAAAAGAATATGCTATCAAATTTAATGAAACTCACGAAAGAATGAAGTTAGATATTGAAAATGCAATAGAAACTCCGACTTCTAATAGAATTTCTTTCCCAAATACTTATCCAAACAAAAAATAAATAATAAAGTAAAAAGGCACATGAAAATTCTGCCTTATAAAAATATAAAAAGTGGAGGAAAAAAATGAATAAATTAATTTCTTTGGGTGTTGCTGGACTGTTACTTGCTGTTTATAAAATTTTAGAATATTTTCATCTTTTTAGGATTGTTCAAGTTATTCTTGCACTTGCAATTTTTGTTGCTCTTTGTTATGGGCTTTCACCTATTTTTAATTTCTTCTTTGGTGGTGGTTCTAGTGGCTCTAGTAGTTACAAATATTCTAATGATGAGGAGGAAAAATTGAAGAATGAGGAAGCAAATAAGAAAATTAAGGAAATGGAGTACAAAACGAAAAAAAGTGAATTGGAATGGATGAGAAATGCTGGTATGAGCCAAAAAGAGTATGATAAGCATATGAAAGACTTAAATAATGAATATGGTAAATCAGGCTGGTAAATATAATGAAATATTCTTCTTTTCCAGTATCTATCTGAATTATTTTAAATATTTTATAATCTTCAGCTTCTTCAATTTCTTTTACTTTATAAAAAAAATTGATAAATAGCTATATTTATGGTACAATTAATTGTACAAAAAAGAGGTGATAGATATGATAGTTGTAAATTTTTCAGAATTAAGAAAAAATTTAAAGGATTATGGAGAGAAAGCTGTTGAAAACAAAGAAGAAATTTTTATATCAAGAAGAGATAAAAAGAATTTGGTATTATTAAGTGTTGATAAATACAATGAAATAATAAAAAAAATAGAAAAATATGAATATTGGAAAAAAGTAGATGATGGTATAAAGGAATTAAATGCAGGTGTAGGAGTTCATCATTTAATTGAGGTTGATGATGAAGATGAAAATTGATATTTTTTTTACAAATACTGCTTGGTATGAATATTTGGAATGGTTAGAAAAAGATAAAATAATGTATAAAAAAATAAATGAATTATTAAAAGATATTGAAAGAAATGGAACTTTACATGGTAAAGGTAAACCAGAGAAATTAAAATATAGAAAAGGTTACAGCAGGAGAATAGATGAAAAAAATAGGCTAATTTATGATGTAGAAAACGATGTAATAAAGGTTTTAAGTTGTAAAGGACACTATGAAGAATAAAAATATTAAAATAGTTCTTGTTTAAACAGGAACTATTTTTTATATCTTAAAATATTATTATAAAATAAAAAAATCTATTATTCTAATAGCAAAAAATCAAAAAATGTGTTATTATAAATTAAGTATGATGGACAATTGTAGTTAATTTTATTTTTTATATAGGAGGCGAAAAAAATGAAAAGAGAATGTGGAGTTTTATTAGCAATTAGTTCTCTTCCAAGTTCTTATGGTATTGGAGATTTTGGGAAAGAAGCATATCGTTTTGTTGATTTCTTAGTGTCCTCTGGACAAAGTTTATGGCAAATATTACCATTATGTCCTGTGGAATATGGAAATTCTCCTTATCAATCACCTTCTACTTTTGCTGGAAATTTTTTATATTTAGATTTAGAAGATTTAGTTAATAATGAATATTTAACACAAAAGGATATTGATATATTAAAACAAGAAGTATCCTATATAGATTATGAATATATTAAAAGCCAGAAAAAGTCTTTATTGAGAAAGGCTTCTCAGGCTTTTTTTTACAAAAAGAAAGAAGAAAAAGATTTTAAAAAATTTCAAGAAGAAAATAAATTTTGGTTAGAAGATTATGCACTTTTTCTCACTTTAAATAGGAAGTTTAAAGGCAAAATGTGGAACACTTGGCAAAAGGAATATAAATTTAGAGAGAAAAAATTTATAGAAGAAGCTAAGAAAATTTATCAAGAAGAATATCTATATGAAAGTTTTATCCAATATTATTTCTATAAACAATGGAAAAAATTAAAAGATTATGCAAATAGCAAAGGAATAAAAATTATAGGAGATTTACCTATATATGCTGCAACTCATAGTGCTGATACTTGGCAAAATCCAAATTTATTCTGTTTTGACAAACATTTAAAAATAAAATCAGTGGCAGGTTGTCCACCAGATTATTTTTCTAAAACTGGACAACTATGGGGAAATGTTCTTTATAATTGGAAAGAAATGAAAAAAAATGGCTATTCTTGGTGGATACAAAGGGTTAAACATAGTTTTTTACTTTATGATATTTTAAGATTAGATCATTTTAGAGGATTTGCTTCTTATTGGGCAGTACATTTTGGAGAAAAAACTGCAATCAATGGAAAGTGGAAAAAAGGTCCAAGAATAGAATTTTTTAGAAAATTAGAAGATAAAATACCTAATATGGATATAGTAGCAGAAGATTTAGGAACTCTTACTCCAGATGTGTTTAAACTTTTAGAACAAACAAAGTATCCAAATATGAAAGTACTTCAATTTGGTTTAACTGAATGGGATAATATGTACAATCCTAAAAATTATCAAGAAAATTCAGTTGCATATACAGGTACTCATGATAATATGCCAATAGTTGAATGGTATGCAAGTTTGAATGAAAAAGAAAAATATATATGTGATGAAAATTTAAAAAATTTTTTAAAAGATTTTAACTCTAATATCTGGGAGCCTATACAATGGAGAGCAATAGAAGCTCTTTATGCTTCAAAATCTAATAGAGTTATAGTTCCTTTACAAGATATATTAGGTTTAGGAAAAGATTCTAGAATTAATACTCCTTCAACAGTTGGAGATAATTGGTCATGGAGAATTTATTGGAATTATAGACACAATGATTTAGAAAATAAACTATATAATTTAGCAAAAAAATATAAAAGAATTAGTAAAGGGGAAGATAATGAAATTTAATAAAGAAAAGTGGAAAGAGAAATTAGAGGAGAGATTATTAGAAAATTTTTCAGTTACTTTAAAAGATGCAAGTCCTTTTGAAGTATATAGAGCCTTGGGAGAAACTGTTATGAGTTTTATAGCTAAGGATTGGTATGAAACAAAACAGGAATATTCTAAGACAAAACAAGCATTTTACCTATCAGCAGAATTTTTAATGGGAAGAGCTTTGGGGAATAATTTGATTAATTTAGGAATTGATAAAGAAGTTAAAGAATTTTTACAAGAACTAGGAATAGACTATAACCAAGTGGAAGATGAAGAAGAAGATGCTGCACTTGGAAATGGTGGTTTAGGAAGATTGGCAGCTTGTTTTATGGATTCACTTGCCACATTAAATTTACCAGGACAAGGTTATAGTATAAGATACAGAAATGGTATTTTTAACCAATATTTAAGAGATGGTTATCAAGTTGAAAAACCAGAAACATGGCTTAAATATGGTGATGTATGGTCTATAATGAGACCAGAAGATGAAGTAATTGTCAATTTTGGAAATACTTCTGTAAGAGCTTTACCTTATGATATGCCAATAATAGGATATGGAACTAATAATATAAATACTCTTAGACTTTGGGAAGCACATTCAATAGTAGATTTAGATTTAGGAGTATTTAATCAACAAGATTATTTACATGCAACACAAGATAAAACATTGGCAGAAGATATTTCTCGTGTGTTATACCCTAATGACTCGACTGATGAGGGAAAAAAATTAAGACTCCGACAACAATATTTCTTTGTATCTGCATCATTACAAGATATTATAAAAAATTTTAAAAAGGTACATGGTAGAGAATTTTCAAAAATTCCTGAATTTATTGCTATTCAACTTAATGATACTCACCCAGTTATAGCTATACCAGAGCTTATGAGAATTTTAGTTGATGTTGAAGGTGTTTTATGGGAAGATGCTTGGGAAATTGTAAAGAAAACTTTTTCATATACTAACCATACTATTTTAGCAGAAGCTCTTGAAAAATGGTGGGTAGGATTATATCAAGAAGTTGTTCCTAGAATTTTTCAAATAACAGAAGGAATACATAATCAATTTAAAAATGAATTAGCTGCCTTATATCCTAATGATGTAGATAAACAAAATAGAATGCAAATAATTCAAGGTAATATGATACATATGGCTTGGCTTGCAATATATGGAAGTCATAAAGTCAATGGCGTTGCTGAATTACATACTAAAATTTTAAAAGAAAGAGAATTAAAGGATTGGTATGAATTATATCCTGAAAAGTTTTTAAATAAAACTAATGGAATTACACAAAGAAGATGGTTATTGAAATCTAATCCACAACTTGCTTCATATATAACAGAATTAATTGGAGATGCTTGGATAAAAGATTTATCTGAACTAAAAAAACTTGAACAATTTATAAATGACGAAAAAGTTTTAAATAAAATCTGGGATATAAAAATTGAAAAGAAAAAAGAACTTGTTGAATATTTAAGAGAAACACAGGGGATAGATATAAATCCAAAATCTATTTTTGATGTACAAGTTAAAAGAATGCATGAATATAAAAGACAATTACTAAATATTTTCCAAGTTTATGATTTATATCAACAATTAAAACAAAATCCTAATAAAGACTTTACACCTACAACTTATATCTATGGAGCTAAGGCTGCACCAGGATATAAAGTAGCAAAAGGAATTATTCGTTTAATCAATGATGTTGCTCAAATAGTAAATGGAGATGATGATGTAAAAGATAAATTAAAAGTTGTCTTTGTTGAAAATTATAGAGTTACAGTTGCAGAAAAAATATTCCCTGCTGCTGATATTTCAGAACAAATTTCAACTGCTGGTAAAGAAGCATCAGGTACTGGAAATATGAAATTTATGTTAAATGGAGCAATAACATTAGGAACATTGGATGGAGCTAATGTAGAAATTGTAAAAGAAGCAGGAGAAGAAAATGAATATATTTTTGGTATGAGAGTTAAAGATATTGATGAGCTTATAAAAAAAGGATATGATCCAAGATTCCCGTATAATAATGTAACAGGATTAAAACAAGTTGTTGATGCTTTAATTGATGGAAAACTTAGTGATTTAGGAAGTGGAATTTATAGAGAAATTCACTCTTTATTGATGGAAAGAGGAGATCAATATTTTGTTTTAGAAGATTTTGAAGATTATAGAAGAAAACAAAGAGAAATCAACAGAGATTATAAAGATAAAATTTCTTGGGCAAAGAAAATGTTAAAGAATATTGCCAATGCAGGAAAATTTTCATCTGATAGAACAATCTTAGAATATGCAAATGAAATTTGGGATATAAAAGAGACAAAAATTAAACAATAAAATGACAGAATAAAAGGGGTGATACTTATGTCAGGACAAGTGGAACAATATTTATTTCATCGTGGAGAATATAGGCAAGCCTATGAATATCTAGGAGCACACCCAACACGAAATTCTACTATATTTAGAATATGGGCACCAGCTGCAAAATCAGTAGCTGTTGTTGGAGATTTTAATGATTGGACAGCAAGAGAGGAAGATTATTGCCGAAAACTTAATAATGTAGGTCTTTGGGAAGTTGAAATAAAAAAAGTTAAAAAAGGTTTTTTATATAAGTATCAAATAGAAACTTCTTGGGGAGAAAAGATATTAAAATCTGATCCTTATGCATTTTATTCTGAACTTAGACCACATACTGCTTCTATTGTAAATGGAAGACCAAAATTTCGTTGGGGTGATAAAAAGTGGCTTAATAATAGAGAAATAGGTTATGCAAAACCAATTAATATATATGAAGTTCACCTTGGCTCTTGGAAGAAAAAAGAAGATGGGACTTACTATAATTATAGAGAAATTGCAGAATTATTAGTTAAATATATGTTAGAGATGAACTACACTCATATTGAAATTATGCCTATTATTGAATATCCATTTGATGGTTCTTGGGGATATCAAGGTACAGGATATTATTCAGTAACTAGCCGTTATGGAATGCCAGAAGATTTTATGTATTTTGTAAATTATTTTCATAAAAATAATTTAGGTGTAATCTTAGATTGGGTACCAGGACATTTTTGTAAAGACTCACATGGGTTATATCGTTTTGATGGTAGTGCTTGTTATGAGTATGGAGATCCAAGTCTTGGAGAAAATGAATGGGGTAGTGCAAACTTTAATGTTACAAGAAATGAGGTAAGAAGTTTTTTACTTTCTAATTTATACTTTTGGGTAAAAGAATTTCATATAGATGGTATAAGAATGGATGCAGTTTCTAATATGCTTTATTATAGAGATGGATTGAGTGAAAACAAACGTTCAGTAGAATTTTTACAATATATAAATCAAAGTTTACATGAAGAATATCCAGATGTTATGTTGATAGCAGAAGATTCTTCTGCTTGGCCATTAGTAACTAAATATCAAGCAGATGGTGGACTTGGTTTTGATTTTAAATGGAATATGGGATGGATGAATGACACATTAAAATATATGGAGCAAGATCCATTTTTTAGAAAATCACATCATGGAAAATTAACATTTTCTTTTATGTATGCTTTTTCAGAAAATTTTATATTACCATTATCACATGATGAAATAGTTCATGGAAAAAATTCTATTTTAAATAAAATGCCTGGTTACTATGAAGATAAATTAGCTCATGTCAGAAATTTATATTCTTATCAAATGGCTCACCCAGGTAAAAAATTAAATTTTATGGGAAATGAATTTGTACAAGGGCTTGAATGGAGATATTATGAGCAATTAGAATGGCAATTATTGAAGGATAATAAAGGTTCACAAGATATACAAAAGTATGTTAAAGCTCTAAATAAAATGTATTTAGAAGAAGAAGCTCTTTGGCATGATGGACAAGATGGTTTTGAATGGATAGAACATGAAAATATAAATGAAAATATGCTAATTTTTTTAAGAAAAACTCCTAATATGGAAGATTTTATTATAGCAGTATTTAATTTTTCAGGAAAAGACCATGAAAAATACCCTCTTGGAGTTCCAGTGGAAGATGGGGAATATGAAGTTATTTTAGACAGTAATGAAAAAAAATTTGGAGGCTCTTATCAAGGAAAGAAAAGAAAATATAAGGCAATAAAAAAATCTTGGAATTATAGAGAACAGTACATAGAAATAAAGATTGCTAAAAATTCAACTATATTTTTAAAACATAAAAGTTAAAATATAAAAGGGGAATAAGGAGGGCTTAAATGAAGAAAAAAAGAATCATTGCTATGATATTAGCAGGTGGACAAGGTACTCGTCTTAAAGAATTAACAGAAGATATTGCAAAACCTGCTGTGGCTTTTGGAGGCAAATATAGAATAATTGATTTTACTTTAACAAATTGCTCTAATTCTGGTATAGATACTGTTGGTGTGTTAACTCAATATGAACCACGTATTTTAAATAATCATATTGGTAGAGGTTCTCCATGGGATTTAGATAGAATGGACGGAGGAGTTACAGTTTTACAACCTCATACAAGAAAAAATGATGAGAAAGGTTGGTATAAAGGAACAGCCAATGCTATCTATCAAAATATTAAATTCATAGATGAATATGATCCAGAATATGTTTTAATTTTATCAGGCGATCATATCTATAAAATGAATTATGATAAGATGTTACAATTTCATATTCAAAAAGCTGCAGATGCTACAATAGGAGTTTTTAAAGTTCCTTTAAAAGATGCTCCAAGTTTTGGTATTATGAACACAAGAGATGATATGTCTATATATGAATTTGAAGAAAAACCAAAAGAGCCTAAGAGTGATTTAGCTTCAATGGGTATATATATTTTTAACTGGGGCTTGCTAAAAGAATACTTAGATAAAGATGAACAAAATCCAAATTCAGATAATGATTTTGGAAAAAATATAATTCCTAATATGTTAAAAGATGGCAAAAGAATGTTTGCATATCCTTTTAAAGGTTATTGGAGAGATGTTGGAACTATTCAAAGTTTTTGGGATGCACATATGGATTTATTATCAGAAGACAATGAATTAGATTTGTTTGATAAAACTTGGAGAATAAATACAAGACAAGGTATATATACACCTTCATACTTTGAAAAAGGTTCTAAGGTTCAAAATACTTTAATAGATAAAGGTTGTCTTGTAGAGGGGGAAATAAAACATTCAGTTATATTCTCTGGTGTAAAAGTAGGAAAAAATACTGAGATTGTTGATTCTATAATTATGGCAGATACAGAAATCGGTGATAATGTAACTATACGAAAAGCTATAATAGCAAATAATGTAAAAATAGCTGATAATATAAATATTGGTGATGGTGAAAAAATTACAGTTGTAGGAGAGAAAAAAATTATAGATAGTCAATCATTAGTTAAATAATAGGAATGGAGGCTTGAGAATATGATTAGAAATTATATGGCAATAATTTATTTAGGTGAAAATAAAGAAAATATTAGTCCTTTAACAAAAGTTAGAGCTTTGGCATCTATTCCTGTTGGAGGCTCATATAGAATTATAGATTTTTCCCTATCTAATGTTGTTAATGCAGGAATTAGAAATGTGGGATTATTTTGTGGTAATGAAGAATTAAACTCCTTAACTGACCATATAGGCATGGGAGCAGAATGGGATTTGGCAAGAAAAAAAGATGGTATATTTATTTTTAAACAAATGTTAGACAGTAATTTTTCTTTGAATCAGTCAAGAATTAGAAAAAATATGGAATATTTTTTCAGGAGTACACAAAAAAATATAGTTGTCTTAAATGCTCATATGATATATAATTTGGATATTGCTGATTTAATTGAAAAACATGAGGCTTCTGGCAAAGAAATAACTATGGTTTATAAAAAGGTTAAAAAAGCTAATGAACATTTTAATCACTGCTCATCAGTAAAAATTGATGAAAATAATCGTGTTATAGGAATAGGACAAAATTTATTTTTTAAAGAAGAAGAAAATATTTCTTTAGATGCTTTTGTTTTGAGTAAGGAGTTAATGTTAAAATTATTGGTTGATAGTATACAAGAAGGAAAGTATAATGTACTTTCTGAAATAATTGCTAGAAATTTACCATCTCTAAATATAAATGCCTATGAATTTAAAGGTTATTTACAATGTATAAATTCTACAAGAGAATATTTTGATTTTAATATGAATTTATTAAATCAAAAAGTAAGAGATGATGTCTTTGGATTAAAAAGTGGCAGAAAAATTCTTACAAAAGTAAAAGACACTCCACCAACTCTTTTTAAAGAAACAGCAGATGTAGAAAATTCATTAGTTTCAAATGGTTGTATTATTGAAGGAACAGTTAAAAATAGTATTCTATCAAGAGGTGCTATAATAGAAAAAGATGTAGTTTTAGAAGAATGTGTGATTTTACAAGATTGTCATATAAAAAAAGGTGCATATTTAAAAAATGTTATTGTAGATAAAAATAATATTATTCATGAAAATGAAAAACTTTCAGCTTCAAGAGAATATCCACTGGTTATAGAAAAAAGTATGAAATGGAATACAAAACAATATCAAGATTTAATGAATTATATAAAAAATAAATAATAATGGAGGATAAAGAATGAAAGTTCTTTTTGCAACAGGGGAAGCATTTCCTTTTGTAAAAACAGGTGGCTTAGGAGATGTTTCATATTCTCTACCAAAGGCCTTAGTACAAAAAGAAAAAGTAGATGTTAGAGTTATTTTACCTAAGTATAGCAAAATTTCAAAAGATTATTTTAAAAATGCTAAACACTTAGGACATAAAGAAATCTGGGTTGCTCATCACAATGAATATGTTGGGATAGAGGAAGTTGAATTAGAAGGAATTATCTATTATTTTGTAGATAATGAAAGATATTTTAAAAGAATTAATGTCTATGGTGAATTTGATGATTGTGAAAGATTTTTATTTTTCTGCAAAGCAGTAGTTGAAACTATGGATATTACAAAATTTAAACCTGATATTATCCATTGTAATGACTGGCAAACTGCTCTTATACCAATATATTTAAAAGAAAGAGGAATATATGATATAAAAACTATTTTTACTATTCATAACCTTAGATTTCAAGGATTTTTCTTTAATAATGTAATAGAAGATTTATTGGAAATTGATAGAGCAAAATACTTTCAAGAAGATGGAATAAAATATTATGATATGATTTCTTTTTTAAAGGGCGGAGTTGTTTACTCTGATTATATCACAACAGTGAGTGATAGTTATGCAGAAGAAATAAAAACTCCAGAATTTGGAGAAGGAATACATGGGTTATTTCAAAAATATGACTATAAGTTATCAGGTATAACCAATGGAATTGATAAATCTTCATACCCTTTATTTAAAAAATCTCATAAGATATTAAAAGCTGAATTGCAAAAGAAATTAGGTTTAGATGTAGAGGAAGAAACACCTTTAGTTGCTATTATAACTCGTTTAGATAGACAAAAGGGATTAGATTATATTGTTGAAAAATTTGATGAAATGATGAGCTTAGGGATAGAATTTGTTCTTTTAGGAACAGGTGAAAAACGTTATGAACATTTCTTTGCTTATCAAGAATATCTGCATAAAGGTAGAGTATGTTCATACATTGGTTTTAATCAACAATTATCTACTGAAATTTATGCAGGAGCAGATATATTTTTGATGCCATCAGTTTTTGAGCCTTGTGGACTTTCTCAAATGATAGCAATGAGATATGGTTGTATACCTGTTGTAAGAGAAACAGGAGGTTTAAAAGATACTGTAAAACCATATAATGAGTATACAGGTGAGGGAGATGGTTTTGGTTTTAAACAAGCTAATGCCGGTGATATGATGAAAACTTTAAGATATGCTATTAAAATGTATCATAGACCTGAGGTTTGGAAAGAAATTATTAAGAATGCTAAGAAAAGAGATAACTCTTGGGATAAACCTGCAAGAAGATATAAAGAATTGTATCAAAAGTTATTAGAAGGATAAATTGATAATATATTTCTAATAAAGAAAATTTATAAAATAAAGCTACTATGATTTTATTTTCTATAATATTAATAAAAATAAGAGAGTTACATTCCAGATTTTAGGATAAAAATTAAATAGAATGAGCC
>ERZ773055.875-NODE-875-length-15645-cov-7.964978_pt1 | contig 15645 bp, 15 predicted proteins | sample MGYA00580515_ERZ773055 | MGnify/ENA primary metagenome ERZ773055 (study PRJEB29015, sample SAMEA2737993) | human oral metagenome | biome: human oral; feature: human-associated habitat; material: dental | place: China | collected 2064 ...
GCAAGAGTAGAGCCTGTTGGGTGTACTGCAACTATTATTTTAAAATTATTTAAGGAAAATGGTCTTACACCAAGTAAAGAAACTGCTGGACTTATGTTAAGTGCCATTATTTCAGATACATTATTGTTCAAATCTCCAACTTGTACACAATGTGATGCGAAGGCTGGAAAGGAATTAGCTGAAATTGCTGGAGTAGATTTAAAGGAATATGGACTTGAAATGTTAAAAGCTGGAACTGCACTTGGAGATAAATCTGAAGCGGAACTTCTTAATATGGATATGAAAATCTTTGAGATTGACGGTGCAAAAATTGGTGTGGCACAAGTTAATACTGTAAATGAAGCAGAAGTTTTGGAAAGAAAAGAAAAATTATTAGCTGAAATTGATAACATTATTGCAAAAGAAGGGCTAAAGTTCTTTATGCTTGCAATTACAAATATTTTGACAAATGATTCTGCTGCTTTAATTTCTGGTGATGGAAATGATGTTGTTGAAAAGGCATTTGGAGAAAAAGTTGACAGTAATTTAGTAACTTTAAAAGGTGTAGTTTCAAGAAAGAAACAAATTATTCCGCCATTGACAAAAGCGATTCAAGGATAAATTTACAAAAATAAAAAATAAGGATTTTAAAAATGGCAATAATAAAATTTAAAAAAAGGGAAGAGCTAAAAATCTTGTTTGCGATAAAACTTCCAATGATAATTTCTGAACTTTATAAAGAAGCTAGAAATAAAAGAGAAGCAAATGAAATAATAAGAAATTCCCTCAACATGAAAAAAAATAGAGTAATTAACACATTGGAGCTGGTTGACGGATTTGGAAACCAGTTTTCCGTCCTTGTAATTTATGATAATATTATGGAGGAAAAGGAGCTTCTAAAATATAATCTAGATGTAGAGGAAATTAATTTTAGGATTTTAGAATTTGACTTTAATAATAAAATTGAAGTTGAAGAAACTATAAAATATATAAAAAGGGCACGTTAGTTTTTTGGATAATTATATAAATTTTAAAAATATTATTTAGCAAGGGGCGACTCCTTGTTATGATGTAAATAAAGTTTAAAGTAGTTAATAATAACAATTTTTGTTAAATTTAGTATAGGCATTCAGTAGGTCATTTATTAAGGTTATAAAAAATCTTAATAATAAACTTGAGAAATAGAATTTCTTGAAATTCTCGTTTTTTAAGAACTGTAATTTAAAATAAAAAAGTGAGGGAGAATAGTGAAGAAAATAACGATATTGGTTAGCATGTTAATGCTTTTAATGGTTAGTGTTGTGAATGCTAAAGGACACAGAAATCAGCAAAAAAAAGAAGATAAAAAATTTGAGAAAGCAATGAAGGATTTTCAGATGGAAGCTGTAATGAAAACTACAAAGGGGGATATTACATTTTTTTTGTATCCTGAAGCTGCTCCAAAAAATGTCGCAAATTTTGTATTTTTAGCAAAAAATGATTTTTATAATGGTTTGAAATTTTTTAGAGTTGTTCCAAATGGGCTTGTTCAGGGGGGAGACCCCGCTGAAAATGGAACTGGTACAACAGGATACCTTATTCCAGATGAAATAAAAAAATGGTTGAATTTTGATGTTGAAGGAATATTAGCAATGTCGAATTCAGGTCCAAATACTAACAGCAGTCAGTTTTTTATTACTATGCAAGCAATGAAGGAATTAAATGGAAAATATACAATCATTGGAGGAATAAAGTCTCGTGAAGATTTGAGTATATTAAGAACTTTAAGAGAGAATGACAAAATATTAAATATTGATATTAAAGGAAAAAAAATAGACAAGTTCTTAGATTATTTTCCTGATGAAGTTAGTGAATGGGAATCAAAATTAGAAAAAACATCAAATCAATAAATACATGAAACTCCTGATTTTGATTGGGAATTTTAAAAATTTTTTATTTATTCCAAAAAATGAATATTCTTGATTTTCATCAGTTTGATATTAAGAAAGGTTCAGTATAGAGTTAAAAATTCTTGATATATTTAAAAAAAAATGTTAAAATTCTAGTGTAAAATAAAATAATGAAAGGATAAAAAAATGAATGAATTAAGAAAAATGTTAAAAAGTGAAAAACTAAGTTTATCTCAATATTTTGAAGAAGCATATAAACTTTTTAATGAAATGATTAGAAATGATAATAAAGATATGATAATTATTATAGTTTTATCATTAATATCAATATTGTTTAGTAAAATTCAGTCATTAGATTTTATTGGAACTTTAGTATCATTTGCTACTTTAATCAGAACATGGATTTTTTACAGAAAAGTTATTTTTAAGATTGAGGAAAAAGAATACGAAGCAGGTAATGTAACTGTAAAATCATTCATATTGCTTGGAATCGTAATATTAGCAGGATTTTTGTCAGCTCTTCTTCTGCTTCCGTTTATGGGCGGAATAATAGGAATGGCATTATATGGTAGAGCAGGTATTGGATTTTTAGTGGCTATAATTATTCCAATTCTTATTCTATTAGCTGTTTTTATTGTTATATCACTATTTATATTATATTTTATACCTGCATATATGTCTAGAAGAGGAAGTATTGGCGAAACATTTAAATATAATCTTTTTCTTTGTCGGGGAAATAGAATTAGAATGTTTTTACCTTTGGTCATTTTATCTGCTATAGGACTTTTAATAGGAGTTATATTGGGGTTTTTAGGAACTATAGGAACTATTATAGGAACACTTATAAGTTCAATTGTTAGTATACTTCAAGTAATAATTGTTTCAATAGTTTATTTAAATGTAGAATATAATACTGAAATTCCTTCAGAATTTTATTTTGCTAGAGAAAATTATGAAAATGAAGCAAATAAAGTGGAAGATGAAAGTAAAAGAATAGAAACACAGTTATTAAATGAAAAAAAAGATGAGGAAAATAATTAATAAAAAAAATACTTGATTTTATGAAAAAGCTGCTTTGACTATTTATTAGTGGATTAAAGCAGTTTTTTTATACTGAACTTTACTTGAATAACGAATATATTTAGATCAAACCTAATATTTATTTTCAAATAATTAAAATAAGTATTCGCTTTTTAAATGGGGGATAGTATTAATTATATCTATTCTTGACATTCCTAATAATTGAAGGTATAAATACATATTTAGGATTGTATAATTTTAGAAATATAAAAAAGCGAGGTAGAAGCTTATAAACAGAAATTTTGACAGTATGGATGATCTTTTTAACCAATTGATGGGAGGTATGGGGGATTCAATTCTGAAAATCGTCGTTATATGATAAATGGAAGAGAAGTTACACCTGAAGAATTTGCACAGTATCGTGCAACTGGAAAGTTACCAATGAATAATGAAGTACAGATTCAATCACCGAAGGTCAAGGCGTGAAAAAAGACGGAATTCTTGCAAAGCTTGGACTTAATTTAACACAGGAAGCTCGTGATGGGAAATTAGATCCTGTTATTGAACGCAATAAAGAAATTCAAGAAACGGGAGAAATACTTTCACGTCGTACAAAATTTCCGTCCAGAATTTTTAAACCGTTTTAACGCTGTGATTGAATTTTCTCATTTGAATAAAAAAGATTTATCACAAATTGTTGACTTAATGCTTATTGAAGTAAATAAAACTCTTTCTAAAAAAAAATTGATTTAGCAGTTTCTGATGCAGCAAAGGAATTTTTAACAAAAGAAGGATGGGTGTACAGCCATTACGTCGTGTTATCGAACAACAAATACGTGATAATGTAACTGATTTTCATCTTGAAAATCTTGATGCAAAACATCTTATAGCTGATTTGGAAGACGGAGTTTTAGTTATTAAAGAAAAAAATTAAAAATCAGAAGAAAAGAAAAAAGATGAAGTTAAAAAATCATCAAAAAAGGATAATTAACAGCAAATCATTTGAAAGGAAACATAATAAAGACTCCAGTTAAGATTAACTAGCTGGAGTTTTATTATTATATTATTATTGGGGAATAGTATAAGATTTTTTATTTGTTTTCTCAAAGACAAAAAATTTGAAACATTTTGTTACTTATGATATAATAAAAACAATAATTAAGTATGTCAAATACGGATGATTTTGAACTGGAATGGTAAAGGAATTAAGGATGTTTTCTAGAATAATATAAATAGCCAAAAGGCTTATTGATTTAATTGTAGCAGATTCAAAACATAGAGGTGTGATATAATTTTAGTGATTGATAAGATATTATATAAAAAAGGTTGAAGAAATGAAAAGAATGAAGAAATATAAAGTATTGTTTATTTTGCTGTTTTATATCATACTTTGTGGCAAGCTGAACGCTGCTGGGGAAGTAATAGATTTGGAAACAGAAAAATCTAGAATAAATCTGGAAACAGAAGAGATAGAAACAGAAGGTAACGTTACTGTAAAATATGGAGATTATACAATAAATGCTGATAAATTAAAAAAGATTGCTAATAAAAATATTCTTTCAGGTTCTGGAAACGTTGAATTTTCTCAAGGTTCTCAAATAATAAAGGCTGATAACCTTATTTTTGATATGGATACAAAGCTAGCGAAAATATTTAATTCTGAAAGTTATGATGCTGACCTGAAATTACGTTATGGTGGTGAAGAAACTTTAAGTTTAGGAAATAAGGCAATTTTTATAAAAAATGGATGGTTTACTACGAGTCCTTATGAGAATCCAAGTTATAAAATAAATGCAGAAGAGTTGGAAATTTATCCAAATAGAAAAGCTGTTGCAAGAAATATCGGTTTTTTTGCAGGAGGAAAAACTTGGTTTAAATTACCATATTATGTAACTTCCCTAAAGCCATCAACTCAAAGGGCTACACTATTTCCTTATGTTGGGATGGATAGCGACAGAGGGCTTTTTGGAATTATGGGATTTGACTATGATTTAGGTCCACTTGCACAGGGATTTGTTGATTTTGAGCTAAGTACAAAGCAAAAGCTAGCTTTAAAAATTTCAAATGATTATTCTTTCTGGGGGAATAATTCTGGTAATATATTTGTAAATAGGGTTGTTGTTCCAATTGGAAATCATAAAAAGGAATGGGATTTTAAGTGGAATCATAAAGTTATAAATGTACCCAAAAAGGCTAAAGAAGATAGAAAATTTTATGATGTAGGTTATGGAATCTGGAATTTAAATTATCAAAATATTACAACTAATTTAATGTATGCGGTTGATGGTGCAAAATTAAAGGATGACTATACGGCATTTGTAGATAAATACAGACATATTGGTTTCTGGGATATGAATATTAATCAGGAGCTTGGTCAGAATGGAGAATTTAATGCAAAATATTACTGGACACAGGATAAACATGCATTAAAGGCATTGACTGATATAAATGACAAGATTATGAAGGATGATGATCTTGATCCACGTAGAACAGATGTTGATTTGTATAAGAGCATAAAATATACAAATGGTAATAAAGATGTGGAAATAACAGTAGATAATGAAGATTTTCGAGATATTAATCCTGGATATGTTGGAGATTTGAATTCATATAGAAAGAAAAGGAATTATGGAATTAACTTTAGAGGTCCAAAAATAAAATTTGATTATCTTAATACAGATAAGGATGAATATGGTGAACTTTTAGGAATGCGTGACCGTGGCGATGATAAAACTATTCATTGGGTTCAAAATGTTGCTTATGATAAGAGAAAGGAATGGGGATTGACATTTGGAAATTATTATCCATTTAGAGAAAGTGACTTTTTTGGATATCAACCTCGTACTGGTTATCAAAATTTAACAAATACATTATATTTTGGGGTACAGGCAAAACAAGTTGAAATAATAAAAAAAGAATATGAATATGATTATACAAGAGATAATGAAAATTATAATTCACTATTTTTAAATCCAGCAACAACTGATGAAAGCCGTATTTATAAAGTCTATGAAGATAATGGGAAAATACGTCGTCCTAAAAAAATTGTTTATGAAAAATATAGGGCACAAAAATTTAATATGGGTAATGACAGAATTGATATTCCATTACGAAATTCATTTATTGGGTATAACTTAGCATTTGAAAATCGTGATTATAGCAGTTTGCCAGTACCTGAATTTAGAAATGGAAGAAAAATAGAAGATTTAAATTCAAAAACAGGATATAAAGTTGTAAGAGATGCAAGTGGAGATACGATAAAGCAAAGTCCATCAATGAAAATTTTTACATTGGATACAAGATTATTTACAACAATTTTTGATAATACATCTAAAAATAATAACAAGTATGATGTAAAAATTACAAATGATGCAACAATCAGTTTTCAGCGGACAACTGCTGATAGTGCAACTTATGGAGGATATGACATTGTTGAAATTCCGACAAATGCGATTGGACTTAGAAATGATTTTAATTATCATATAGGAAATATAACATTTAACTATAATTTATCAATGAGAGATGATAGACATTTCATGGATCACTGGTTAAAAAATAGATATGTAAGAAATTATTTTAAAGCGGATATCGCAAATAAACGTTTTGTAAGTCTTAATTTTGAAAATAATGATGAATATGAATTTAAAGATTTTAAATCTGAAAGAGATTTTAATAGGGAAATTCAATATGGATATGTATCAGATGATGGAGATAACTTCTTATATAAATTTTCTGATAAAAATAAACAGTTATTTCCGTATAATACTAGTCTTGGATGGAATCAGAAAATATACAAGGAATCTCTAAAGGAAAGAAGTTTTGGGGTTAATTTTAATGAATGGGGATTTGAATACACAAATACATTAAATAAAGCAAATGATATTTATGGAAATATTGCAACATTTGGATATCCAGCATTAAAATTAAAAACGAACTATCATAAATTAGGATTTGTTTATGATACTTCAAAAATGAAAAATAAAAAATTTGAGTCAGACCATTATTTTAGAATAAATCTTGGATTTGGTAAAAAAATATACAGAGATTTGAAAAATACTCCAATCATTACTTCAGACGATAGATATATACGTGGAAATGACTATACTACAATTGGATTTTTATATAAATATGAAAATAATGCTAAACCTAGATATGCTGCTGATTTAGATAAAAAGGAAAAAGATAGAGGAGCAGAAATTGTAAAATCAGAAAATCAAATTAAAGATATAAATATGGTAAAAAATTCAAATATACAGGAATTTTCTATTAATAACGCCAATAAATCCAATATAGATAATATTGTCGTAAATAGTGATGATAGACTATTTTTAAGTAGTGAAGAGGAAGAAGCATATAAAAGTTATGTGGAAGAAGAAAATTATCGTCAAAATAAGTTTAGTTTAAATGATTTTAATGCTAAACTTCAAAATTTGAGAAGTCATAAAAAATATTTTCAAATTGGGATGGATATGCAAATAGATGGTTCTGATGCGGCTAATCCTAGTGGAATGAAGGGATTTGACAAATTAAATGATTTGACTTTTAAAGTTGAGGCTGGATATTTGGAAAAAATGTTTGTGAGATATGCTTTTATAATGGAAAGACCAGATAGAATATACCGTAGAGATTCGACTCGTAACAGTACTTTTGACTTTAGAAAACATGAATTTGAAGGAAAATATATGTTTTCGCGAGATCCAGATAAGCCATGGTGGGTTGGAGGAAAGATCCAATATGTGCAAAATGGAGCACCAAAATCTTCTGATCCTGAAATTTATGAAAGTTCATGGTATGCTAAGAAAGTTAATAAATTAACTTTAGGAATGGCAACACTGACACATAGATTTGAAAATGTCGAATGGGAAATTGGAGCAGGAATGAAATGGGATAAACCGAATAATAAAAAATTAGGATATTATCCAGTAGTTTCACTAAAATTTGGGGTAACTCCATTCCCAGAAAAAAATGCACAGTTTAATTATTCTGGAAAAGGATTTGAATTTGGAGCAGGATTATAGTCAAATATATTTATTGTTTAACAAGGGACTTTGGTTCCTTGTTATTTTTTGCAGTAAAATCAAGATGTTTTATAAGGATTTAATACTATTTCCCATCTAAAAATCGAAGGTTTGTTTCATTATTTAAAAATAAATATCAGATTTAATCTACTAAAAAGATTTATAATAAATTCATTATTTAAATAGGGCTATTAATAAATATAAAAAAACGCCAATTACCATTGTAATATAGGTATTTTGGCGTAAGTTGATAATCGTATGGGATATTAATTTATAAATTGAATTTCAATACGTCTATTTGCAGTTCTGCCTTCTTCCGTGTCATTTGAAGCTATTGGATTGCTATCTCCTTTTCCTTTTGTTTCAATAACTTTTTCAGGAGGAAGTCCAAGTTCAATTAATTTTTCTTCAACACTTTCAGCTCTTCTTAAAGATAATTCTCTATTGTACTCTTTAGTTCCTTTAGAATCAGTGTATCCAGTAATTGAAATTTTACAATCTTTAGATTCAATATAATCTTTTAATTTTTCCAATATAGGATTATATTCTTCTTTTATTGTGGCACTATTAAAGCCAAATTTCAATTTACTTGTATCTAATATGACAACATTAGGATCATTTTCACTTTTTGATATTTCCAAATCATCTATGTTTGTTCCATCAACTTCAATTGCGGTTGATCTCATTGTATTGTCACGTAGATTTGATGTTGTAATTTTTTTAGCTGTAGTTGGAGCTGAAACTAATAATACAGATAACATTGCTGTTATTTTAGATTTTTTTTCCATATTAAACCTCTCTTCCTTTTTAATTTTTTGCAGTATATTAAATTTTAAAAATCTGATTTTTTTTATAATTTTTAGTAATTAAATAAAAAAGTATAAACATATTTGAATTATACTTTCCTTTATTTAGTATAACATATTTTTTTTAATTTTCATAGATTTTTTTTTGATAAAAGTTTCAGAAAAAGTAAAAGTAAAAAATGAATTGCCTTGTTTTTTTGTATAGAATATGATATTCTAGTAATATGATTTTGAAAGCATAATTAAATTTATTTAAAATCAAATTGATAAAAATTAATACTATAATGTAGTGTTAAAATAGAAGAGGGATGTAAAAAATATGGAAAAATCAAAAATAATTAGAGGTACAAGCAAATGTGCAAGATTTTTTGTTTGTGATACGACAGAAATTGTGAGAGAAGCAAAGAAAATACACGATCTTGATCCAATAGCAACTACAATTTTTGGAAAATTGCTGACTGCGACTGCTATGATGGGGAAGGATCTGAAAAATGAAAAGGATTTGGTGTCGGTTAGAATTAATGGGGACGGGCCTTATGGAAATATGCTTGCAACTGGGAATATGAATGGAGAAGTAAAAGGTTATATTGCAAATCCTGAGGAAAAATTTTATCAGATTGTAGATGAAAATGGTAATTTTATAAAGGATGAAACAGGGCAAATAAGATTTATTGGAAATGGAACAATGCAGGTTATAAAGGACTTAGGATTACGTGATCCGTTTTCTGGCGTTACTAAAATAAATGAAGAGGATATTGCTGATATAGTTGCCCATTATTTTCTTTTGTCTGAACAAATAAAGTCAGTTGTTGCACTAGGGGTGAAATTGGATGAAAATGGCGAAGTAAAAAGGGCTGGCGGTTATTTAATCCAGTTGTTGCCAGGAGTGGAAGATGGATTTATTGACAAATTGGAAAATAAATTACAGCAAATTAGAACAATTACTGAACTTTTAGAAGGTGGAATGAGCCTTGAACAAATTGTGGAGCTGCTTTACGAGGATATTTCAGTATTTGAAGATGAAACAGATGTTGATGGTGCCCATAAAAAAGTTTATGTGGAAGATTTTGAAATTTTGGAAAAATCAGATTTGGAATACAAGTGTAACTGTACAAGAGATAAGTTTTACAGGGGATTAATTACACTTGGAAAAGATGAAATTAATAAGATTTTGGAAGAAGAAGGAAAAATTGAGACTGAATGTCATTTTTGCAGAAAAAAATATGAATTTACAAAAGATGATTTTAATTGGGATTAATTATAAAATAAGAAGGAGATGAAAAAAATGTCAAAATTAAGAGTAGGTGTAATACGTGGGGGAGTTTCGACTGAAAGAGAAGTGTCGCTAAAAACAGGAAGTGAAATTGTAGCAAATTTAAATAGAGATAAATATGAAGTTTTTGATATTGTAATTGATACTGAAAAGGAAGTCTATGAAAAAATAAAAGACTTGAATCTAGATTTTGCTTACATTGCTTTACATGGTGTATTTGGAGAAGATGGAAGAATACAAGCAATTTTGCAAAGTTTGGGGATTGCTTATAGTGGGCCTGGAGTAATGTCAAGTGCAGTTTGTATGGATAAGGAATTTTCAAAAAGAATTGTGTCTGAATATGGAGTTAGAATTGCAAAATGGAAAAGTGTTCGTGTAGGAGAAACAGTTGATTTTGAAACAGTAAAAAAAGAATTAGGAGATCATCTTATAGTAAAACCAAATAACGGTGGTTCAAGTATTGGAGTAAGTTTTGTGGAAACTGAAGAAGAATTGAAAAAAGGGTTAGAACTTGTATTTGGAATGGATAAAGAGGCTTTAATTGAAGAAGTATTGCATGGAGTGGAAATAAGTGTGCCAGTAATTGGTGGAAAAGTTTTCCCAACAATAAGAATCGAAGCTCTTGCTGGAGATTACTTTGACTATGAATCAAAATATGCAAAAGGTGGAGCAAAAGAATATGTGTTTGAATTTCCAGAAAAAGTACAAGCTGAAATTAACAAATTTGCACAAGATAGCTATTATGGATTAAAATGTGAAGGATTCGCAAGAATTGACTTTATGGTAGTAAACGAAGAAACACCATATTTCATGGAAGTAAACACATCACCAGGAATGACAGCTGCAAGTTTATTGCCAAAAAGTACAGCTTCAAAAGGATACAGCTACTCAGAAACACTAGATTTATTAATTGAATCTTCGTTAAAAGTCGAAAGATAAATTATAGTAAATATTGTTAAAACAAGGGGTTTTATCCCCTTGTTATTAAATATATCAAAAATATGGAGGAGAAAATATGGAAAGAATAGCAAGTTTTACAGTAGATCATAAAAAATTAAACAGAGGAATTTATGTGTCAAGAATTGACGAAATTAACGGAAATTACATCACAACTTTTGATGTGAGAATGAAGCTGCCAAACAGAGAACCAGTAATAAATATCGCAGAACTTCACACAATGGAACATTTAGGAGCAACATTTTTAAGAAATCATCCAACTTGGAAAGATGAAGTTGTATATTTTGGACCAATGGGTTGCAGAACAGGATTTTATGTAATTTTGAAAGGAAAATTAGAATCAAAGGACATCATTGACTTAATGAAAGAACTTTACAAATTTATGGCAGAATTTAAAGGTGAAATCCCAGGAGCGACTGCAATTGAATGTGGAAACTATTTAGATCAAAACTTGGCGATGGCTAATTTTGAATCGAAAAGATTTTTGGAAGAAACTTTGGAGAATTTGACGGAAGCGAATTTGGTTTATCCTGAATAGAGAAAATACTATGAGTATTTTTAAGAAGTATTTAAAAATAAGGTGATAAAAGGATGGAAGAATTAAATACATTTGAAAAAACTTTACCAGATAAATTGGATTTTCTAATTAAATTGAAGCAATTCGTGAGTTTAGAAAAAAATAGTTTGGAAAAAATTAGTTTAGCAGTTATTTTTTTAGAATTAATGCAGAAAAATGGAAAAAGTGCAGAAATAAAAAAGATTAATGGACTTGAATATGTTTATGAAAATTTAACAGGATATTATTTTTTAGTTAGCTCAAAAAAATCAGGAAATTGTTATGATTATATTATAAAAATTTTTCATGAAAAGTTATTTCCAAATGGAGTAATTGATAAAATAATAGGAAATTATTCTTCTTTTGATAGTATAAAAGAAAGAGCAGAATATTTGTTAAGTAGATGGATAGAAATTGGGAAATTAGATTTTTATGTTTCATTATTGGATTTTGAAAATATAAATTTAAAAATGGAAAAATTAAAAGTTGAAAATAAATGGAAATTAATTATATATGAAAATATAAAAACTTCATACATTAAAGATTATTATTTGGCTACAGAAGAAACATTATATTGCGATATTCTTTTGGAAAAACTAAAAATAGAACCTTTGTATGATAAAATCAAATACAATGAATTTTTGAAAAATATATCTCCTTTATTGAAAAAGGAATTATTAGATACAGCTGAAAATTATGAAATTGAAATATTAGTTGATAAATATCCGATTACAAATAATAAAATGCAATTTTTAGATGATGAAATGGATATTTATATTACTAAAAATGATTCAAATATGCATCCTTTGGAAAGTTATCCTGAAATATATTTTAGAGATACAGTAAATTCTTGGAAAAAATGTGAGATTGTAAAAAGCCGAAAGCAAAAAATATTTATTCTAAATATAGAACTTAATGAAGAAAAATGGAAAAAATTGCCAGAATTTAAGATAATGCCTAAAATAGAGCATAAAAATATATTTCCACCTGTTTTTAAAAAAATAGAAAATAACATTTTTGATATAGTTTATATTCCTAGAGACTGGGATGATGATGACCTTGGATTTAGTATATCAGAAGAATTATTAAAGAAAATGATAGGATTGGGTTATGATGTTGAAATTATAAGTAATAAGGATAGATTTTTTAATACGCATTCACCATATAAACTAAAAACGGAAAAAGATATTTTATGGATTTATGATTATGAAAATAATTGGTATATATTACCACTACTGGATTTTGATACATTAGAACGAAAAGTTATAGATGGAGAAGTTATAACATACACGACTACCTCTGTACAAGTATATCATGAAAAATATTGTCCAGACGGGAAGTTGTATTTTCAAAAATCAGAGATAAAAGATTATGGGATAAGCGATGCAATTCATTTGGGATTTGGTGAGTGGGTCGTTAATGAATATCAAAAGCTGATTGAAAGTTATAAAAGTAAAATTTAAGTGTCTAGATTATAATGAATGAGTAGGAAAAATACTAATCTTGTTGAGAAATTGAAAGATTATAATTTTTAACTTTGATTCTGAAAATGAAAAGGAGAAATTTTTTATGAAAAAAGTAATAATTTTGGTTGCAAGTTTGATGGTTGTAATTAGCAGTTTTGCTGGTTATACGAGTGATATGATTAATAGAATGGAAACTAAAGAGAAAAGTGTAGAGGATTCTTTTGGAGGAAGTAACGCTGAAATGAAAGAAGCATCTTCGGTTATTTTGGAGAGTTGGGATAATGAGTTAAATGAAGTTTATAAGTTATTGATGTCAAAATTGTCAAAAAAAGAACAATTGAAACTTAGAAATGAAGAAAGAGCATGGATAAAAAGAAAAGAAAGAGTGGCAAAAGATGCGGCAGATAAATTTTGTGGAACTGCAAATGGAAAAAAACTTTGTGGAACAGGTTATGGCTTGGAATATACACAATCATTGATTAACTCGACTAAAGGCAGAGCGATTGAATTATCTAAAAGATATGAAAAATTGAAATAAGTTTGGATAAGAAAATTTAGATATACTGAAATTTTTATTCAGATTAATTAGTTAAAATACACAACATAAAAAATATAATTCTTGAGTTTACTTTTTTATTATTTTTATTGTTTGTAAAAAAGGAGTTTTATGAAAAAAATACTGATTTTATTTTTGGTTGTTTTTTCATTAAGTTTTTCATTTGAATTAAAAAAGGAAAATTTTAAAATTACGAAAAATAAGAGTTTAAAATTATCAGAAGATGAAATGAAAAATCAAAGTGAAAAAATTGTTGAAGTTTTTAATAAAGAAATTTCAGATAGGATAGAAAGTAAAAATAAGGGTATTGAATATTCGGAAAATACTAATTTGGAAACAGGTGAAAAAAATTTTAAAGTGAATGTACCTAATGTTTTGATGAATAACAAAGTTTATGAAAAAACAGTTTATAAAATTGAAAAAATTAATTTTATTTCAAAAAACAAAGTGGAAATAATTTATACTGAAAAATCTCCGAATATTTTTGAAATTATGTTTTCTGAAGAATTTAACAAAAAACTTGAAGATAAAGTTTCAAAAGAATTAGGTTATAAATTAGATAAGGAAAAAATTCAAAAATTGTCCAATGAAGAAAGATTGAAAGCAAATGTAATAATTTTGTCTGAATCTCAAAATGAAATGATAAAAAGATTGGATAATAACCAATTTGAATATGAAACTGAAAAGAGAAAAATGATTTTGGAAAAAAATCAGAAAGAATGGGAATATAAAGATGAAGAAACATTAGAAAGTGATGGTTTTGATATTTTTGATTCTATGTTTGAAAATTTTGGAAAATAATGTGAATAAATTAGAAGAGGTATGAGTAAATGAAGAAGATATTAATATTATTTTTACTAACAGCAAGTCTTGGATTTTCTGCGAATTATAAGGTGGAAGTTAAGCCAAATGTGAAAATTCAACAGTCAGAAATTGAAAAGAACAATTTGGAAATTGAAAAAGTTTTTTTGGAAAATACAAAGCGGGATACTTCTGAAGGTATAAAAGAGGTTGACAATCAGATTACAAAACAAAAAGATGAATTAGGAGCAAGATTTTTTGGCGAAATTTTAAAAGAATATATGAGAAATATGGAATATCGTATTAAGGAGATAAATTATAATTCTAGTTCAAGTGCAGATTTAAAATTTGTTTTAAAAGCACCTAAATTAAATTTTAATTCTCTTTTGGGAGCTGAAGACCAAGAAAAAATAAATAAAACATTTGAGCAAAAAACTGGAAAATCAATAAAATATTTGTCAAATGTTTCAGGGGAAGATTTTCAAAAGAAATGGATGCCGACCTTGATAGATATAATATCAAAAACAGTTTCAGATAAAATTAAGAATATAAAAGAATTTGATGAAAAAGAAGGCACTGTTGAAGCAACAAAAATTAATGGGAAATGGAATATTATAATGAATAATTTAAAATAGAACATTTTAGAAAATTAATAAGAATGATACTTTTTTTTATAGAAATTGTAAATTTTTTGTAGCAAAGGAAGGATTGAAATGGCAAAAATAATAGATACACATACACACATTTACGACGAGCAATTTGCAGAAGATTTTGATGAAGTTTTGGAACGGATTGAGGAGCAATTGGAAAGTGCTGTTGTTATTGGGTGTGATTTGGAAACTTCGCTTACGAGTGTGGCTCTTGCGAATAAATATCCGTTTATTTATGCGGTGATTGGAGTTCATCCTGTGGATATTAAGAAGTATAATGATGAAGTGGAAAAAGAATTGGAGCAACTGGCTTTGAATGAGGAAAAGGTTGTTGCGATTGGGGAAATTGGACTGGATTATCATTGGATGGAAGATCCGAAAGATGTGCAAATTGCTGTGTTTAAGAAGCAGATGGAACTTGCTGAAAGGGTTAAAAAGCCTGTTGTGATTCATACGAGGAAAGCGTTGCAGGATACGATTAATGTTTTGAAGGAATATCCGAATGTTGGTGGGATTTTGCATTGTTATCCAGGATCGCTTGAGGCGGCAAAACCACTTTTAGATAGATATTATATCGGAATTGGTGGGACTTTGACATTCAAGAATAATAAAAAGACGAAAGAGCTTGTGAGAGAACTTCCTTTGGAAAAGATTGTCCTAGAAACAGATTGTCC
>ERZ773055.880-NODE-880-length-15589-cov-6.100811_pt1 | contig 15589 bp, 18 predicted proteins | sample MGYA00580515_ERZ773055 | MGnify/ENA primary metagenome ERZ773055 (study PRJEB29015, sample SAMEA2737993) | human oral metagenome | biome: human oral; feature: human-associated habitat; material: dental | place: China | collected 2064 ...
AAATAATGTAAAAAAATAGTTTTTTCATATATTATATTTAATTTTTATTATTTTGAGACAACCCCTTTATTTTCAAACCTCAATTAACCCTGTAATTTTAAATTTAATTAAAAATCTTAAATGTAAATTTTATCCCTTTTATTTACCTGAACAATTAAAATAACTAGTTTATCTTCTTCAATTTTTGCAATAATTCTATAATTTTCAACTCTATATCTCCAAAAACCTTTTAAATTGTATCTTAATGCTTTTCCAAATTTTTTTGGATTGTCTGTATTATTAAGATTTTTCTTGATGTATTTTAAGATTTTTAGTTTAATGGAATTATCTAGTTTATTTAATTGTTTTTCTACTTCTGATTTGATAATGACTTTATATTTCATTTTCTAATCCCATTTTTTTTACTAAATCATCAAATGAAATTCCTTCTTCATTATTTGATTTATAATCTTCATAGGCTTCGACAGCCATTTTGTAGTCTTCCTCATCTTCGATTTTTTCAAGAATTAAATCTAGCATTACCTGGTCTAAATTGATATTATTTTCCTTAACATAGTTATTGATTTTATTTTCTATGTCAGGATTAGCATTGATGGAAACTGTTATCATTGTTTTCACATCCCTTCCCTCAATTTGATTAATATAATTTTAACATAAAAAGGAATAAAAAACAATAGAAAAGATACTTTTATAAGTTATTTCTACACCTATTTTTACTTATCCTGAAAATAGGTAGTTATTTTTGGAGTACTTTCTATTTTTTCAATAATGTTTTCCGGAAGATATATTTCAATAACAGATTTTTTATCAGAATAATATCTGACAAAGATTTTTATATATTTATTTGAAAAATTAAAAGAGCCATTATCCTTAAAATAGCTTATGGAATCAATATCTTTTAATTTGGAAGTACGAAGAAGTTCTTCAATTTTAGGATAATATCTTTTTATTTCATTTAGTTTTCTGGTGAGGGTATAAAATAGAACTATCGGCGATTTAACTCTCTTAAATTCGTTTACATAAAGTTTTAGGTTATCTGATGCGAGATTAAGCATCAATGCTCTCTTTAAATTCTTTTCCAAATCTTCAGAAAAGGAATCTTTTACATAATTTACATTGTCGTGTACGTATTTATATCCTCTTTTTGCCACATAAAGTAGAAACAGCCGATAAATTTCTTCAGGATTGGAAACTTTATCCTTAACAAGTTCAAGCATTTTATAAATTGTATTGTCGTATGGGCTGTATGGCTGTCTTGCTTTATTTATGAGAAAATTAATAGATACGATTTTATTTGTCAGTTTTCCACTTTCCTTAATTTTTTCGTATGCAACAGAAAAATCAGTAAAAGTATTTATGTCCATTACAGCTTTTTTTAAAATATGCTTTTCAAAATCAAAAAACCTTTCATATTTATTGTCAGCATTAAGATAGATTTTTACAGTTGAAAGTGGAAGGCAGACTTCATTTTTATCTTTGGCATTTTTAATAATATTATTGTAAAAGCCAAATGAGAAGGAATCTGTCATAAAAATAAATTTTTCAATCTCAAGTAGGGAAAAAAAGCTCTTTTTCAGTGAGAAACAATTTTTAAATTCTTCAGTAAAAAATAATTGGCAATAATCAGTATGTAAAATAAAAGATGAAAATATTCCAAAAGAACCGGAAAATTTAACGTTTGGAGAAAACACATAAAAAGATATGTATTTTTCCGACAAAGTTTTAAAAAATGAAGTGAAATTATTAATGGAAGAAAATTCAGGTATGGAAAGAATTTCTTCAAATCTGATTTCAGCTTTTTCTAAAAAAGTGGAATCTGAAACAATTTTAAAAAATAATAATTTTAAAAATATCTTTTCATCTTTTGTTATTTTTTTAGAAAATTCAAGTTTAATATCCTTTTTCTGTAAATTTGTGAATTTATGGGAAAAATATATGTTCATTTATAAACTCCTAACCAACGAAAAAAATTGATATTTATTTCGTTTAAATTTTATGAATAAATTTAATATTTATCAATTATATAACGAGTAACGAAAAAAGAAATAAATTTTTCGCTTTTTTATAATTATACCTAAAATAAACTATAAAATCAATAAAATAGAAATAATTGTTATAAAAAACTTAAGTAAATAATTAAAAAACATTTTTTTGACAAAATGGAAAAGGTGAGGTATAACGATAGTGAAAACAATAAAGATAAAATTTTAAGTTGGAGGAGAAAAATGGGAAAAAGATTGCTTAGCTGTTTTACTAGTGATTTTAATAAAATGTCCGGTCAGGATTTGAAAAATGCCATTAAGGCAAGTGAAGGTAGAACAGTGTTGTCAGAAAATGTTGTAGGAAGAAAAAGTGTTGCAGGGGATGTTACAAATAGTGAGTTAGCAAGGGCTTTTGGAGCAGATCTTATATTACTGAATGGATTGGATGTATTTAATCCATATATAGATGCACTTCCTGAATCAGATGAACCTATAAAACTTGTAAAAAAACTTACAGGAAGACCGGTAGGACTTAATTTGGAACCGGTAGATCTAAATGCCGATATGATGGAGGAAATAGAAATTATTTCTGAAGGAAGAATTTGTTCAGAAGCTACATTAAAAAAGATAGAAGAAATGGGATTTGACTTTGTATGCCTGACAGGGAATCCTGGTACAGGAGTTACAAACCATCAGATTTCTGAAGGTATAAAGCTGGCTAAAAAATATTTTTCCGGAATGATAATAGCAGGTAAAATGCACTCATCAGGAGTTGATGAACCAGTTGCAAATTTCGATGTTGTGAAGGACTTTATTGAAAGTGGTGCAGATGTCATCATGCTTCCGGCTGTGGGGACAGTACCTGGATTTACTCAGGGTGAAATGGAAAAAGCTGTAAAATATATCAAGGAAAATGGAGCACTTTCAATGTCTGCAATAGGAACAAGCCAGGAAAGTTCTACGAAGGAAACAATAAGACAGATTGCAATAATGAATAAAATCGCAGGAGTGGATATTCAGCATATTGGAGATGCAGGATATGCGGGAGTTGCAAACTTCGAAAACATTTTAGAACTTTCTATAGCAATAAGAGGAGTAAGACATACAATAAGAATGATTGCGGCTTCAAATGACAGATAAAAATAAAAAATATTATATATAAGGAGGATTTTATGAAAAGAATATACTTATTTTGCAGTGCTGGAATGTCTACAAGCCTAGTTGCCAAAAGAATGCAGGAAGTGGCAGATAAGCATAGCCTTCCAGTTGAAGTTAAAGCTTTTCCTGATAATAAGATTGATGTTATTGTTGAGGAATTTCATCCTGATGTAATTTTATTGGGACCGCAGGTGAAATTTAAACTTGAACAGACAGCTTCAAAATACGAACCACAAGGTATTCCGGTAGCAGTAATTGACCTTGAAGATTATGGAAGAGTTGATGGAGAACGTATTTTAAAGAGAGCTATAAAAATATTGAAGGAAAAGGCAGGGAAATAGCATGTTTGATAAGTTGGAAAAAGTATTAGGCCCTTTGGCATCTAAATTGAGCAGTAATAAAGTTTTGGCGGCAATACGTGATGGATTTTTAGTAGGTACACCGTTAATTATAGCGGCTTCAATATTTCTAGTTATTGGAAATTTTCCTATTGAAGGATATGAAGCATTTGTTGCGAAATTTTTAGGAGAAGGATGGGATGGATATCTTAATGCTGTTATCCGTTCAACATTTGGAGTAATAGCCCTTCTTGGTGTTATTGGTATTGGATATTATTATGCGAAGGCAAAGGGAGTGGAAGGAATTTCCGGAGCAGCTGTATCATTAGTAGCATTCCTTATTATAAGTCCTCAATCTCATGATTTGTTTGTAAATGCAGAAGGAAAAGCATTCAGAGGTTTTGCTCTTAGAAACTTAGGTACAGAAGGTTTATTCCTTGCAATGATTACAGCATTACTTGCGGTAACTGTATTTGCTGCAGTTAAAAATAGAGGTTGGACAATAAAACTTCCTGAAGGAGTGCCACCTGCAGTAATGAATTCATTTGCGGCATTAATACCAAGTATGTTTGTAATGCTTCTGTTTTTTGTATTGAGACTTTTCTTCTATTTCTTTACAAAAGATCAGTATGCACATGACTTTATTTATAAAGTTCTGCAAGGGCCTCTTGAAGGATTAGGAAAGAATTTCTTCTTTGAACCAATTTATCAGTTCTTATCAACATTGTTCTGGTTCTTTGGTATTAACGGTCCTGCTGTTACAAATACAGTTTTCTCTCCATTACACCTGGCTATGACAACAGGAAATCAGGAAGCGTTTGCGGCTCATATGCCATTACCTCATATATTTACAGGTTCATTCTCTGATTTCTTCTGTAACTTCGGTGGTGGAGGAAGTACATTATCTTTAGTATTACTGATGATGTTTAAAGGAAAATCTGAACGTATGAAAAAATTAGGAAAACTATCAATAATTCCTGGAATTTTTGGAATAAATGAAATGGTTATTTTCGGACTTCCAGTTGTATTAAATCCGATTATTGCGATTCCGTTTTTATTAACACCTCTTGTTAATACAATTTTAGGTACACTGGCAACAATGTTACACATTATTCCTCGTACTACAGGAACACTATTACCTTGGACAACGCCTTTATTCTTTTCAGGATGGCTTTCTACAGGAAGTATAATTGCAGGGCTTTTCCAAATAGTACAGGTAGCGATAGGATGTATGATTTACTATCCGTTCTTTAAAATATTGGATAACCAGTATTTACAAGATGAAACAAAACCTGTAGAACAAAGTAAAGAAGATGATTTAGAAGACATTTCACTTGATGATATATCTTTCTAGAAAATATAAATTTATGTTGAATAAGGCTGTTTCAAAATTAATTTATAAATTTTAATTTTGGAGCAGTTTTGTTCATTATGGAGACAATTTTAATATAAAAGTGACAGGATAGCTAATAATAAAGCTTTTAAGGAAATTTTTTACAGCAAAGGAGATATATAAATGAGAATAGTTTTATTTTTTGACCAGATTCAATCGGGAACAGGTGGAAAAGAAGGAGCTAATGTGGAACTTGCACTGGAAAAAGGTGGAATGGGTTCATACATGATGTTTTCTGAATATATAAAAAATATAGGTGGAACTGTACTTGCCACTACATATTGCAGTGACAGTTATTTTAAGGAAAATCAGGAACTTGTTCTGGAAAAAATGACAGGACTTTTAAATAAAGTAAAGGCAGATATTCTTTTATGCGGGCCATGCTTTAATTATTACAATTATGCAGAAATGTCCTCCATTTTAGCAGAGCACGTAAAGAAGGAAACAAGCTGTAAACCGGTAGTTGTATGTTCGGAAGAAAATAAGGAAATAATAGATAAATATAAAAATAATCTGGTAATTATAAAAATGCCGAAAAAAGGTGGGGTAGGCTTGCGTGAATCCTTACAGAACATGGCAGATGTAATAAAATGTCTGTATGAAGGATCAGATTTATCAGAAGTAAGTGATTATATATATAAATAGTTAGAAAAAACTGTCTGAAAATAGAAATAAAAATTATGAAAATTATATTTATTCATTTGTTAAAATTTTTCTTATATAAAACAGTCATTCATTAAAAAAAAGTCAAAAATCGCCAAATTTAAGCTGTTGACTTTTTCTAAATTCATTTCCTGTTTTATATTGTAAAATTTTAAATAACTCATAAATATAATTTTTCATATTGTGTTTTTAAGATAGTTCAAACTGTTAATTTATCTATATATATCAAGAAATGGAGAAGGTATGAGATTAAAGAAATTATGTCAATTAAGGGGAGTTTCAGGAGATGAAAAGGAAGTACATGATTTTCTGCATAAAGAATATGAAAAAAGAAATCTTTCAATAATAAAGGATAGACTCGGATCTATTTTTGGCTTAAAAAAAGGGAATGATTCATCATATAAAATAATGATAAGCTCAAATATTGATGAAAGTGGAGGAATGATTTCAGATATCAGGGAAGATGGATTAATGGAATTCCTGACAATAGGGCTTTATGAAAAAAGTCTGTTTGAGCAGAGAATAGTGAAGGTTCTGAATAGAAAACATGAAGAGTATACAGGATTTATAGTAAAAAATGAAAAAGAGCTGCTGCTTGATGCAGGATATGGAAGTAAAGAGGAGGTTTTAAATGCAGGAATACAGATTGGAGATATGTTTGTGGTTGATATTCCTACTTTATGCCTTCCGAATGAAGAAATACTTTCTAAAAATCTTTCCAACAGGGCAGGACTTGAAGCAGGGCTTACAGTATTAGATAAGATGGAAGAAAATAAGGAAATGCCTCCATTTGATGTGGTAATAGGAGGGATATCCCATTCGGTAACAGGTCAGCGTGGAGCAATAACAGCAACAACTGCAGTAAAACCGGATATAGCTGTCGTTATTGATACGGCATATGTGAAAGAGCCTAAAGAAAATACAGTATATATTAGAAGTTTTGATAAATCAATGCTTCCAAATCAAATGTTAAAGAAGGAATTTTATGAAGTGGCACAGAAAAAAGGATATATTCCTGAAGGCCATGTTCAGCTGGAAGCGACAGACGGGTCTTTTATCCATAAATCATTGGCAGGGACTCCAACAGTTGTACTTGTACTACCTTTAAAACATAAACAGGCTATGTTAAATTCGTTAAAAATAGAGCATATAAATAATTTGAGTGACATAATTATAGAATTTATTAAGGGACTGACTGTAGAAAAAATAGAAAAATTCGGATTTAAAGGGTGAGAAAAATGGATTTTGATATTAAATGGGAAGTTCTGAAGGAGCTGACAGAAACTTATGCAATTTCAGGCTTTGAAGAGGATATTACCAATATGTTGAAAAAGAATATAAATCTTCCATTTTCTCAGGATGGCCTTGGATCCTGCCTTTTTACAAAGGAAGGAAATGGACTTTCCATAATGATAGCCACTCATATGGATGAAGTAGGATTTGTAGTCAGGGAAATAGATGAACAGGGATATTTATATTTTCAGAATGTGGGAAATATGTGGTCTCACGTCCTGCTTAACCAGAAGGTAGCAGTTATAAATGAGGAAAAAAAGATTTATTACGGTGTTATTGGTGGACCGGCAGTCCATTCAATAAAGGAAAAGGAAAGAGAAAAGGTATTGCCGATTGACAAACTGTATATTGACATGGGAGTCGGCAGTAAGAAAAGGATAGAAGAACTGGGAATAAAAGTAGGGGACATGATATGTCCATATGCAGAAATGATGGAACTTAATGAGGAGGGATATCTTGCTGGAAAATCCTTTGACAATCGTGTAAGCGTTGCAACGGGAATATGGCTTATGAATATGCTGAAAAATGAAAATACAGGGAACAAAGTCACATTGGCAGCAACAGTACAGGAGGAAGTTGGGCTAAGAGGTGCAAGAACAACAGCACATAAAGTATTTCCTGATTTAGCAATAGCTGTAGATACTACTTTGGCGGGGGATACACCTTTAAATAAAAATAATATAAAGCTTGGAAAAGGAGTAGCTATTAATGTTATTGATTCAATGACTATAATGAACAGGGGACTTCTCATTTACATGGAAAATTTATGCAGAAAAAACAATATCCCTTATCAGCTGAGCTGCTTTACAGACGGCGGAACAGATGCAGGAAATATTCATAAGTCTGGAATAGGAATACCTGCAACAACTTTATCCATACCGATGAGATACATGCATACTCATCTTGGGGTTGTACATAAGGATGATATTATCTCAGCATTAAAACTGCTAAAACTGATAATAGAAGATCTGACTCCTGAAAAGTATGAAAGAATACTAAAGGAAAACTATCATTACAGCGAATAGAATAATAAAACTTGAGGAGGTAAGAAAATGTGGGGAATAATTGCAACATGGTGTATGGCACATGACGGTGTCAAAGAAGCGGCAGAAATACTGAAAAATGATGGGAATGCAGGAAAAGCAATAGAAACAGCAATAAAAAATGTTGAAGATTTTCCTTTTTATAAATCTGTAGGCTATGGTGGCCTTCCAAATGAAGAAATGGAAGTGGAACTGGATGCTGCATATATGGACGGAAGCAACTTTGATTTTGGTGCAGTTTGTGCCATTAAGGATTTTGCCAATCCTATATCTATTGCAAAGGATTTGAGTCATTTAAATGAAAATAGCATGTTAGTAAGTGAAGGAGCAGAAAAATATGCTCATAAAAGAGGATTTGAAAGAAAAAATATGCTGACAGACAGGGCAAAAATTCATTATAAAAATAGATTGAAGGATATGGCACATATAGAAGAAATGGCGATAAAACCTTATTCAGGACATGATACGGTAGGTATGGTATGTCTTGATACAGATGAAAATATAGTTGCAGGAACTTCTACAAGTGGACTTTTCATGAAAAAGAAAGGTAGAGTGGGAGATTCCCCTGTAATCGGATCAGGACTTTATGCTGACAGTGAAATCGGTGGAGCAAGTGCAACAGGGCTTGGAGAAGATATAATGAAGGGAATAATCTCATATGAAATAGTAAAACTTATGGAAAATGGACTATCTCCTCAGGAAGCATGTGAAAAGGCTGTATTCAGTTTTGAAAAAAAATTAATAGGAAAAAGGGGAAGAGCAGGGGATATTTCTGTAATTGCCATGAATAATAAAGGAGAATGGGGAGCAGCTACAAATATTGAGAATTTTTCCTTTGTTGCCGGGAATGAAACAAATCCTGTAAAAGTATACAGGACAAAAAGAAAAGGCGATAAAATGGTGCATGAAGAAGCAACTAAAGAATGGCTGCAGGAATACATAGATGAAAGAACAAAACCTCTTGTAGAAAAGTAAGGAAGGTAAAAAAATGGATGATACTTTAAAAAATAAAGGAAGTATTTGTGAAAAAGAAAGTAAAATGAAGAAAAGTAATTCTGAAAATTTCTGTGATGATAAAATAATTATGGAAATAAAGGAAGAGGTAAAGAAAATACAGCCTGAATTAATAGAAACAATACGTGAATTAGTTTCGATTTACAGTATTCAGATGGAAGCTGAAGAAAATGCCCCATTTGGAAAAGGGCCTGCCGAAGCACTGGATAAAGCTTTGGAAATATCAGAAAGATTTAGATTTACCACAGTGAATATAGACAATAAAATAGGTTATGCAGAATATGTGTCAGAAGGAATTAAGAATTGTGATGAATATATAGGAATTTTTGGTCATGTGGATGTAGTTCCTCTTGGTGAAGGGTGGAAACATTCTCCATTAGGCGGAGAAATAGAAAATAACCGTATATATGGAAGAGGAGTTCTGGATAATAAAGGGCCTATTCTTTCAAATCTATTTGCCCTTCATATTTTGAAGAAATTAGGGATAAAATTTGATGTCCCTGTAAGAGTAGTTTTTGGAACAAATGAAGAAACGGGCTTCGGATGTGTAAAACATTATCTCACAAAGGAAAAACCGCCTGTTTTTGGTTGGACTCCTGACTGTAAATGGCCAGTTGTGTATGGAGAAAGAGGAAGGCTTAAAGTAAGAATATATTCAAAAATGAAGAATTTAGACAAATTATATGATTTTGTAAATAATTATATTTTATCAGCTCCCAACAATGGAGTGAAATTAAAGATAGATTTTAGAGATGATGACTTTGGAGAAATGATATTAAGAGGTTACAGATTTGGAATTTCTGAAAATAGACATTTTTTTGAATTTGTAATGAGTTATCCTGCAGTGTGTAAAAAAGAACAGCTTATGGATTTAATTAGGAAAAGTCTGACAGAAGGAACAGAGCTGGAGGAAGTTGTCAACTGGAATCCCGTATTATATGATAAAAATTCTGAATATGTGCAGACTTTACAGAAGGTATATAATTATGTTACAGGCTTTGATGCGAAACCTGTTACAACTACAGGAGGCACTTATGCAAAAATAATTCCTAATATTATTGCGTATGGTCCAAGTTTTCCTGGTCAGAAGGATATAGCACATTTACCTGATGAATGGTTTGATTTGTCAGATTTACAGAAAATAACGGAAATTTATGCACTTTCATTATATGAAATAAGTAAGTTGAAAAATAGAAAATAATAAAGTAAAAAAACTGCCTTTTATGTACTGCACTCAAAATCTTGAACACAAGATTGGAGGTGCAGTACATTCTTATTATTTTTATTAATAAAATTTAACATAAAAATAATAAAAAACAACAAAAATATTTGTACTGCATTTAAAATATTTAATATAAATAAGTTAAAGATGCAGTTTCTATTACAATTATTTGAAAAAAATTATTTATTATCCTATTTTATTTCATCAGTAAATGGTAGTTTCTTATAATCTCTAGCTTCAAATCCAAAATAATTTTTTACAAATTTACTTTCATATCCAATATTTTCAAATTCAAAATCAGGAGTTTTTGAAAAACCCCAACCTCTTAAATCTATTTGACGATTTTTATCAAATTCCAGTTTTGTACCTTGATTAATATATGTTTTATGAGAAGATTTCAATTTTTTGTTAAAAAATTTAGTTGGATCTACATTATCACTTCTTCCCCAAGTATACCCTAATGCAACATCCTTATATTCAACACCATTAATATTACAGCTTTTATAAAATCTAAAATATTCTCCTGTACCACTTCCAAAGTCTCCAGCTATATCTGAAAATCCAGTACAATAACTTCCTTTTTTTACAGTAATTTTTTGTCCAAATGCCAAACTTCCAATTAATAGTCCTACTAATAGATATTTTTTCATTATTTTTCACTTCCTTTTTGTTTATAGATTTTTACTAAAATTTTCCTTCTTTTCTTCTTTTTTCCTTTTTTTTCATTATTTTCTCAGCTTTTTCTTTTAATTCTTCTTGTGTTTTGATATCTCCTGTTTCATATTTGTGAAGAATAGTATCGTCTTCTTCGAAATATAGGTAATCTTTTGCATTTCGTATAGTATCGCTAATTTTACTTACACCAAATAAAAGTTTGTAAATGATGTAGAAAAATAGTATACCAAGACCTCATGAGGCAAGAAATCCATACCATATTAATTTTAAAATTAAAAGTATATATTTTTTAGTTATAAATGGCATAGTATTCTTGTATTGATAAATATATAAAATATTTACCAATACAACCTCCTTTATATCAAAAGTTCTGTAAAAAATTTAGTATTCCTGTATTGGTTTAAAAACTTTGAATTTCTGCAAATCACAAGTTCCTGATATTTTTTCAAAAAAAATTGTAGTATTTGACTCGTATATTTTAAATTCCATTATTGGATAAATATACAAGTCATAGTTTGTCTGATTGCTACAAAACCATAAAGTTCCTTTTTCAGGATCTGTAAAAAATATTCCGACCTGATCTTTTTTGTTCCAGTTGAAACTATTTTCTTTTGCTACAGGTAATTTATCAGTTCTTCTTTTTAATTCTCTCATTATCATATTATTTTCAAGTCCTAAGCCTTTAAAAATATAGAAAATAATTGCAGCATATACGAAAAGCATAGCTATTAACTGGTTCATTTCTTTTCCTAAAAAAATATTTAGAAACAATGCTCTTATAATAAAAATAGCTATAAAAATATATTTCACTAAATAGCAGAGCTTTATATAGTTGTACTCTTTTGATTTCATAATAACAATCTCCTTTATTTAAATTAGTGATTAAATAATTTGAAATTAAAATTTTTATAAAATACACGATAATACAGAATATTTTATAAATAAAGAATTTTGATTATCAGTTACTTAACGACTTATTACTTTTTCAAGTAAAGCTTCGTTAGCTTTAATAGTTTTTGATGTTTTTATATAAGTGAAAATTGAAATTATAGTAAAAATTGGTCCAAATACAAAAGCAATTAACCATTTTAGTAATATAATTTTTCCTAAACCTTCATATGACAGTGGTACATACGGATTAGGAGAATTTTTCATTGCAAAAAGCCCTATTGGAAAATTTCCTAAACCTATTCCAAGTATCATTGCCTCACCAGGATTATCTTTTAACAGTCCAAAGAAAAAAAATGCAGCTAATACTCCACCTATTATGTATCGTATTTTAAGCTTTAAAAGATATTTCTTCTGATACTCAATAACACTGCTAAAACACTCAGGGCAGTATATCTCTCCCTCGATATTGATTGAACAATCTGAACAAATTGCCTTACTACAGTTTTTACATATAGCATGAGCATCTTTGTTATTATGATAAAAACATTTCATATTATTTCCCTCCTCATAATATTTTTTAAATATTATCATGTATTTTATAAAAAATTTTAACTTTTAATTTTTTTTGATAAGTAATATTCCAAGTTAGCATCTAAATACTCTTTTGCTGCATTTATACGTTGCATATCAGCTGTAGTATCTTTTCCAGGGTTTTTATCTGGATGAAATTCTTTTGCTTTTGTTCTATGAGCTTTTTTTATTGCCTGAAGAGAAAGTTCATTATAAGAGTCTAGCTCAAGTATTTTTAAATTCTGTTCGAATTTTTCAATTATATCTTCAGTAGAATAATGCGTTCCATATCCTTGCTGATTTTCTTGTTCCTGTCTTGCACGCTCATATTTTTCATATTCTTTTTGGTACCAATCATAATACCAATTTTCATATTCTTCGAATATTTTCTTATTTTCTTCATGCTCTTTAAAATATTTTCCAAATATATCTGCTATTTTAAAATTTAATGTTTCTAGAGTAAATGATATAGTTAACAGGATGATATCGATAAAAAGGATATTCCAAAAGAAATACCAGCTCTTCATAAAAAAACCAAAAAGAATCGCTAAAATAAGTGGAATTAAGAGAATAATTCCTAAAATTCCACCAACAAATGATACGAAAATTAGAATTGAAATTATTGTAAATTGAATAATTCTAACTGTCTGTTTATCCATATTTTTCCTTTCAAAAAACTTAAATTTTTATCTTAATAGAAGAAATTCTACTTATTATAAAAATAAAATTCTCTCTTTTATTAGAATATTTCATTATGGTAAAAGATATTTTTATATTATTTTTTGTATTGTTAAATAATTTAGTTAGTATTATGGAACAGCCAATCGAGCCATGCTTTTGTATTTTTTTCTGTAGTTGAATCAAGTCTTTTGGCATTTTTAGCTTTTAATAGAGCATTTAATTCACTTTCTGAAAAAATTTGATAGCTATCCCTTTCATATTTTTTTCCATTCTTTATTTCTGTGCCAGGACGCATTCCAGCAAACATAACATTAATATTGTACGAAGTTGTTGTAGGTATGCTTTCATTCCTTTGAGTTTTCACTACATATTTCTTTTTTGTTGTATAAGTTAGAGAAGGATATCCTTCCTTATCATAAGATGCTACTTCTTCAAAAGGAATATAGGCGATTTTATATTTATTTCCAGTGGGAAGGACACTAATAAAATAGTGATGCTTTTCCCAAGTAGCAGTCTCTCCTTCAAAATCAGCTGGATCTTCTCCATAAAACCAGTCTTTCTGTTTTGAAATGTAAAGTTGAGCTTTTGCTGATAAAAAACTATCGGCTTCCTGCTCTGTTATTTCTGCAAAAGTAAAACTTCCTAAAATAAGTACTAACATTAAAATAATTTTTTTCATATTTCTAACCATCCTTTTACATTTTTTAATCAATAAGCAATTTTCAATAAAACTGGGATTACCCCAGTCTTCATAATTACAAAACAATAAGATATTTCAAATTTTGTTAGATTGTTGTAAATTACTTAAATTTTTCCCCATTAATATAAATTTCAGCTTCAGGATTTGTTGAATCAAACCATGGTTCACTTTCATTCGCTGCTTTTCCATTTTTCATTGCCAGTGTTGTCACGGTCAGCTGATTATCCCAGATAAGCATGGCTAAATCATGATCTAGATATATCCAATTGCTAATTTCCTTTTCCTTTCCTGATTTATCTCTTGAAAAACATCCTAAAACACTATCAGAATATCTGTATGTAACTGCATATACTGGAAACTTAACATATCCATAAAATGATAGACGTCCTATTGAATATAAAAAATCTCCTGGTTTTAGCCTGCATTCTACATAATTCACTTTAGTTGCTGTTCCCTGTAAATTTCTATGTGTGTATATGGCTTCCCTTTCTTCTTTATATATATCGTCTTCACGCTTTTGATCATTTTTGTTGAAAGGATTTACAATGTATCCGTAATTTCCATCTAATAGAAAATATCCCCTAGTTCCCCCAGTTTTTCCAGAAGTATTTGATGAAGATGTAGAGCCCCCTGGACCTAATATGGCGTTTTTCATTTTTTTCCAAAAGTCTGCTTTTGCTGGAATTGAAAATGTTAGACATAGCATTGCTACTAAAAATAGTTTTTTCATAGCTAATCTCCTTTTATTTAAAATTTAATCCTTAGTATTATACTTTGAAAATCTTTTTTTTTTTTTTTTTTGATTAGAAAAAACTTTGAATAAACAAAAGTTTAGTAATTCCAAGATAAAATTATTATTATAGTTATATAGATAAAAAATTATCAATATTTTAAAAATGAAATGAATAATAAGCCTAGATAAGAAAAGATTTTTAAAAACAAAGTAGATTTATAATAGATAGAGTTATTATAAATTTTCAAATTGAACATATGTTGCTTTAAATAGGGAAATATAATGTGATATTACTAAAATTTAGTTTAAAAAGATACAGTGAAATTGAAAAAACAGGTGTAAGTCAATCAAAAATAAATACACCTGTGAAGATTATATTATTTAATTTTAAAGTTTTGAAAGTATTAAAAACCAGAAAGATTAAAACAAAGGAAAAACGTTATTACATTTCCTCCTATTTTTTTCTATATAGGCAAATACTGTAGCCTTTTTCCAATTCCTCAGCATGAATGAAATCCATAAGAGTATTTTCTTCAGCTGCAGCTACTTCAGGTGTTACTTCAAAAATTGAAATAACATAGTGTTTTCCTGCTTCAACTGGAGGACAAGTGATAGATATGTTTTTTGCTTTTATTTTTGAAGTAAGTACACCATTTACAGGTAAATCATAGTTAGCAGTAACTGTATACGCACCAGGTGCTACTTTTACAACATCTTCTAAATCATCACCTTTTATATGCTCTAATTCAGAATATTTTTGATCATCAATCATAATATTTTTACCACAATAAATATGGAAATATGCCTTCGTACTGTCACTCATAAATTCTTTTTTCTTTTTTCCGCTAAATAAACCAAACATTTTTTTCTCCTTCTTACTAAATAAAATTAATTTTTACTATAAAAATTATATCACAAGCAAAAAAAAATTTAAATATTTCTTTTTAAAAATATGGAAATTATGTAATGAAAAATTGACTATTTTACTGTTAAGTTATATAATTGTATTACTGAAGTAAAATATGAAAAAGAAGAGTTATTTATAAAAATTATTTAGGAAAGTAGTAATATTGATAATATATGTAATTGTTTAAATTAAAATAAATCAAAAATTTATGGAGGAAAAAATGAGTGTAAGCTTTTATGTGCAAAACAAGAAAAAATTTTTAGGTTATGAGCCAGTTTTAAATGTTGAAACTGCATTGAGTTTACTGGATAAGGAGCTTTACAGCT
>ERZ773055.887-NODE-887-length-15509-cov-4.900414_pt1 | contig 15509 bp, 10 predicted proteins | sample MGYA00580515_ERZ773055 | MGnify/ENA primary metagenome ERZ773055 (study PRJEB29015, sample SAMEA2737993) | human oral metagenome | biome: human oral; feature: human-associated habitat; material: dental | place: China | collected 2064 ...
GGTGGGCTCGCCCTACCAGGGCCGTGCCGAGCTCGCCGCAGACCTCGCCTTCGACCTGTCCCTCATCGCCCCCGACCTCCCCGACGCCGATGTCCCGGAGGGCCACACACCTGCCAGCTGGTTGCGTGAGCTCACCCGCCAAGGCGCCACCCGCCGCTACGGCACCCCGCAGGAGCACCCCCGGGCCTGGGAGGTGCTCAACCACGAGCTCGAGGTCATCGAGTCCCTGGGATTCCCCGGCTACTTCCTCATCGTGCACGCCATCGTCGAGTTCTGCGCACAGTCGGGAATCCTGTGCCAGGGGAGAGGCTCGGCGGCCAACTCCGCAGTCTGCTACGCCCTGGGCATCACAGCCGTCGACGCCGTCAGGCACCAGATGCTCTTCGAGCGTTTCCTGTCCCCGGGGCGAGCCGGCTACCCGGATATCGACCTCGATATCGAGGCCTGCCGCCGTGAGGAGGTCATCCAACACGTCTACTCCCGCTACGGCAGAGAACGTGCCGCCCAGGTCGCCAACGTCATCTCCTACCGCCCCCGATCCGCAGTCCGTGACGCCGCCCGGGCCCTCGGCCACCCCGCCGGAGTACAGGACGCCTGGGCCAAGCAGATGGAGCGGTGGACCTCAGTGCGTCCCGGAGGACTGTCCGGGCAGAACGACGAGGTCCCTGAGCCGGTCCTCGACATCGCGGAGAAGCTGCTGAGACTGCCCCGCCACCTGGGGGTCCACCCCGGAGGCATGGTCCTGTGCGGCCGCCCCGTCACCGAGGTCTGCCCGGTGCGCTGGGCCGCCATGGACAACCGCTCGGTCCTCCAATGGGACAAGGACGACTGCGCCGAGGCCGGCCTGGTCAAGTTCGACCTCCTGGGCCTGGGGGCGCTCACCGCCCTGCGACTGGCCTTCACCACACTGGCACAGCGGGGACAGACCGTTCCCGACGCCGTGACGGAAGGAGAACTGCGCACCTCCCAGTCCGGCCGTCCCTGGGGGCTGCACACCCTGCCCGAGGAGGACCCGGCCGTCTACCGGCTGCTCACGGCCGCGGACACGGTCGGAGTCTTCCAGGTCGAGTCGCGTGCCCAGATGGCCACCCTGCCCCGACTCCGGCCCCAGACCTTCTACGACATCGTCGTCGAGGTCGCCCTCATCCGCCCCGGCCCCATCCAGGGCGACGCCGTCAACCCCTACATCCGCCGCAGGCTGGGGCGCGAGGAGGTCACCTACCTGCATGACTCCCTCAAACCCGCCCTGACCAAGACCCTGGGAGTGCCGCTCTTCCAGGAGCAGCTCATGCAGATCGCCGTCGACGCCGCAGGCTTCAGCCCCGCCGAGGCCGACAGCCTGCGTCAGGCCATGGGAGCCAAACGATCCATAGAGCGCATGGATGCCCTCCGCAACAAGCTCATAGCCGGAATGAGATCCAGAGGCATCGACGCGCCTACAGCGGAGACGATCTACAGCAAGTTGAGGTCGTTCGCCGAGTTCGGCTTCCCCGAGTCCCACGCCTTCTCCTTCGCCTACCTGGTCTACGCCTCAGCCTGGCTCAAGGCGCGCAAGCCAGAGGACTTCTACGCCGGGGTCCTGGCAGCCCAGCCCATGGGCTTCTGGTCCCCGCAGTCACTGGTTGCCGACGCTCGCCGCCACGGTGTGCGCGTCCTACCCGCAGACATCAACCGCTCACTGGCGCAGGCCACCGTCGAGCAGCGGGAAGACCACCAGGGCGCCGGCCCATCAGACCAGTGGGAGCCGCTGAGGCCCCATCCCGCTGCCCCGTCCTCCCTGGACATCCACGATGATCTCGCAGTGCGCCTGGGCCTGGACCCGATCAAGGGGCTGGGGGAGCGGGCCGCGCAGGCCATCGTCACCGAGCGCCGTGCCCACGGCCCCTACCAGGACCTGGCCGATCTTGCACGACGCGTGAGTCTGAGCCGCTCCCGCCTTGAGTCACTGGCCGTCTCAGGAGCCCTGGACAGTCTAGGCGTGGAGCGCCGTCAGGCCCTGTGGGCTGCCGGAGTCCTCTCCGATGAGCACGGCCGACGTCGTGGCGCCTCCCGTCAGGGGCCGGAAGTGTGGTGCCAGCCCACGCTTCCGGGAACCGCCGTCGGCTCCCAGGCCCCAACCTTGCCGACCATGACCGACCGCGAGCGCCAGGCCGCCGACCTGAGCCTGACCGGAGTGTCCACGCAGGGCTCGCCCCTGAGGCTGCTGCGAGCCTCACTGACCGCCGACGGTGTGCTCAGCGCAGCCGACCTGGCGGATCAGGAGCATGGGAGCCGGGTGCGCGTCGCCGGCGTCGTCACCCACCGGCAGCGCCCCCACACTGCTTCCGGCATGATCTTCCTCAACCTGGAGGACGAGACTGGTCTGCTCAACGTCGCCTGCCGAGCCGGTATGTGGCGCCGCTACCGGAGCATCGGCAGACGCGCCGTCGCTCTCATCGTGCGCGGCACCGTGGAGAAGGGCGACGGAGTCGTCGCGCTCATGGCCGATCGTCTCCAGGTCCTTCCCGGTGTCCCGGGCACCGGCAGCCGGGACTGGTGCTGACAGCGGCGCCCCTCACTCCTTGCGGGAGGAGTAGGCGGGCAGCTCGCCAGTGACCGGGGCGTCCTTGGTGTGCAGCTCGGAGTAGACGGACCAGAGCACGCTGATGAGCGGGACCGCGACGATCGCGCCGAGCAGGCCGGCGGCGTAGGTCCCCAAGGCGACACCGATGATGACCACCACAGGGTGCAGAGAGACCTGGCGACCCATGATGAGGGGCTGGAGGATGTGCCCCTCGATCTGGCCGATCCCGGCCACTCCCACGCCGACAACGATCATGGTGACAAAGCCGCCGGAGGCCAGGGCCACCACCATGGCCACGAGCATCGCCAGAGGTGCGCCGATGATCGGAATGAAGGCGCCAATAAACACGAGCACCGCCAGGGGTGCTGCCAACGGGATTCCCACCAGCTGGAGGAAGATCCCGGCCATGATGGCGTCGGTGAGCGCCACCAGCACAGTGCCGCGGGCGTACCCGGCGAAGGTGTACCAGCCGGCGCCCGCAGCCCGGTGGGTCGACTCCCGCATCGTGGCAGGCAGCTCGTTGAGGAACCAGCGCCACATCCTGCCCCCGGAGGCCAGGAAGAAGATCGTGACGAACAGTGCCAGGGCCAGGACCGTGAGCACATCAACGACCGCACTGGCGTTGGACAGCAGCTCCGAGGCCAGGGACGGGGCATTGGACTGCAGATAGTGCTGCCCCTGGCGCAGCCAGAGCTGGAGCTGGTGATAGATCTGCTGCTGCGTCAGGTGCAGCGGCCCATTCTCCAGGAAGTCCATGATGGTGTTGAGGCCATCGCCGAACTGGGACGCGAGGGAGCTCCACTGGCTGGTGACCGAGGTGACCACGTACGTGACCAGTCCGGCGATCGCACCGATGGTGGTGAGCAGTGCCAGGAAGGTCGCCGGGTAGCGGGGCATGATCTTGGCGAAGAGGTTGACCATCGGCTGGAGGATCGAGGTGAACACCAGTGCCATGAACAGGCCGATGAAGACCGGGATCACCTGCGAGGTGGCGTAGAAGATCAGGCCGATGACAATGATGATGCCCAGTCCCAGCCAGGCCCCCATGCCACCCCGCACCAGCCAGGCGGGTAGGGAGTCCATGACCGAGGAACGGGTCGTGACCGTCTCGGGGAAGGAGACCGAGGGGGCCACGCGCACATGAGTGGTGGACACCGGGGGAGCGGCCGGTCTGCTCTCCGCCTCCTCCGGAGCCGACTCCCAGTGCAGCTGGTAGTCGCGGTCCGCCTGCCGGCGCCTCTCCGCCCAGTCGATCCCCCGGTCCAGCGCCGTACGTGCGCTCTTGAGCCGGCTCAGCAAGCCACTGCTGCTGAGGGTCTCTCGGGCGGACTTCTTCCCCGAGCCGGGTCCCTGAACCGCCTGGTGGGAGTCGGAGCTCTGGGAGGACTCGGGAACCTCGGGCGGCGCGTCCTGTGTCGGCTCCTGTGACGGAGAGCTGTTGGTTGCCATGGGGTGAACGATCAGTCCTTCGCTGGATAACGGGCTGACGAAACACGCCCAGCCTACTAGCGTGGCCCCATGACCGCCCCGAATGTCGGCAATCCGACGCTCCCCGCCGTGACGAACCAGCTGCGTCTGCCCCGCACTGCCGCGCTAGGGCCAGGACGGGGAGGACAGCAGAGGCTCCTCATCGACGCCCCGGCCGGGGCCGCAGAGATCTACCTCCACGGCGCCACCGTGACCTCCTGGGTGCCGCGCGGCGGCTCGGAGGTCATCTTCACCTCCCGGCAGGCGGTCTTCGACGGCGCTACCGCCATCCGTGGAGGAATCCCCCTGTGCCTGCCGGAGTTCGGGGTCGGCATCAACGGTGACGCCGTACCGAAGCACGGGTGGGCCCGTATCGCCCCCTGGCGGCTGCTGACAGTCACCAGCACCGACGGCGGCGGTGTCCGCGCTCTTCTCAGCGTCAGTCGCGACCGCCTGACAGCGCTCTACGAGGTCGAGGTCGGAGAGACGCTGCGCCTGGGACTCAGCCTGCGCAACGAGGGGAGTGAGCCCCGCACGGTGGAGGCGGCCGCGCACACCTATCTCTCAGTCCACGACGTCACCGCCAGCCGCATCAGCGGGCTCGAAGGCGCCCCTTACAGCGACAACCTGGCTCGCAGCCCACAGGAGGCCCACCACGTCCAGGAGGGCGATGTGACGATCCATGGCCCCGTGGACCGCATCTATGACTCCGCCGAGCCGATTATCGTCACTGATCCCGGGCATCAGCGCATCATCGGCATCGATAAGCGCAACGCGCCCTCGACGATCGTGTGGAACCCCTGGTCCACGCACAGCGCCCCGCTGCCGGACATGGCCGACGACGAGTTCCCTGCGATGGTGTGCGTTGAAAGCGGGGCGGTACGAGAGCACGCGCCCACCATCGAGCCCGGGGCAAGCTGGTCCATGCAGGTGACCGTGAGCGTCGAGAACACCGCAGTGTGATGGGAAGCACTTGAACGTGGCTTGGTGGCCTCGGTGGCCGCCATGCTAAGTTTCTCTGCGTCGCCAGGACGAGGGCCTGGCCAAGCCGCTGAAAGGCGGAGGAGACAACACAAGTCCGAGTGGCGGAATAGGTAGACGCGCTAGCTTGAGGTGCTAGTGCCTTATTAAACGGGCGTGGGGGTTCAAGTCCCCCCTCGGACACCACCAACAGATGATCCCCGGGACCGGAAGGTTCCGGGGATCATTGCGTTGTCCTTCAGGAGGCTTCGCTCAGCCCCACTCGGGACGGTAGAGGTCAGGTCGGGAACGCATGCAGCACATGATGAGCGGAACGATCCCCAGCCCAATGAAGTAGAAAAGCAGGAACAGCTCTGACTTTCCGGTGTCATGGAGACGGCGGGCCGTCACCGCGAGTGCCGGAATAATCATCGCGAGAATGTAGAGCAAGAATGCGCCACAGGTGATTATCAACGCCGGAGGTGTTTTACCGGGGTGCACGAATGATTCCGGAATCGTGATGATAACTATGATCGTATAGAAGGCAGAGGGGATAACTATCTGAAACAGTAGAAAAGGCCACCAGAACTCCGACTGGGAGGCGTATCCGCTGAACTGGGCGTAGCGCTGGAAGAAGCGCTTGACGGCCTCTCCCAAGCGCGCACGAGGAAGGGGGGCGACGTCGGGAACCAATGACATGGGCCCGAACTGGTTGGGATCACCATATGGCGCCTGGTCGCCGTTGGGTGCGGGATCGGTTCCGTAGGACATGAATCCTCCATGTAAGGCGGGGAGAGGGGCGGTGGGTACCGTCATGGCTGAGAATACCCGTGCTGATGGGCTTTCTGGTGTCAGGACGGCGCACGAGTCACATCCTAAGGGTAGAGGGGGTCCCTTCCTGTGCCGGGTTACAGGGACACGGAATACCGGAAGAATATCAGCCTAAAATACTCGATCCCACCAAGCTGCCATGAGTCAGGCGGGGGTTCACTTTCTCCCCGAGCACCGCCAATGCAATGGTCCCCGGAACCAGGAGGTTCCGGGGACCATCTATTGTCCTTCAGGAGGCTTTACTTAGCTCCACTCGGGACGGTAGAGATCGGGGCGGGACTCCAAGCAGAGGAAGACCAGGAGCACTATTGAGGCGCCGGGAACGAAAGCGATGAGCAACCAGAGCCCCGACTTTCCACTGTCGTGCAGGCGCCGTACCGTAAGGGCCAGGCCCGGGATAAATGTAGCTATCGCATAGGCAAAGTAGAGAAGCATGACGACGACCATCCCGATACCGGCACCGGTCCCGACATCGTCTGAGGAACCATCCGCCGCCGCACCAAGACCAACGACCATGAACAACAGGAAGTAGAGGCCAAGTCCGATGAGACCGTTGAAGAGCGCAACCCACCAGAACTCGGAGCGGGACGCATAGCCTCGGAACTGGGCGTAGCGCTGGAAGTAGCGCTTGACGGCCTCACCGAAGCCTGCTCCAGGCAGCGGGGCGATGTCGGGTGTCAGAGGCGGGGGCCCGAACTGTCCGAACTGGCTGGGGGCGCCGTAGGGAGTGGGACCACCGGGATAGGGTGCGGGACCGCCGTATGGCGCCTGGTCGCCATAGGGTGCGGGGCCGGTTCCGTAGGACATGAATCCTCCATGTAAGACGGGGCAGGGAGCGGGGGGGTGCCCTCATGGTTGGGAGCACCCGGGCTGATGCGCTTTCTGGTGTCAGATCGGCGTACGAGTCACAGCCTAAAGGCACAGGGGAGGGCTCGTCACCTCGACTCCCTCCCGCTGCGGTGGGGAGTACTCCCTATGCCGGGCCACAGGACATCCACGTCGTTAGACTGAGCCCCCATGCACTCCGCCACTTCTTTGAGCCCCCCTCCAAGGACACGGCGCAGTCCCGTGCTCATACGTGCGCGCGCCGGGGTCTGTCTGGTGTTCCTGGCCAATGGCCTGGGATTCGCCAACCTGGTTCCGCGTTTCCCAGAGATCGTGGCGGGACTGGGGCTGAGCAAAAGCGACTTCGGGCAGGCTGTGGCAGCAGCCAGCGTCGGTGCTCTGGTGGCGGGGCTGGCCGCGTCATGGCTCATCTCCCGCCTGACCTCGGCCAAGGTCGCCAGCCTGGGCATGCTCGTGGTGGCCCTGGCTCTCCTGGGAGCTGGGCTGGCCCGTTCGTGGCTCGTCCTGGCGGTCTGCCTGCTGGTTGTGGGCGGGACGGACTCCATTGTCGATGTCGCGCAGAACGCTCACGGACTGCGGGTCCAGCGCCGTTGGGGCGCCTCCATCGTGACGAGCTTCCACGCCTCGTGGTCGCTGGGAGCGGTCCTGGGGGCAGCCATGGGTCAGGCCATGGCCGGAGCCGGAGTGGGGCTGGGAACCCACATGGTGCTGACGGAGGTGGTGTTGCTCGTCCTCTCGGTAGGCCCCCTGCTCGCAGGCTGGTTCCTACCCGGCCATGATCGTGATGATCGCACCCCCGATCAGAACAAGGAGCTCGACGACGCCCCCGAGATGAGGCCGGCGACATCGCCTCGTCGAGTCCGACCGGTCACGATCCTCATGCTCTTCGTCGTCGGACTGCTATGCGCGGCCTCGATGTTCCCCGAGGACGTCGCCATGAACTGGTCCTCCCTGCTCCTGTCCGAACAGGGCGCCGGTGCCGGTCACGTCGGGCTGGGGCTGGTGGCCCTTCAAGGAACGATGATCGTGGGTCGCCTGGTGGGCGACCGCATCATCGACGCTGTCGGTCAGCGGGCCGTGATCGCCTGGGGCGGAGCACTGGTCACCCTCGGAATGAGCATCGCCCTCCTGGTCTCCTCCGTACCCGGGACGCTGCTGGGGATGGCGATCTCCGGGGCGGGGTGCGCCGTCGCCGTCCCCGTGACCTACTCCGCCGCCGACGACGTTGAAGGGCTTCCTCCCGGGCTGGGACTGACCATCGTGTCCTGGCTGGCCCGTCTGGCGGGTCTCCTGGCGCCACCGGTTGTCGGCCGGCTCGCTGACGATCACGGACTGTGGGTGGCTCTGGCCTACGGCCTACTGGGTGGCCTCATCATGGTCTCCTGCTGGCCGGTCCTGCGCCGCAGGCCTGTGGCGAGTCAGCGGCGGGGCTGAGCTCAGAGCAGTCCTGCCTGATGGCGCAGCTCGCTGTCCTTCTTCCGAGTCCAGAGTCTGCCGATCGCGACGGTGGCGAGTGCCGCAGCGATAGCGACGAGTGCAAGGACCGAGTTCCATATCAGTGCGTGAGTGTGAGCATCCTGCGAGGAGGAGCCGGCCGAGAACGCAGTCTGATTCAGCATCACGGAGGCGAAGATGGAGAGAACAGCCACAACGAACTCAACCAGGAACACGATCGCAGCAAGGTTCCAATAGCGCTCGCGCCGGCGCGCATAGCACCACGCGGGCAAGGAGGGGGCGTCGACATCCTCCCAGCTGAGTTCCCGCGGCTCTTCTCCTCCGGGCATCATGCGGGGATACGAGACGAGGAGCCGGTCGCACTGCTTGGAGGCGTGGGAGAGGAGCGCGCCGAAAACGCTGACGCCGAGGAGCAGGGGAATGAGCGTGAGCTGTCCGGCGGCTATGAACAGCAGGAAGATCACGATTCCCACGAGCAGGAAGACTGAGGCGAAGACGGTCATGCCGACCAGGGCGCGCCGCCCCTGCCTGACGCGCTTGTCGACGTCGTAGGCATCCGGCCACGGGGGACCCATGCGCCCGTCACGAGTGACGCCACGCGCGAGGGACCCTCCGTTCGGGTGCGTGATGAGATCTCGGCGCAGGCCCGCCTCAATGTCCAGGGGACGCGAGGAGCCGGGCTCCTGCCCTGCCAGCTGGGTCAGAGTCTGACGCAACAGCCCCCACTGCTCCTCGGCCACGAACCTCGGAGTACGCAGGACCCAGGCGGCCCAAGCGCAGGTGACTGCAATGGCCAGTGCCACGAGGGTGAAGGCGCCGGAAAGAAACGTGAAGACCTTATGGGCGCTGGCGAAGAGATCGCCCGGGGGTGCGGTGGAGGGGCTTCGGAGGAAGGAGATGGTGAGAATCAGGCCGGCTACCGCCAGTCCCAGCGAGGAGAAGGCCTGCAGCAGCCGCAGCAGCCCGCCCCCACCGAGCACAACGGCCGACGCCGCCGTGCCCGGGTCATAGGCGGCGATGGCCTGGTCCACGGCTTGACGCACCTGCTGCTCACTCGCCGCACTGGCCGGAATGGTCAGACGCTCCTTGACGAGGGCAAGGCCGGTCGGAGACCCCAGACCGGACTCGAAGCTCGGAATGTCATGGTGCTCAACGTAGCCGCGATGGGCCGAGTCGTAACTGCTGTTTGTCTGAATGCTCTCCACACGGGCGGGGACCCGCTGCTCGACCGTGATGACATCGCCGCGTCTGCGTACTCGGACCGAGGGCAGCATCCAGCGGGGGATGGCGGCACCATGGCGTTGGCTCTCAGGTGTGGATGCGGTAGTCACTCAGGCTCTTCTCGTCGGGAACGTCGCCCTCGAGCATAGGCCCATGAAATGACCTGAGGGAGGATTATGGGGATCTCATCAAGAGTCTGGTGGAGGAGAGGCGTTAGCATCGGCCTCCATGGACTCCTTTGAGATGACCGTTGCTGCTGACGGCGACCTGCCCGCTCTGGTCCTGTCGGTCCCCACCGGAGACGACCTCGACCGCATCACCGACATCTGTCAGGACGCGGACATCCAGGAGTGGACCTTCGTCCCCCGCAACTACCAGCGCAGCGACGCCGAGTTCTTCGTCGAGCAGGTCGTGGCCAAGGGCTGGAGCGAGGGACGCGAGCTCACCTGGGCGATCCGCGAGGCTGATGCCGGTGCCCCTCCGGACCTAGTGGGCATGCTCGGCATCACCCTGAGCGGCCCTGAGAACGCTCGGACCGGCGAGGTCGGCTACTGGCTCGCTGCTGCGGCGCGTGGGCGCGGAACCATGACTCGCGCCGTCGCCGCCCTCATCGATATGGCCTTCGACCCGAAGGGCCCCTTGGGCCTGTCCGCTCTGCGGTGGCGCTGCGACATCCATGAGACGAGCCACGGCCCTGTGCCCAACTGGGCCTCCTGGAAGGTCGCCTGGTCCCTCGGCTTCCAGCGGGAAGGGCGAGTGCGCCGCTTCCTGCCCAATGACGGTCGGCTCCATGATGGCTGGATCGCCACCCTGCTGCCCGAGGACCCACGTGAGCCGCGCGCTCCCTGGGACGGCCCTGTCGAGATGGACGGCGTGCTGCCCCTGGTGGCTCACGACGGCGTCGGAGAGAGGGAGGGCGACGACCCCGAGGCCCTGGTGCGGCGCTTCCACCACGTCTACGGACTTCCCGTCCAGACCGACGGCGCCAGCCTCGAGCGCGAGAGTCTCGACATGCGCATGAGTCTCATCGCCGAGGAGTTCTCCGAGCTCGTCGGCGCCGTCTACGGGCAGGCCGCACGCGCCGAGATCGAGTCGAGCTACCGTCGCGCCGTGGCCGCCGACGACGGTACTCGCGACACCGTCGAGACCGCCGACGCCCTGGCGGACCTCATCTACGTCATCTACGGCATGGCCCTGGAGACCGGGATCGACCTGGCATCCGTGCTCGCCGAGGTGCAGCGTTCCAACATGTCCAAGCTGGGTGCCGACGGTAAGCCGGTCTACCGCGAGGACGGCAAGGTCCTCAAGGGGCCGGACTACTTCCCTCCGAATGTGGAGGCTGTGCTGCGCAGTCGCCGCCTGCGCTGAGAGGAGCCCTGCGACGCGACCATAACTATACTGTGCGTGTAGTACAGTTCTGGCCGTGACTCGTACTCCTGGACTTCGCGCCTGGGCGGCCCTGGCCGTCCTGACCCTGGCCGTGACCCTGCTGGCCATCGACTCCACGGTGCTGGCGCTGGCGATCCCCTCACTGAGCGCGGACCTGAGCCCAACAGCTAGCCAGGTGCTGTGGATCGGCGACATCTACTCCTTCACCCTGGCCGGTCTCCTGGTCACCATGGGCAATGTCGCCGACCGCATCGGTCGGCGACGCCTCCTGCTCATCGGGACGTTCGGCTTCGGAACGGCCAGCATCATGGCGGCCTTCGCTCCCAGCGCGGGAGCCCTTATCGCCGCCCGAGCCCTGCTGGGCGTCGGCGGCGCCACGATCATGCCCTCCACCCTCTCCCTCATCCGTAACATCTTCCCCGACGCCCGCCACCGCACCACCGCCATTGCGATCTGGTCCGCCGGCAGCTCGGGTGGCACCGCCCTGGGGCCCCTGGTGGGCGGAGTCCTGCTCGAGCGCTTCTGGTGGGGCAGCGTCTTCCTCATCAATGTCCCGGTCATGGCGGCCGTCATCGTCACGGGTCTGTGGCTCCTGCCGGAGTCCAGGAACGACGAGGGAGCCCCAGTGGACCTGGCCTCCGCGGTCCTGTCGGTCCTGGCCATCGTGCCGATCACCTACGCCGTCAAGTCCTTCGCGCACGACGGTCTCACTGTCGTTGCGATCGCAGCACTGGTGGGCGGTTTGGCCGCCGGCTGGCTGTTCATCAGGCGTCAGCGCACGCTGGCCACGCCGCTGATCGACGTCGAGCTCTTCAGACGACCCGCATTCACCTGGGCGATTGCGGCCACTGTCCTGGCGATCTTCGCGCTGTCCGGCCTCCTCTACTTCTTCTCCCAGTACCTCCAACTCGTTCGGGGCTACTCCACGCTCCGAGCGGGACTGACCGAGCTGCCCGCATCGCTGGCCTCCATCGTCGTTGTCGCAGTCGTGGCTGCGGTGGTGCGCCGACTTGGCAACGGTTGGGCGCTCGGAAGCGGCCTGCTCATGGCCGCGGTGGGACTGATTGTGGTTGCTCTGGGGGAGTCCTACGGTGGAATCGTTGTGATCTGCGTCGGCCTGCTCATCATCGGCGCCGGTATCGGCATGGCCTTCACGGTCTCCACCGGGGCGGTCCTGGGATCGGTGCCGGCGGATCGGGCCGGAGCGGCCTCCGCCATCTCCGAAACCGGACTCGAGCTGGGCGTCGCCCTTGGGATCGCGGTGCTCGGTACGATCCAGGACGTCGGCTACCGGTGTCTGCTTGGGCAGGCCCCTTCCGGTCTTCCAGTCCGGGTGGTCGATGCCGCCGAGCAGTCCCTGGCCACTCTGTCGGGCGTCATAGACCGGACCGATCCCGGGCAGGCTCGGCTGCTGGCTCAGACCCAGACGGCCTTCACCTACGCCATGCAGGCCACCGCCGTCATCGCCGCCGTGATCCTCCTGGTCGCGGGCGTCATGGCCGCGCGTCATGTTCCGGCCACCAGTGATGACGAGTGAGGAGACCCCATGAGAACCTCGAACCGGGACCGCATCATCACTGGGGCACTCGAGCTCGCACACCGTGACGGGTTCGACACGCTCACCTTCGACGCCCTGGCCGAGCACGTCGGACTGACCCGAGGCGGAGTCATCTACCACTTCCGCACCAAGACCGAGCTCTTGGAGGGGATCGCTGTGGCCTTCCAGGAACGGTGGCGGGCCGAGGCGCTGGAAGCACTGGGCAAGCCCCTGGAGGAGGCGAACCGCACCGAGCGCATCGAGGCCCTGGCGCGCTCCGTCCTCGACGGCGAGATCCTCCCCGGAGAGGTCAGCTTCATACTCTCGTCCACGCCGCAGGCCGAGACGATCAAGAACGCCTGGGACATGCTGCGTGACGAGTGGATCGGCGAGGTGGACGAGCTCAGCGCGATGCAGCGCGTGGCGCTGCTGGCCGTGGACGGATGGTGGGCGAACCGCGCTGTCGACAGCCGTAGCCGCAATCCCGATGAGCCCGCCATCGCCGAGCTCATCGTGTCTCTGGCTCGCGGTGAGGCCAGCGATGACGGACGGCAGTGACAGCTCCCCTAGAAGCGGGGAATGTTACGCATGTTCGATGTCGCCATGCTCACGGCCTCACCCGCACCTCGATTAAGGACGATCTTGCTCATTGCTGTGGCGAAGCCGATCAGCTGCTCACCCGTGATCTCTGGAGGAAGCGACAGAGCGTTAGGGTCGGTGATGACCTCGACCAGTGCTGGGCCATTGAAGTCGAAGGCCTTCTGAAAAACTCTGCGCAAGTCTCGTGGATCGTCAACGCGTTCGGCATGGAAACCGATCGACTGTGCTACTCCGGCGTAGTTGACGTCGTGGACATCAGTTCCGAAGTCGGGCAGACCATTGACCAACATCTCGAGCTTCACCATACCCAGGGTCGAGTTGTTGAAGACCACGACCTTGATCGGCAGGTTGTGCATACGGGCGGTCACGAGTTCTCCCATGAGCATGGACAGGCCGCCGTCGCCGGACACGGAGATCACCTGGCGATGGGGGTGGGAGACCTGTGCGCCGATGGCATGGGGGAGAGCGTTTGCCATGGATCCGTGCAGGAAGGAGCCGATGAGACGGCGCGTACCCAGCGGGTCGATGTAGCGTGCGGTCCACACGTTGCACATTCCGGTGTCCGCAGTGAAGATCGCGTCCCTGGCGGCGACCTCGTTGAGCACGTGGGCGGCATACTCGGGGTGAATGGGTTTGATCCTGTCCGCCTTGCGCGTATAGGCGCCAATGGGTGCCTTCATGATCTTGGCATGCTTCTTGAGCTGAGCCTTGAGAAAAGCGTCGGAGCGGCGTTTCTTAATGTGCGGAATGAGAGCTTCGATGAACGGGATGACGTCTGAGTGAATCGGGTGAGAGACGTCGGTGCGCCGCCCCAGCTTCTCAGCGTGATTGTCCACCTGGACCGTCACGGTGTCCGGTAGGAACTGATCGTAAGGGAAGTCGGTTCCCAGTAGGAGCAGTACGTCGGCATCCTTCATGCCCTCGGCGGCGGCCCCGTATCCCAGAAGGCCCGTCATACCGACGTCGTAGGGATTGTCATACTGGATGAAGTCCTTGCCGCGCAACGAATGACCGATCGGTGCTTTGAGCAGGTCGGCCAGTGCGATGACTTCGTCATGAGCGCCCTTGACGCCGGCACCGGCGAAAATCGCCACCTTCCGAGATTTGTTGAGTAAGGCGGACACCTCGGCCACGTCTGCAGGGTTGGGCGACAGGGTGGCCGGTCTGGCCTTGGAATACTCGGGGATGGCGGCAGTGGCCTTCTCGTCGGAGACATCTCCCGGCAATGAGATCACGCTCACGCCGCTCAGGCTGACAGCGTGGCGGATTGCGGCGTTGACGACACGAGGGGCCTGCTTGGGGGTGGAGATGAGCTCTGAGTAGACCGAGCACTCGTTGAACAGACGATCCGGGTGGGTCTCCTGGAAGTAGGACTGGCCAATCTGGACGCTGGGGATGTGCGAGGCGATCGCCAGTACCGGGGCGCCCGAGCGCTGTGCGTCGTATAGGCCGTTAATCAGGTGAAGGTTGCCCGGACCGCAGGAGCCGGCGCACACGGAGAGCTCGCCGGTCAGCTGCGCCTCAGCCGCAGCAGCGAAGGCGGCGGCCTCCTCATGGCGTACATGGACCCAGTCGATCCCACCCTTGGCGGAACCGCCAGTCTTACGGACGGCGTCGACGATCGGATTGAGGGAGTCTCCTACGATGCCATATATCCTGCGGACACCGGCATCGACGAGCTGGGCCACGAGCTGTTCTGCGACATTCATGCGTCTCTCCCTGGAGATCCTGGATTCGAGTGACCCCATCAGGCTACGCCCAGTGCGACCATAGTCCTAGAATTGATGGCCTGTTGTGAACGAGAAGACCATCAGTGCATGGCACGATGGGCCCATGAGCGAGACCACCGACGGCACCGACCTCCCGGAGTCGAACGTCTTCGCCAAGCCATGGCCGCTCGATCTCGGCCTGCCCGGCTTCACAGCCGTGGACCACGCCGACATCGAACCTGCCATCCGCGCCGGGATGGCTGCCGAGCGCCAGGAGTGGGAGGCGATCGCCACCAACGAGGACGCACCCACGATCGCCAACACCGTCGACGCGTTGGAGCGATCCGGCGAGCTGCTGGAGCGGGCGCTGACGGTGCTGGACGCTCTGACCTCCGCCACCGACTGCCCGGACCTCGACGAGCTCGAGGAGGCCCTGGCCCCCGAGCTGGCGGCCCACTCCGACGCCTATCACCTCGACTCCCGTCTCTACCGACGCTTCAAGGTCCTCGACGAGCTCGTGTCCCAAGCCCCTGAGGGGCAGGCCGCGCGCGACGCCGACGGCACCGTCATCGACGCCGAGGCCGCCCGCCTCATCCGCCTGACCGTCGAGGAGTTCGAACGCAACGGCGTCGGCCTGGACGAGGTGGACACGCACAGGCTCAAGGAGATCAACGCCCGCGTCAACGCGCTCAAGACGCGCTTCTCCGTCCTGGTCACCGAGGCCATGCACGCCGCCGGGGTCACTAACGTCACGGTGCCGCCGGCCCTGGCCACCACCCGGCCCCACGGCGCCAGGCTCGCTCTGCTGGAGACGTCCGTGAGCCGAGGACTGGGGAAGCAGGACACCCTCGGTGACACCCGCGGCATCGTTCTGGAACTCGCCCGGCTGCGCGCCGAACGGGCCGTCCTCCTGGGCTTCCCGCACCACGCC
>ERZ773055.891-NODE-891-length-15489-cov-3.436698_pt1 | contig 15489 bp, 13 predicted proteins | sample MGYA00580515_ERZ773055 | MGnify/ENA primary metagenome ERZ773055 (study PRJEB29015, sample SAMEA2737993) | human oral metagenome | biome: human oral; feature: human-associated habitat; material: dental | place: China | collected 2064 ...
CACTAAAAAGTCCATCGTGCGAATCAATATTAATAGAACGCATCGTTAGCTTATCCTCTTTAGAGATAATATTCGTGATATTGCTTACAATTCCAATATCATCATTGCCAATGATTCGAAGTGTAATGGCATATTGACTCGTTCCTTTTCCACTCCATTTCGCCTTAACTATGCGATAGCCAAAGCGTTTTCTGAGTTCTGGAGCATTAGGACAATTGTTGCGATGGATAGTGATACCGCCATTAACCGTAACGAAACCGAAGACATCATCACCATAAATTGGATGACAACATTGGGCTAATTTGTAATCGATTCCTTTCAGATTACGGTCTATAACAAGTACGTCATCGTTCTTATATGCAAACTTTTCGTTGGGATTTTCATATTCAAAGTTCTCTGCACTCTCTGCTTGTCTTGTCCCATTATCGTGGTCTCTAAGTTCCAAGTAGCGTTCAATGACAGTATTTGCATCAAGCTTTTCATCTGCAATATCTTTATAGAAGTCAGATGTTTCTTTATATCCCATCTTCTTGATGACATGGGACATCATACTTTCTTCTATTTCAATTTTTTTATTTTTGAATCGTCTTTCTAAGAGTTCTTTTGCATACAGTCCGTCTTTGGCTTGCGTTTCTTTCAATGCAAGCCTTATCTTTGCTTTTGCTTTTGCACTTTTTACAATGTTAAGCCAATCTCGTTTAGGCTTTTGACTGCTTTGCGTTTGTATTTCAACTGTATCGCCTGAATGCAGCTTTTCTCTGAAACCAACAGCCTTTCCATTGATTCTTCCTCCCGTACAAGTGTTTCCTATGTTCGAATGTATATGGTATGCAAAGTCCAAAATGGTAGCACCCTTCGGGAATTTCAGCAAGTCTCCCTTCGGTGTGAATACATAGACCTCATCTTCGTAGAGATCCATTTTGAACTGATCCATAAGTTGAAGATCATCATTATTCTCTAAAGCAGATCGTATATTGGCTAACCATTCATCGATTCCCCCTTCACTTTTAATCCCTTTATAACGCCAGTGAGCTGCCAAACCATGTTCGGCAATCTCGTCCATGCGTTCTGTTCTGATTTGAACTTCTACCCATTTGTTCTCTGGACCAAGTACAGTGATGTGTAAACTCTCATATCCATTGCTTTTAGGAACACTCAACCAATCGCGCAATCGCTTGGGATTAGGTTGATACATATCTGTAATGATAGAGTAAGCTTGCCAACATTGCATCTTTTCTTTCTCCAAAGGAGCATCAATAATGATTCGAATGGCAAAGAGATCATATATTCCTTCGAACTTACATTTCTGTTTTTTCATCTTCTGCCAGATGGAATGTATGCTTTTCGTTCGGCCTTTCATGTGGAATTTTAGGCCAGCCGATGCAAGCTGTTTCTCAATTGGTTCAATGAAACGTTTAATGTAAGCATCGCGTGAAGACTTAGTAGCGTTTAGAGAATCCTTTATCATATAGTATACATCATGCTCAAGATACTTTAAGCTAAGGTCCTCTAATTCACTCTTAAGTTTATACAAACCAAGTTTATGAGCGAGTGGGGCATAGAGATAGTTTGCCTCTTCACTCACTTCCTTTTGCGCGTCTTTTGCCTGCGTGTCACGTATCTGACGCATGAGATTAACTCTGTCTGCTATCATGATAAGTATTACACGCATATCTTCAGAGAATGAAATCAGTAGGTTTCTAAAGTTTTCACTCTCAATAACGGGATTCTTCTTGTATAGATTATGAATTTTAACTAAGCCATGAACGATTCGGGCAACACCTTCACCAAACTTACTTTTTATGTTGTCTATGGTCAAATGACCATTTAAGATAAGTGGAAAAAGCATAGTGGCAAGTACACCTTCTCGTTTTAATCCAATCTCATCAACTGCAATTTGAGCCGTACGAAGTGCCTGCAATATTGGATTTAATCCGAAGATATCGCGTTGTACATGCCCCTCGTCAATAGCTATTATCAGCTGTTCTCGTAGTTGTTGTTCGTCATCTTCCTTTAAGGAGGTGCCTATAATTTGCCGAAGATGAAAGAGTATCTCCTTTGTTTCTTCAAGTTCCGGCTTAGTAAATTCAAATTTATCCATATTTATTGATGTTGTTGCCTCAAAAGATCATTCACCGTTTTTACGGGATTAAATGTTTCAAGAGGCACTTCAACAAAAATTGTATTCCAATTACTCATCGCACCATTCCACAGGCCAGGTAGCTCTTGTGCTTTTAGTTCGCGCCCGTCTTTACTTTTGTTTGTGATAAATCCTGTAGAATGATCGACATAATTAGGTAGAGTAAAGGATTTACCTTGGTAGTCTTTAATCGCACAAACCAAATCAACGGGATTGAAATGTGTACCATTTCTAAACATCTCTACATAGGCTTTGTTGCTCTTGTCTATTTGACTACTCTCCAAGATTTGTGGACTTATTGTTCCATCTTCATTGTATGTTAGGAATGGACCTCCTCCTGGTTCGCCTATATTCTTTACGACTCCACAAACTCGTATGGGACGATTAAGTTTTTCTTTAAGATATTCTTTTAAATCATTATCATTCAGTTTATTGATATCTTTCTTGTGGCAGCATAATACTGTTTGTACGAATTGCTTAATTTCTTCCAGCTTTTCGTGATTGCAATCTTTGACTTCTAATTGTTTAATATAATCGAAAACCTTTTGTTGTGTATCAACTAATATTCCAGCAAGTAGCTGTTTATAGGTAACCGTTGAGGATTTAAGTCTGTCGGGAACAACGTTGTCGATATTTTTGATGAATACAATGTCTGCGTCAATTTCATTGAGATTTTCAATCAATGCACCATGGCCTGCAGGGCGGAATAGCAAACTTCCATCTGCATTTCGGAAAGGAGTATTATCTGGATTGACAGCAATTGTATCAGTACTTGGCTTTTGTTCTGAGAAATTAATATGATATGTTACATTAAATTGCTTGGCTAAATGGTCTGCTTTTTCTTTAACCTTGGTTTTGAATAATTCCAAATGGTCATGACTAACTGTGAAATGAATGTTTGCTTCACCATTACAGTCAGCGTAAAGTGCAGCCTCTACCAAATGTTCTTCCATCGGTGTACGAGGACCATCAGCGTAGTTGTGAAACAAAAGTAAGCCTTTGGGTAGGTTACCATAGTTCAGTCCATTGCTTTGTAATAACTGATTTACGATATCTTTATATCTATTTTCAGCAAGCAAAGTAGGGATATCTTTCTTTAGATGCTGTTGACAAGTTTCGTTTAGTGCGTCATAGAAGGCAAACTTCTCTAATCCTTCAAAGAATGTTTTCTCAAATTCTGTTGTTGGAACCTCATAAGAAGCCGAAAGAAATGCAAACAAATCTTTGAACATTCTGCTTGCCGCACCGCTTGCAGGGACAAATTTTACTATCTTATGGGATTGTTTTTTATATTCTTCCCAAAGCTTAATATAGTTGGCTTGCACTTCGTTTGGTGGTGCGACAATCCCATTTCCTACTGCAGCAGCAGCTTCAAGATGCAAAAAAGGAAAGCCCTTTGCAAAATGATTTAATTGTACTTCAATCTGTTGTTCACTGATTCCGTGTGATGCTATTTGCTTGAAATCTTGCTCTGTTAGTGCCATATTCCTTTCGATTAGATTAAAATTTTCGTTATACAACGACAAATTTACAATAATTTTCTGTTATTTTCTATAAAACAAAATGAAATCTATATTAAATTAATCTATTTCTCTTTGTTTAATGTTTCTTTTTCAATACATCTTTAATCTTTATCTTCTCCAAACATGAATCATTATATGCTGATGTTCATAGATCAAGATTCTATTTTAAGGACCAGTATAATATGTTTAACCAAGCCATTCAACTCCTCTTATCAGGTTATTTGTTTTGAATTTCAAAAGGCATCATTTTACGTTCCTATCTGCGTCATATTACGCTCTAAAATCAATGATATTACAGCCTAATATGGCTTGTTTTGCAACTTGTTTTTGCATGTCTTTTTATATGAGGAGGTATATTCCTTGTATTTCTTGCAGTTTTTAAAGCTGTTTTTTGTTGCTAATACTCACAAAGATGCGTATTTGAAATAATGTGATAGCTTAATAATGCCATTTTGTTGTGTAATAAATAGGTATCTGTTATGTGATAAGATGTTATTTGTTTTCTCAAAAATAAAATAAAAAACATCAGTTATTTGCATTTTAAAGAATAATTGTTAACTTTGCCTTTCGAAATACAAAACGTTGTATAGACAAATATTCTTAGGAATAATATAAAAAGGTTATCTTTTAATTATGGCAAAGATTAAGACAATAGGTATCTTAACTTCGGGCGGAGATGCACCGGGTATGAATGCTGCAATACGTGCGGTTACACGTGCAGGCATTTATAATGGTTTCAACATAAAGGCAATCTATCGTGGATATGATGGGCTTATTAATGGCGAAATCGTTGATTTCACGACAGAAAACGTTAGTGGTATCATCAATCAGGGGGGCACAATGCTGAAAACTGCGCGTTCTTCGGAGTTCAAAACTCCTGAGGGTCAGCAGAAAGCCTATGATAATATTGTCAAACATGGCATTGATGCTTTGGTGGTCATCGGTGGTAATGGTTCGCTGACGGGTGCGATGAAGTTTGCTCAAGAGTTTGATATCTGTTGCATAGGTCTGCCTGGAACAATTGATAATGACCTTTATGGAACGGATAGTACGATAGGATATGACACAACAATGAACACGATTGTTGAGTGTGTTGACCGTATACGAGACACTGCACAGAGTCATGAACGAATCTTCTTTGTTGAAGTTATGGGACGTGATGCAGGCTTTTTGGCACAGAATTCTGCCATAGCCTCAGGTGCAGAAGCAGCTATTATACCAGAGGATAGTACTGATGTTGACCAGTTGGCACAATTCATGGAGCGCGGAATTCGTAAGAGTAAACGTAGCTGTATTGTTATCGTTAGCGAGAGTCCTAAATGCGGAGCAATCTATTATGCAGACCGAGTAAAGAAGGAATTTCCTCAATTTGATGTTCGTATTTCAATCTTAGGACACCTCCAAAGAGGTGGTCGTCCTACGGCGCGTGACCGCATATTAGCAAGTTGTACGGGTGTAGGGGCAATAGAAGCCATCATGCAAGGGCAACGTAATATCATGGTAGGAGTGCGTAATAATGAAGTGGTTTATGTACCTTTAAGTGAGGCTATCCGAAGTGATAAACCTTTTGATAGGAATCTGATTAAAGTACTTAACGAACTAAGTATATAGTTCTAAAAAGGTATAAAAAAACGAGTTGTATCAATTAAAAAGTGAGAATTCTTTTGCATTTTAGTTATAATATTGGTACTTTTGCTCAATAATATATTAATAGAATCAAAATATTAAAAAATAAAAGCTTATGTCACAGATTATAGGACATATCTCTCAGATCATCGGTCCGGTTATTGATGTGTACTTTGATACACAAGGCCAGGATACCGAAAAGGTGCTACCAAAAATTTATGAGGCGCTAAAGTTGAAACGTGCTGATGGTAGCGACTTGGTCATAGAAGTCCAACAACACATTGGTGAGGATACCGTTAGATGCGTTGCTATGGATAATACGGATGGTCTTAGACGCGGATTGGAAGTTGTTCGTACGGGAAGTCCTATCACAATGCCTGCCGGAGAACAAATCAAAGGACGTATGATGAACGTCATTGGTAAACCAATTGACGGCATGGCTGAACTCAATATGGAGGGTGCTTATCCTATTCATAGACCTGCACCAACCTTTGATCAACTCTCTACGCATAAAGAAATGTTGGCTACTGGTATTAAAGTCATCGATTTGTTAGAGCCATACATGAAAGGTGGAAAGATTGGTCTGTTCGGTGGAGCCGGTGTGGGAAAGACGGTTCTCATTATGGAGCTAATTAACAATATTGCCAAAGGACATAATGGTTATTCTGTATTTGCTGGAGTAGGAGAGCGTACGCGTGAAGGAAATGATTTACTTCGAGATATGCTTGATAGTGGTGTTATCAAGTATGGTGATGCATTCAAAAAGGCGATGGAAGAAGGACGATGGGATTTGTCATTAGTGGATAAGAAGGAATTGTCTGAAAGTCAGGCTACCCTTGTTTATGGACAGATGAATGAACCACCTGGGGCACGTGCGTCTGTAGCATTGTCTGGACTTACTGTTGCAGAGGAATTCCGTGATCATGGAGGAAAAGACGGAGAGTCTGCTGATATCATGTTCTTTATCGATAATATTTTCCGATTCACTCAAGCTGGTTCAGAAGTTTCAGCTTTATTAGGTCGTATGCCTTCAGCTGTAGGTTATCAACCAACATTGGCCAGTGAGATGGGAGCCATGCAAGAGCGAATTACCTCAACGAAAAATGGTTCTATTACTTCTGTTCAGGCTGTTTATGTACCAGCTGATGACTTGACTGACCCTGCACCGGCAACGACTTTCTCTCACTTGGACGCTACGACTGAGCTCTCAAGAAAGATTGCCGAGTTGGGTATTTACCCAGCAGTAGATCCTTTAGGTAGTACATCTCGAATCCTTGATCCATTGATTGTTGGTAAAGAGCATTATAATTGTGCTCAAAGAGTAAAGCAATTGCTTCAACGATATAATGAGCTTCAAGATATCATTGCTATTTTAGGTATGGATGAATTGTCTGATGAAGATAAGTTAACTGTAAATCGCGCTCGTCGTGTTCAACGTTTCTTGTCTCAGCCATTCACGGTTGCAGAGCAGTTCACTGGCTTAAAGGGTGTTATGGTTCCTATTGAAGAAACGATAAAAGGTTTCAATGCCATACTGGATGGCGAGGTAGATGATCTTCCGGAACAAGCCTTTATTAACGTTGGAACGATAGATGATGTAAGAGAGAAGGCAAAGCGTCTGTTAGAGGCAGCTAAGGCATAATTATTCAAAAGTAAAGAGTTAGTTTTATTATTCAACTTAAAGCTTAAATAGCTATGCTAAATTTGCATATTGTTTCTCCCGAAAAAGTAGTCTATGATGGTAGGGTATTACGGGTCGTTGTGCCAGGAACATTAGGGGAATTTGAAATATTGGAGAATCATGCTCCTATTATATCTTCCTTGGAAAAAGGGCTTGTAACCTATCAACCTTATGAAGGTAAGAATGAAATACTTGACATTCTCGGTGGTTTTGTAGAAGTACAAAAGAACGAGATTCGTATGTGTGTTGAACTATAGAGAAGTAAATGGCAATTCAAACAAATCGTAAATCGGCAAGCAAGAGATACATTCTTCAAGCATTGCAAATAGTATTTGCATTGTTCTTGATGGAATTATTGGCTGTACAATTATTAAAAATAAGGTTGCAGTTAACTCCGATGCTTGTAAGTTTTGGCTTTGCTTTGTTGGTTGAAATTTGTGATGCATTGATATGGAAACGCCTTGAAGGCAAGGAGGATGAAACGAAAGCTTCTTTCTTTATGGCTGTATCGGGATTTCGTTTTCTATTAGCTTGTTTAGTGTTATTCATTTATTATATGAGCACTACTCATGAGGGCATGGTAACATTCGTTGTAATGTTTGCTCCATATTATTTAGCTTTACTTGTTCATCATTCGCTTTTTTTCTCACGTTATCGTGTTAATAAGGAGACTCATCGTTAATGACAATTGATTAAAAAGATGAAACAAAGAAAATCATTACTTCTTCTCTTAATGATGGTTTGGTTGCCATTACAGCTGTTTGCAAGTCATGGCACAGAGGAAGGTAAATTAAATATTTCCGAAATAGTGCTTGGTCACCTCTCTGATGACTATGAATGGCACATAGCTTCTTACGAAGGAAAGTCGATAAGTATACTGCTTCCAATCATTGTCAGAAGTTCATCTACAGGGCAATGGACATTTTGTACGCCTGAGACATTACCTTCCAACTTCTTCTTTGATGAAGCACATCATGGCAAGATTTACGAGAAGTTACCTGACGGAAGCACAATACGTCCTCTTGATTTGAGTATTACAAAGACTGTAGCTCAAATCTGGATAGTTGTCATTGTACTGATACTTGTCTTTTCATGTTGTTCTCGTTGGTATCGTCATCACGATTCAAAAAGTGAGGCTCCACGTGGTTTTGTTGGCGCAATGGAAATGATAGTGATGACCATTAATGACGATGTTGTAAAGTCTTCGATAGGAGAAAAGCATTATAAACCTTATGCCCCTTTCCTACTAACAATATTTTTCTTCATCCTAACTGCAAACTTAATAGGATTGATTCCAGTATTCCCTGGTGGAGCAAATGTAACAGGTAACATTAACATAACATTGTTCTTGGCCATTTGTTCAATGATAGTCATTAATCTTTTTGCTAATAAAGAATATTGGAAAGATATCTTTTGGCCTCATGTTCCAGTATTGCTGAAAGCACCGATTCCATTGATGCCAGTCATAGAACTGTTTGGAGTTTTCACGAAACCTTTTGCTCTAATGATTCGTCTTTTTGCTAATATGATGGCTGGACACGCTGTAATCTTGAGCTTTACTTGTGTGATATTTCTTGGTTGGTCTATGGGAGTTGGTTTTGGTATAGGCCTGAATATATTCAGTGTACTGATGCTTATCTTCATGAATTTCCTTGAGTTGTTAGTAGCTTTTGTACAGGCTTACGTGTTTACGCTATTAAGTGCTGTATTTATTGGTATGGCGCATAAGGAAGAAGAAGTAGAATAAGAAAGATAAATAAAATCAGTTTAAGAAACAAGAATAAAATATTAATAACAAAAAACATTAGAATTATGATGATTTCAACTTTATTGGCTGCTACTGGTCTGGCTCAGCTGGGCTGCGGTCTTGGTGCAGGTATTGCAACAATTGGTGCAGGTTTGGGTATTGGTAAGATTGGCGGTAGTGCTATGGATGCAATTGCTCGTCAACCAGAGGCATCAAGTAAGATCATGACAAATATGATTTTGACATCAGCATTTGTTGAAGGTTGTGCATTGTTTGCTATTGCAGCTTGTGCATTTATTATTAAATAAGAAATAGAAATCGATTCGAATGGAGAATTTGCCATCAATATTGACGCCTGATTTGGGTCTTCTTATTTGGATGCTCGCAGCGTTCTTGGTGGTCTTTTTCTTTCTTGTTCGCTTTGGCTTTCCCGTCATCATCAAGATGGTGGATGAGAGAAAAAGATATATTGATGATAGCTTAAGCAAGGCACATGAGGCTGCAGAGCGTTTGCTAAATATCAAGCAAGAAGGTGAAGCCCTTATACAAGAGGCCCGAGAACAACAGGCTAAGATAATGAAGGATGCGGCTACAACCCGTGATGCCATTATCGAGCAGGCACAGGAAAAGGCTCGCGATGAGGGCGCACGAATCATCTCTGATGCTAAAAAGCAGATAGAGGTCGAGAAACAAAGTGCTATTCGCGATATTCGTTCACAGGTGGCTGAACTCAGTATTCAAGTAGCTGAAAAGATCCTTCGAGAGAAGTTGTCAACAGAAAAGTCACAAATGGAAATGATAGATAGGCTGTTAGATAACGTTTCTAAAAAAGAAAGTAAAGATTAAAAATTGTAGTTTATGGATTTAGGTGTTATATCTGTTCGATATGCCCGGGCTTTTTTGAAAGGTGCTCTTGCAGAAAAGCAAGAAGATGAGCTATATAAAGAAATGCAAATTCTTTATAAAAGTTATCTTGAGGTACCCGAATTGAGAACTACTATTGATAACCCTATGCTTGCGAAAGAAAAAAAACAGAAGGTTCTTGAAATCACTTGTGGTGATGATATCACTAATCTCACAAAGCGTTTTATTGATCTTGTGTTAAAGAAGGATAGGGAATTTGCACTGCAATTCATGGCTGCATCTTATATTACGCTTTACAGAAAGTTTAAGAATATCACTCGTGGTAAATTGATTACAGCGGCAGATGTCAGTCTTGAAACTGTTGAAAAGATGAAGCGAATGGTTGAAAACAGAACTCGAGGAACTGTAGAATTCAATACAGAAGTCGACAAAGAACTCATTGGAGGGTTTGTTCTTGAATACGATGACTATCGTATGAATGCCAGCGTTAAGAGTAAACTTCGTCGTATTCTATCAGATCTTAAGAAATAATAATTCAGTTTAATAGAAAGAAAAGATGTCAGATAAAATTAAACCAAGTGAGGTCTCTGAAGTACTTTTCAAAGAGTTGGAGGGCATCAACAGCGGAGAGCAGTTCGACGAAATAGGTACAGTACTTACTGTTGCTGATGGCGTTGCACGTGTTTATGGACTTCGTAATGTTGAAGCCAGTGAACTTCTTGAGTTTGAAAATGGTACAATGGCCATTGTAATGAACTTGGAAGAAGACAATATCGGATGTATACTCTTAGGTCCAACGTCTGGAATTAAGGAGGGAGAGACTGTAAAACGTACACATCGTATTGCTTCTATTATGGTCAATGACAATTTCCTTGGGCGTGTTGTCAATCCACTTGGCCAGGCCATTGATGGTCTTGGCGATATTGATTTGACGGATGCCTTTGAGATGCCATTGGACCGTAAGGCGCCAGGTGTTATCTATAGACAACCTGTAAAGGAACCTTTACAGACTGGTTTGAAAGCCGTTGACTCTATGATTCCAATTGGTAGAGGACAACGTGAGCTTATTATTGGCGACCGACAGACCGGAAAGACTGCAATTGCTATAGATACAATTCTAAACCAGAAGAGTTTCTATGATGCAGGGAAACCTGTTTATTGTATTTATGTTGCTATTGGGCAGAAGGCGTCAACTGTTGCTACACTTGTACAGACGCTAAAGGATCATGGTGCTTTACCATATACAATTATTGTTAGTGCAACAGCGGCTGATCCTGCAGCTATGCAGTATTATGCTCCTTTTGCCGGTGCTGCTATTGGTGAATATTTCCGTGATCGCGGACTTAGTGCGCTCGTTGTATATGATGATTTGTCAAAACAGGCTGTTGCATATCGTGAGGTTTCTTTGATTCTTCGTCGTCCTTCGGGTCGTGAAGCCTATCCTGGTGATGTGTTCTATCTTCACTCTCGTTTATTGGAACGTGCTGCACGCATTAACAATCAGCAAGAGATAGCAGAACAAATGAATGATCTTCCGGAGAGCATGAAAGGACATGTTCGTGGTGGCGGCTCATTAACAGCTTTGCCAATTGTTGAGACTCAGGCCGGAGACGTATCTGCTTATATTCCTACAAACGTTATTTCTATCACTGACGGACAGATATATTTGGAGACAAACTTATTTAATCAAGGATTCCGTCCAGCCATTAACGTGGGTATCTCTGTGTCTCGTGTGGGTGGTTCCGCACAGATAAAGAGTATGAAAAAGGTTGCAGGTACATTAAAACTTGATATGGCTCAATATCGTGAATTGGAAGCTTTCTCAAAGTTCTCCAGCGATATGGATGCCGTAACAGCTATGACTCTGGATCGTGGCCGCAAGAATAATCAGTTGCTTATTCAACCACAATACAGCCCAATGCCTGTTGGAGAGCAGATTGCAATCCTCTATTGTGGAGTACATGGATTATTGCACGATGTTCCGGTTGAGCAGGTTCGTGATTGTCAAGACCAGTTCTTGGATGCAATGCGTTCTTCACACCATGATGTTATCAGTAGCTTAGCAGATGGCCAATTGACAGATGAGGATATAAAAGCGATTGAAGAAACTATGGCAAGTATAGCTGGCCAATACAAAAAGTAATCATTAAACACGCATTGAGATGCCTTCATTAAAGGAAATAAAGACACGCATAGCTTCTGTCAGTAACACGCGTAAGATTACAAGTGCCATGAAGATGGTGGCATCAAGTAAACTTCATCATGCGCAAACTGCCATTCAGAATATGTTGCCTTATGAGACTTTATTAGAGCATGTTATGAAGTCTTTTCTCGTTACAATTCCTGAAGTTCAGAATGAATTTGAGGCCATACGTGATGTGAAAAGGGTAGCACTTGTAGTTTTTACCAGTAATAGCTCATTGTGTGGTGGCTTCAATAACAATATTCTTAAGATGTTTCAACAGGCTGTTGATAATTATAAGGCCCAGGGAATTGACGATATTCTTGTCTATCCAATCGGTCGAAAAATTGAAGACTATTGTGTGAAGCGAGGAATAAAGATTGCTGGGAGTTTTCTTGAATTGGCTGAAAAGCCAAAAGCCTCTGATTGTGCAGACATTTCAAAAGAGCTTCAATCGAAGTTTCTTGCGCACGAAATTGACAAAGTAGAGTTGATTTACCATCATTTCAAATCTGCAGGAAGTCAGATTCTAACGCGTAAGATGTTCCTGCCGATAGACTTGTCTACGGAAAAGATTGGCCTCGAAAATGATCGCGATTTGTCAAGCAATGTTGCTACGGCAAAGGCACAAGAATATCTCAGAAAGCGTAAAGAAGCTAAGGAAGCCAAGGAAAAGGCCGAATCAAAAGCACTGAATGATAATTTCATTGTAGAGCCGAGTCTTGACGCTGTGCTTGAAACGTTGATTCCAAAAGAACTCAATCTTCAAGTGTTTACCGCTTTGCTCGATAGTAATGCCAGTGAGCATGCTGCACGAATGGTTGCGATGCAGACGGCTACAGATAATGCAAATGAACTACTTCGTATGCTCAGTTTGCAATATAACAAGAGTCGTCAGCAGGCCATCACAAACGAATTGCTTGATATTGTTGGAGGAACTGTCAACAATTGATAGTTCTCTCTTTAATTTAATCATAATAAAAAGGATATTGTATCAAGACAATATCCTTTTTGTTTTGTATCATACAATCTTTTAACATGTTAGAATATTCCTTTTAGTGCGATTCACATTGTGTGGCGATATTGCTACAAACAGGCATTAATTGCATATAAAACTATGGTTTCTGAATTTTATTTCTTTAATTTTTTGGTCAATTCGAAATAAAATTCTACCTTTGCGCCAGTTTCTAAACAAATAAGAAGTTGAGATTAACAGAGAATCATATTATTTTGCAGCAATCTAATGCTCGTTTGGAGCGTGGATTTATGGCTCAAAAAAAGAGTGACTTTTTTGCAAAAAAGTCATCAAATTATTTGGTAGTTCCAAATAATTTGCTACTCTCTCTCTCTCTCTCATAGGCGCCACGCCAATAACTACACGTTAAAACATTTTTTCCTACGCGCGCGCGAAGCGTGGCGTATTTCCCATAAACAAAGGGCTCGACCGAGTTCCCTTTGTTCAGTAACTCGTGCCTTTTTTTCGGATTGAAAAAAGAAATATAAGATGAATTTTACTCAAAAAAAACAATACTTTCTCAATTTAAAATATTAAATATGAAAGAAATTAAATTAGACAAAAGATTGTATCAGAAACCTGTAATTAAAATTTTCAATATGGATATTGAAAATCTCATGAATCTCAGTGGAAATGCTGGTACAATCACTCCGGGTGCCAGTGGAGGCGACGCAAAGAAAAATTTTTTTGAATATGAAGACTTTACCTCTGATGAAAACGATTTCGGTTCTATTTGGGAGGACTAATTAAAAAGGATAACAATAACAAATGAAGTAAAACAAGATATGAAAACAAAAAGAATATTTCAATTAAGCATACTGTTGACAGCTGCATTGTTGACTACAAGTTGCGCCAATGACACTGCACAAGACGGACAGCAAGACATTGACAAGTTTCCGGCAGGAACAACGACATTTTACAGTGAAAACAATCCAAATACTCGAACAACACTCGCTGACTATACAAAGGGAAACAGTGCTCATGTGCTTTGGGAAGCGACCGACCATATTTGGGTAAAAGATGATAACGGCACATTTCGCCAAAGTTCTATTACTAAGTTCCCCGAACCTTCAAACAAGAACGAAGCGATATTTGGTTTAACAGGAAACTTTACAGGTGCAAATCACATGGTTGTATATACGGGTAAGAACAGCGCTTCGCCAACAGAAGTTGAAATCAAAGCCGTTCAGACACCGACTGCGACCAACAATTTTGACCACTTAGGGGAGTGGGGCGACTGCGGCGTTGCGATAGCAAAGAAAAGTTCGAATAGCGGATACAGATTTTTCCTTGAGCACAAGGCGGCCTACCTTTGTCTTTATCCTCGTCTTGAGTACGAACGCCTTAATCGCAACGTGAGATTAAACAAGATTGTCATCACCTCAACTTCTGGCCCGATTGCCGGCAAATATAATTTCACAAATGGCACACTCGGCACTACGCCCACAAGTTCAGCAAGCAACACGATTACGATAACTACACCATCGGGCAAGATGTCTCTCTCGACAAGGAATGACAGCTGTTATTATGTTGTTATAGCCCCAGGCAGCCATACTCTAAGTGTTGATTATTATATTGAAGACCCTACCACTCATGTTTCTGGAGTTATCACCAAAGAACTTGGCACCGTCGCTTGCGATGCAGGAAAAATGGGTGATTTTACGGCTTGGATAGATAAGGATATCCCCAATTTAGGAAATAACTACTATATGTGGGACGCAAAGCAGAAATATTGGGCAGGCTTTGAATGGGATTCTTCTAATCCATTGCAACCTACTGCCAACAATGCCAACAACACTAATTATCCCAAAGATAATAATGACCCCAGATGGTATGATCAAGCAAGTGAAGTGGGATGGCACGATCCATTCACTTATAGTCACATTAATCCCTTATTCAATACCTTACCTAACGCTAACGAGATGATTTGGTATGTAGCGAAGGGAGAGCCACATTGGGACGCCAATCAGATTTGGATAGCTTTTGGACATCTTTACAAGGGTGGAATGTGGTTTAAGAAACTCGCCAAAATTGCTGCTGATGAGGGAGTGACACTTGCTCATATGAAAGTCAGTCTTGTTGGAGCCACTACTCATGGAATAGGAAGTACAATTTTCAACACTCCAAGTACAACTCCTCTTACGATTTCTGAGAAACAAAACTACTTTTTCTTACCAGCTATGGGGTACTATGATGCTGGAACATTACAAGACTTTGGCATAAGTGGACGATATTATGCATCAACTCATTGGGTAATGCCACACATGGCTCATGGTTTAGAGTTTAATAGTAGTTCTGCAATGGAAGAATACTACTTTTCTAAAGAATATGGTTGTATGGCAGTACCTTTCAAGTAGTTCTGCTGGGAGATGCTGTTGATACCCTCCACTACAAAAGTTGATATTTAAAATCCTGTTGACAACTTCTACTACATTGGAAAAGCAGGATATTAAAAAAACGACTCATCCGCCACATGGCGAAAGTCATTTCCCGAAGGGTTTGGCATTTCCGCGCCTGGCGAAAGTCGTTTCCCGAAAGGTTTGGCATTTCCGCGCGTGGCGAAAGTCATTTCCCGAATGGTTTGGCATTTCCGCGCATGGCGAAAGTCGTTTCCCGAGTGGTTTGGCATTTCCGCGCATGGCGAAAGTCGTTTCCCGAGTGGTTTGGCGCGTGCGCGAATCGTTTATTTATAAATATTGCTGTCCGGTAAA
>ERZ773055.893-NODE-893-length-15480-cov-5.418736_pt1 | contig 15480 bp, 9 predicted proteins | sample MGYA00580515_ERZ773055 | MGnify/ENA primary metagenome ERZ773055 (study PRJEB29015, sample SAMEA2737993) | human oral metagenome | biome: human oral; feature: human-associated habitat; material: dental | place: China | collected 2064 ...
AAATAATATTCTATGAAATCATATATACAATTTACCATAATCAAAGAGAAATTCTGTTAGTTTTATACAAATTAAATACAAAAATTTTAACTAAACTTATAAATTTATCATTAATGTATTTTGGATATATTCCATTTAACATAATTTATCCTGATTATATAATTTCCATACAAAAAAAGACCCTATTTTTAAGGTCTTTTTTTGAAAGTTTTAGTTTTTAAGAAATTACTTTATGGACTTTTTTAACTTTTTTTCTTTCTCTTATTATACATTACAACCATTACTGTTCCTGTTACAAGTATAGCTAATACTGATAATACTAGAAGTGCATTTTTTCTTAGCATATCTAATAATCTTCCTTGTCCTAAACCTGTTGGTGGTGATAATGTTACAATTTCTGTTGCTGCTGTTCCTGTTGATTCTGCTGCAACCATGTAAGCTCTATCAAGGTTATTTTCCTTGTCAGCTTCTCCTTCTTTAGCTTCTCCTTTTCCTGGAAGTGTTCCATCACCTGTTTGATTCTTCTTATCCATTTCTGTTATTAACACACCTGGTGTAAATTCTGTTCTACGTCCATTACTTGTATGGTATGCTATTACTTCTGCCATATTTTGGAATGTTAAATCATTTGATGTTGAGCTTCCTGAAGATGTTCTATCTGTTCTAAGTTTCCATGTTCTTACGAAATTATCTGTTTCTGGAGATAATGCGTATCCATTTACATTCTTATATTCCCTTGTAACATCTTCATATGGATTTATTGGATTCATATCTGTTGTTGATTCTTTTAATAATAATATATTTGATCTTGTATTACTATTTCCTTGTTTAGATTTATCTTCTTTCTTATCTTTATCAGATACTTCTTCGATATATCTTATACCACTTTCATCAACATAATCTGCTTCTTTAGCTTTTTCTTCATTCTTAACTCCATTTACTAAACCTACTAGGTCTTCTTTATTTGCTGCAACCCATTGCATGTTTTCTTCATCTCCCATGTTTACTGTTGCACCATTATCTACTATATCCATTATTGCTCTAATGTTTATCTTAGCTTCTTCTTCTGGAGTAAGTGGTGTTTCACCTTTATTTATATAGTATTCTTGTCCTACATATTTACCGTATTGATATTTTGATCTTGATTGATGTTGTAATCTACCTAAAGTTGTTGATCCATCTTCTCTTTCTTCTTCATCATCAATACCTGTCTTATATGCTTCTTCTCTATATATATTTGTATTTTTAACATTTTCGTCATCAACATTAATTGTTCTATCTAATTGACTTAAGTTATATGCATAGATTCCATATCTTATCTTGATTGTTGCATCTTGCATTACACTTTCATCTATATTTATATATCTGAATCCTGCTTTTGCGTTTTCTCTCTTAGCTTTATCTTCTTCTTTACCATCTGTTAGTTTTGTTCTATCTAATGATAATACTAGATCTTCACCTGTAGAGTTTTCTTTATCAAGTTCTCTTTCTACTTCAAGTCTTGCAAATAAGTCTTCTGTTCCACCATATACATTATTTGATAGTTTTCCTTTATCTGCTTTAGATATCTTACTCTTAACATTGTATTTTAAGTTAATCTTTTCTGTCCCATCTGCTGTTGTTATTACAACATTATTTATTTCTTTATTTAATACTATTTTACTTTCTGGTCTTTGAACAATACCCATATTAATGTTCTTAACTGAATAATCAACATTTTCTAGTTTTGTATCATTCTTACCTTTATAGATTCCTTCAACATAGTATATATTCTTAAGTTCATTTAGAATTACTGCAGAACCTGCTTTTTGTTTTTCTAATTTTTCATAATATTCTATACTGAAGTTAATCTTTGGTGTTGTTGCATTCATGCTTGTATATTTATGTGCAAGTTTTAATTTTTCAACATCAATCTTGCCCTTATCTGCTTCTTTAAATACATTTAATGCATCGATAACACTATTTTTGAATGTATCTAAGTTTCTTGTTACTTCGATTCTTCTACCTTCATCATCTCTTGCATATGATAATATTTGTGTTTCTTTATCTTCATCCTTGTTTTTAGCAAGCCATGTAGTATTTAAGTTTGCTTCTTGTTTTCCATCTGCATAGAATTGTGTTGTCTTGAATGTTTCACCATTATACCATTTTACTTTTCTTTCATTGTTACCGTCTTTAACTGTTGGTACTAAATCATTTGCATCAATATCTGCTTCTGATACTGCATTTGCAATACCTTTAGCATTTGTCTTAGCATAAACTTCTTTTAATTTTTGTTCATTTGGTGTTGAGTAATTTAAGCTTACTACAAAGTTACCTGCTGGTACACCTGTAAATTTATATTGTCCTTTATCATCTGTCTTAACATTTGATTCAAATCCTGTTACACCTTTCAGACTCATTTCAATATCATCTGCTTTAATTTTTTCTGGCCATACAAATCCTAAATCAAAATATGCTTTACCATTTGGAACTTCTGCATATCTGAAGTTTTCATGTCCGTCTATTTGTTCTCCTCTGAATGATAATCTTTCTTCTAAAGTAACTGGTTGCCCTGCAATTCCTTTTTCATTTTCATCTTTCTTACCATCACCTGTCATAATTCCTCTATTTAGAGTATTTTGTTTATCTTCCCAAATAGTACCTGTAAGTTCTCTACTAACTTTTTCTGGATTTTGTTCTGCTCTAGGTATTCTTACATTTATACCTGGTGCATCATCTGTATCATCTTCTAATACAAATTTACCGCCTTGTTTCTTTGTTGTAAAGTTTGATGGTGCTGAATCTCTATCAATCTTACCTGAGTATGTTCCTGTATGAACATTATATGCTGCAAATGCACCTATTTCAGCTACGTTTGTAAAGTCTCCTAACTCTAATGCATTAGCAAGAGTCTTAATTCCATCTTCTTTTCCTATTTTATCTTTAAGTTCTCCTAAAGATTCTCCATCTTTATTCTTAACTTCTTCTACATTTAAAGCATTTTTAACTCTATATGTATTGAATATATCTGCTCTTTCACCTGGTTTTAATGTAAATCCTGCTGTATTTACATCACCTTCTGTTTGAGTTGCTGTATATCCATTATCTTGTGCTGGTATTCTATCACCTTTTCCTTGAGCATCCCATTTAAGTTCTTTCATCTTACTTTGATCAACTTCTGATAATGATAAGTTAGCTATATCAGTGTTCTTATCATGTATTATATATTTACTTACTGGTATTTCTGCTGTTGTATTTGGTTTACCTGCTTGTTTTTCTTCTTCTAACTTAACACCTTGTTTTTCGATGTTTGTTGTTGGATCTTGTTGTATTTCTTTCTTGATTTCTTGTTGCACAATTTCCATCTTATCTGAATGTATATCATTTAATTGTGATACATATACAGCATCTATTGGTGAACTATTTACAACATTAATCTTATATGTTAAGAATACATCTACTTGTCTTGTATCTTTATGATTTCCTGCTGTATCTGTCTTATCCATTGCTCTTTCTTCAGCAATTTCTCTTTCTAATAATTTCTTAACATTTTCATCTGATGAATACATAGATGTTCTATATATATAGTCTGTCTTGTATATATCTAAGAATCTTTGTGTTTTATGTGCATCTCTACCTTTTTGAATATTTTCCATATCTACTTCAACAGTTCTTCCTAATCCTTGTTTCTTTTCATTTTCTGTTAAATATTCATCATATAATGATTTATATAGGTAGTTATATGCTTTTCTATTTGCTATAACTAAAGCACTGTTTAAATCTTTAGTTACTTCCATATCTACACTTCTTCTCTTAAGTCCAAGATTTATATCATTCATATATGATCTTTGACTATAATATGTTCCTGCATATGCTTGATATGCTTGATCTATTTGTTGATCATTTGGTTTGCTTTGGTCTTCTCCTCTATTTTCTCCTAATGCATCCCATATTTGGTTATCTATTTTTCCAGATTTAATTATATCTTCCCAGATTCCTAAATCTATTCCTCCATCTTTTTGGATTTGTTCCCAAATTTTCTTCATATCTACTTTACCATTATTTACTAAATCACCTATTGCAGTTCCTGCAACTCCTGATTGTTGTAATATTTGGTTAAGCATATCTTTTAAATCTCCATTTAGATTTATATTTAATCCTGATATATTAGTTGATATACCATGATTCTTAGCAAGTTGGTCTATTATTTCTGTTGATTCTGCACCTTCTTTAATAACTTTTTCTAAATTAGTTGAATCTAACTTACCATTATTTGCAATTTGTGATAATATGCTTCCTGCATATTTACCTGATTGTCCTTTTAATACTTCATCTAAATTAACATTTCCATTATTTACTTGATCTACAGCTTTTGAGTATACATTAAATCCTAATGCTTCTCTAGCTTTTTGAAGTGCTTGTTCTTCTGTCAATCCTTGTTCTTTTTGTGCTCTTGTTGTATCAATACCTATACCATTTTCATATTTAACATTTGCATTTGGATCTTTTAATATTCTATTTAATATTTCTTCTCCAGTTGCATTATCTGATAAATCTGTTGGTATTCTATCATCTGTTATTGCTACTTTTACACCTGTTTTTCTTTCGATCCATTGTGAAAGCTTATTACCTATAGTTGTTGATTTAATTACCTTCATTATAGCTTCTGATTTACTTCCACCATTTTTAACTGCTTGTTGTATTGCATCTGATGTTACTAAACCGTCTTGTAATAATGATTTTAACATTGCTGTTGCTTTATCAACTTTAGTTAATACTTTTTCTAATGGATTTTTCTTAAGTGCACCCTTATCAACTAACTCACCTAATATAGCTCCTGTTAATTTTCCATATCCTATAATTTGATCTAATACTTTTGATGCACTGCTTCCTACTTTTTGTATCCTATTCCAAAGGCTATCATCATTTGTCAATGGATTTGTTACACCTTTTCCGTTTTTTCCTAAATTTAAGAAATCAAATAATCCATTAAATGAATTCTTTTCTGCATTCTTTTTATCTAATAATTCATTTGAACTACTAGGATTTGAACTTGGGTTTGTTCCCTTATTTTCTCCAGAGTTTGTTCCTGGATTTGTTCCTAGATTTGTTCCAGCACTTCCTCCATTATTTGTATTTGGATTTGTCCCCTTATTTTCTCCAGCATTTGTTCCTGGATTATCATAAACTATTTGTTCATTTGTTGGAAGATTTATTCCTACGAATAATGTTGAAGCTTCAATGAAATCATTAAAATATTTATCATCAATTGTTCTTCCATTTGTCTTTTTCATTTGATAATTACTCTTAAATCTTTGAGTTGTTGGTCCTTCTGTTGTTTTTTCTCCAGTATATTCTAGAGATGTCTTAGTTTCAACTCTATTACCTTGTTCATCAACTCCTTGAGCGATACCATCTGTTTTTAAACTTGAATCATTTTCTTTTCCACCTGTTATTTCAGCATGTTTTCTATTGTATTCTTCTCTATCTCCAAAATGTTCAATAGCAAATGAAGAATCTTTATATTTTGCTTTTTCTTCTGTTGTTGTTGAGTTATAGAAAGATTGTCCATCTTTGAATAATTCTGTTTTTGAACCTTCTAATGTTTGTAGTGGTTTTACTGGTTCATACATTATTCCATCAAAGTCGAATGTTACATCAAATAGGATTGCATAATTATCTTTTGCACTTCCTCCCATTTCTTCTAATTCTCTTCTATTAAATCCAACATCATGAATGTCATATCCTCCCCATTTACCATTTTCATCTGATATTATTGGGTCTTTAGTTTGATCTAATAATTCTCCTGTTTCTCTCTTATATACTCTAGCAACTTCTTTTCTTATTATTCTTTTTATAGATTTATTTTCATTTAATTCTACAAAATTTCTATGTATTCTTACTCTTACACCTGCAATACCTTTTTCTTTATCTCTATCAAACACATTATTATATCCAGTATGTTTTTTATCGTCTGGTATATTATCTTCCCAAACTGTACCACCTATTGGTAATCTTAATTGTGGTTTTGTTACTGGTGGATTTGATGGTGTAGATGGTGGGTTTGATGGTGGTGTTATTGTGTCATCACTATCAAAGTATAATTCTAATGCGATTTCTTCTCCCCATCTTGCTGCACCTTTTTCCATTATTGTTATTGTTTGCATCTTAATATTATATTCTGTTTCATATTCTATAACTGATTCTTCATTTGGTGTTTCATTTGTTATTCTTGCACCATTAAGTTCATTATGTCCACCAATTCCTGCTGTTCCTGGTGTTGGAATTGTAGTTGTTCCTGTAGTTACACTTCCAACTCCTCCTATAGAATACATACCTGGCATATTACCATTTAAAGGTAAGATATTTCTTAATTGGTCTATTGGATTTATACCTGTATTAAATATTGGTCCATTTGTTGTTGTTGAAACATGTCCTGTATTTTGTCCATTAAAATCATATTTTTCTGTTGTTGCAAGATTTCCATTTCCTACTTTTACAGATTTTACAGGTCCATTACTTCCTGTTGTTGATGAAGCATAATAGTATCCTGATGATGCTCTACCACGACTTTTAGCCCAATTTTGAGCTGCTTTAATTCTTGCATCTTGTTTAGCTGCATCTGATTTACTATTATTTGAAGAATTACCACGTGTTCTGTAATCATAATTCCAGTACACTCTCTTTCTTTCATTTTCTGCTAATCTCTTATATTTATCATTATTTTGTTTTTCTTTTTCTTTTGCTTTCTTTAACTCTTCATTATCTAGTCTTCTGAAATCTCCCCATGTACTTGGAGTTCTAAATCTTTCTGATTCTTGTTCTCTCTTTAAATTCATTCTTGCTCTCATTTGATCTGCAGTTAAAGTATTTGAAGAATTTACCTTTGTTTTTTTCTTATTTGTACTTCCTCCATTTGATGAACTTCCTGACTTGCCTGAGTTTGTATTTGAATTTGATTTCCCATTTCCTGATTTTCCAGAATTTGAAGTCTTGCCTCCATTTGATGAGTTTCCTGATTTTCCAGAATTTGTATTTGGATTTGATTTTCCATTTCCTGATTTTCCAGAATTTGAAGTCTTTCCTCCGTTTGATGAGTTTCCTGACTTACCTGAGTTTGTATTTGGATTTGTTGTTTTATTCCCATTTCCTGATTTACCAGAATTTGTACTTGGATTTCCTCCTCCATTTGTTGAAGGATTTGACCCTTTATCATTACCATTTTTCTTACCTATAGTAGTTTTATTATATGTACCAACTACTTTAGTATATTCTGTACCTTGTATCATATATCCAAACACAAATCTTGCCTTAACAATTTTATGAAGTGCTGGATCATAATTTATTGCAAAATAGAACTCTTCTCCATCGTTAGGAAATTCTGTTTTTGATAACTCACCTTTTTTTGTCAAAAATTGCCATGATTTTACAAAAGTATATTTTGAATCATCATCTTGTTTTGTTCCAAATCTATCTTGATCTACATTATCTTTAGGATTTCCTGTTTTTAAATCACTTTTATTTGGGTTTGTTTTTTGTGGTGTTTTTATATCACTTTCATATATACCATAAAGTTCTACTTCTGTAATACTTGCTGTTAATTTACCTCTATCTTTATCATTAGAACCTTCTTCAGTATTTCCTCCTGGATTTGTACTTGGATTTGTTCCTGGTTTCCTTGTTGTTCCTTGAGGTAAATAATTCATAGCACCTTCAGGTTGTTTTATTGTACCTTCAGCTTTAGCAGAATCTTCTGCTGTTTTATCAACTTTATTTTTTAATTTATTTTGAAAATATTTAAGCTTATATGGTCCTATTAACCATTTTTGTGTTTTCTTATCAAATTTAACTTTTGATACATCTTTTAAGCTTTTACCAGTTCCTCCTGGTTCTATTTTTGGTTGATATTGAAGTTTTGGATTTGGAGCTTTTTGTCCATCACTATTTGGTACTTCTTTATCTGTATGATATCCAACTGGTAAAATATATCTTAATTGTGGTTCTTTTGGATGATTTATAACCTTAGCTGTTTTACCATCTGATTCTAAGCTTATATCTGCTGGATTTTGAGAAATCCATTCTTTTAATAATCTTTCATATTCTTGATATTCTTTTACAAATTTTTTCAACCTTGAAGCTTCTTCAGGATTATTTTGTGCTCTTGCATCTGCTTTTGCTTTATTTCCTTCTGGTGTTGTACCTGGATCTGGATGTAAAACATGATCTGCTTCATTTGTTTGCCAAGCTGCACCTTGATGAGAGTCTACTCCATGTTCTCCTGGTTTTTTAGTTTGAGATTTTACACCTACACTATAGTTATTTGCACCCCATATTCTTGTATTTTGTTGTGCCATCATTGCTGGGAAAGAACCATCTTTAGCTATTATCTTTTCAACGCTAAGCTTATGTCCACCTGTAATATCTTCATAATTTCCATCATGTTCATCATCTGTATCATGTTTTGTACTCTTCTTATTTGTTATAAGGAAATGAGTACCATTTTCAATTCCATATTTATCAGCTTGATTTGGATCTGTATATATACTACTCCATGATTTTCTAGCAAATTCATTTCCTCTTTGAACACGAGTATTCCCATTTAGTACGTCATTTAAAGCATTCATATCATCATTTGCTTTATTATTTATAGCCGAATTAACTGTATTTGCATCTGCTTTTACAACTGGAGTTTGAAGTCCTAATCCTCTCTCACTTCCTACTCTTAATCCTTCACGTCTACCAAAAAGTGCTGTTTTATAGCTCGCACCTTCTCCTGCAAAGAAATTTGTTGCACCTCCCCATAATTTATAATCTGGTTGTGTTACATTTGCAGTTACAGTCCTTTTTTCTGTTCTATTTCCTCCATCTTTTCTTTCATTTGTAGACTTAACCATATCTTCTATAACTTTTTCGTCTTGAAAAATATGATCTTTTACAAGTTTTCCTCCAGGAACTGCTGTTGTATTATTCATACCATCTAAAAACATTTCCTTACTTATTTGAGATCCTGATGGAAGTCTCTTACCTTCATAGAAACATAGTATACCTGCATATGGATTAAGTAGGTCTGCTGCAAAATTAACATTTGAAACATCTTTTTCTCCATTTTGACCTAATTTTTCTCTCATAGCTTTACCACTTTCATCCCAGAAATACCCTTCTGGTAAGAAGTTCTTATGATTGTCTATTATAGGTCCATTATATCCATCTATTTGATTTTTTTCTTCATATGCTGGCTCTATATTTTTGTTATGTAGGTATCTTGCATTTTCATTATAATATGATGACACTAAAGTTTGTGAATCTTCATATGTCTTCATATAATCTTGTAATGCTTGTCCTGATTCTTCAGTTATTGCATTTGTTGTTGCTTTACCTTTTTCAAAGTTAGCTGGAAGAGTACTACTTTTAGCGTAGATACTCTTATTCAGCATAGGAGCTATTAACATAAGAACAACTGTAACTAAAGCTATACTAAAGTATATAAATATGTCATTATTTTCTATAGCCTTGTTTTTCTTATTCTTGTTTATCATTAGCTTCCCCCTTTCTTACTTCATCATCTTTTTCTTTATCATTAGTATTTTTATTATTTTTATCTTTTTTAAGTTTTTCAATAAATTCTTTAATCTTATCTCTAAAGGCAATACCTACTGCTGCTATTGCTGCAAATATTCCTACAAATATTATTGTAAAATCTTTATTTACTATAACATCTAACATTACATTATCATCTTCATTTGTAGAATTATTTCCTTCTACTGAATTGATATCCTTAACTCCTAAGTTATTTGATGTTTCTAGTATTTCAAATCTATTTGATAATACTTTATCCATAACTTTATCCATTGTTGTTGCAATTGAAATTGTTATCTCTTTTTCTTGTCCTGGCTCTATTTCTTCATTTTCTAGTTGTCTTGATGATGCTAGTCCATCATGTTCTAACTTCCAATTTTGACCTTCTACAAGTTTTTCATCATTAGATAGGTATGCTCCAATTTTTGTTATTTTACCTGGTACATTTCCTTCATTTACAACTTTCAGCTTATATTCTACTTCTACATTAGAATTTCCTGATGTAAATGGTGAAACCTTAAACTTATTAACAGTTTTATCTACTTTTTTATCTGTTATATCATTCTTATTATCTCCATTTACAAGTCTTAATTTTGTAACTTCACCTTTTAGACTCATATTAAATGTATTATTGTTTACAAGCCCTAAGTTTTCATCTGACTTACTTTGGAAATCTATCTTAATTCCATCTGATACTGCAACTTGTTTTGTTCCCTCATCTTGTCTATTAATACTTATTGCATCTGATGTCACATTATCTTGTACATTATTTTTCTTATATACAGTTGGTGAATATTTTTGTGTTTCATATTCAAACATTACAGAATATTCTCCATTTGGTACTTCTGTAAAAATATAACTTCCATCTTCATTTGTTAATACTGTTTTTATAATCCTATTTTTTGAATTATCTACAAGTTTCGCTATAACATTTGCAAGTGGTCTTTCATCTTCATCATAAACACCATTTTTATTTGTGTCATCCCATGCTTTACCAGTTATTTCATAGTTTCTTACTAGTTTTTCATCTTCTTTTTTAACATCTTGTATTCCTAAACTCTTTATTTCTTCATCTGATAATTGAAGTTTTCCTTGTCTTACAAGATCTTCTTTTCTTCTAGTATCACTATTTTTTTCAACTATCTGCGTTATTGGATTTGTTTCATATATTTGTTCACCATCTTCATCATAAAGTTCTGCATTTGCTGAAATACTTACTCTATCAACTCCATTATTTTTTCCTATTTCAACTTTTATTTTAATTTCTTTTTCTTCAAAAGGTTCCAAATTCAAATCTTTTTCAACTGTGTTTATGGCTCCTTCTTCTGAAAGTATTCTTGAACCTTCTGGTGCATTAAATACAAAATGTGTATATGATGGTGCTAAACCTACATTTGCAATCTTATATGTATATTCAATAGTTTCACCTTCTTCTAGATATGTCTTATTCTTATCTACAGATTGTTCCATTGTAAGTTCTGGTTTAACAACATATCCTGTAAAATCATGTGAATCTATTAATTCACCTTTTTCATTAAATATTTCTGATTTTATATCAAACACTTTTGTTGAATATTCATCATCATCTGAAACTTCACCAGTTTTAAGTCTAATATTAAAGCTTTTTCCTCTATTTAAAGTTATATTTGATATTTCATATTCATTTGAATTATCATTTACTTTAGTTATTTTAACATCTGGATCATCGTCATCTTTTTCTATACCATCAACTTCAACATTACCTTCTACTTTTATCTTAACTTTAGCGTTTTTTAATTCTTCTAATTGATAATTTCTATTTGCTGTAATTTCAAATTTTGCTATTGCATTTTCTCTAAACATATCTGATGATATTAAATCTTCTGCTTCTTCTGTTCCCAAAGATTTAAAAGATAAATCCGCTTCTTTAACAGCAACCTCAACCTTATCAGCAGTAGTCTCTTTTATTACATTTGTTCCTTCTGCTCTTGTTCTTATCTTAAGTTCTAAACTTTCTGTTCCTGTTGCTTTAAATGTTATTCTTACTGGTCTTTTTTCTCCTGCTTTTATATCTTCCATATCAAACATTATATTTCCGGTCTATATCTCTTGAAAATGCAACTTCTTTTTCTGGTGTTTCTATCTTAACTATTTCAAACCCTTTTGGTGTATCTATATAGTTTTCTACTTTTTTTGCAGTTATTGTTTTTGATTCATTTGTTACTTCATATGTATAACGTACTTCTTTTCCTTGTTCTACCTTCCTTACTTCTGGTGTTAGTTTTCCTGCAAGTGATACCCCTTCACCTGTTGTAAGTTTGATCATATCTGACCATGATGTATATGTTTGCATTGTATTTGATGAATCTACTGCATTAAATATTACTTGTTCTGTTCCTACTGCTTGTTTATTATAGTCTAGATTTGCTGGTAGTTTAAGATTTAAGTTAAACTTATTTAATTGTCCTGGTTTTATACTTTCACCAAATACTATCATATATGTCTTAGTATTAGGAGTAGGGTTAGGAGACCAAGCATTTTGTGGATCATTTAAATCTTGAGTAGCATTTACATTTTCTGAATAATATACATTATATGTAGTATTTGAATTATCCACTTTATTTATTGCACTTGCTAGTGTTAGATTTAAATTATTACCTAGGTCTTGATTTGTATCTACTGTTTTAACACCTTCTACTGGAAGTCTACCAATTAATTTAGCATTTTGTAGTTCTACTGGAAGGTTATTAATCATAAGAACTTGTTTAGATATTATTCTTTCTTTATCTGCTGTTTTTAATATTGCTTCTTTATTTCCTTGTTTTATAGTAGCAATTTCAGCACCATTATCACTATAGTTCTTATATCTATTAGCAACAACCAAACCATCTGGAGCAGCTATTTTTGATTTAGTAACAGATATACCATTACCAAATCTTCTAAATGCTTCATTTTGTTCACCTAATGCAAATTCTTTAGTATTTTCATAAGTTGTAGCATTAACATTAGAATATATTAAATTATATTCTATATCTTGCATTGGAGTTTCTTCGTTTACAGTAATATCAGTATTAACAACAAGGTTAGTACCGGTTAGTAAGGTTACCATTATTTACTGCAGTTTGAGTACCAGAAACTAAAATTCTAATAATCTTATTACCATTTCTAGTATATGTACTAACATTTTCTATTTTAAGTCCGTCACCATAAAGCATATTAGTATCTTTAATCTTAACATCTGTAATAGTATTAGGAAGAACTATTTCATAAACAGAAGTACCATATATATCAGATTCTTCTTTATTATTATTAAGTTCTACAACGAATTCAACATCGTTATTTTCTATAACAGAATATAGTTCTTGTTTATTAGTTCTTAAAGTAGCTTTAGTTTTAGTACCGAAGAAGTTCAACATCAGATACTGCACTTGCTATTCTAACTTTTTCATCTTTACCATTATTATTTATATTAACATTAACTTCTTTTTCAAAAGAAAGCTTATTTAAATCTTTAAGAATAGAAATTGGATATCTAGAAGAAGTAATAGATCTTTCTTCTTTAATAATAATATCTCCTTCTTTAACGATCTTAGAAGTCTTATAGTTAACAACTTTAGTATCATTATTTAAAGTTACAACATAATTATCATTATCTAATTTAGAGCTAGAATCTAAAGTAGCGATATTTTGACCTTTTTCATTAGTAAGTTCAATTTTACCATCTTTACCAAGAACATTTTCAAATTCTTGTTTACTAACTCTAACAGACTTATATGACATACCAGTTTCCATATTTTGTTTATTTCCATTATAGTATGGCATATTATCCATAATTTCTATATTACCATTAATATTTGAAACACTAGTATTAACATTAAGCTTATTATTGAAAGTGATATCTGATTTATTTTCAGATATTGAATTCATATATAGTTTACCTTTAGACATCTTAGTTTTATCAGTTTCATAACTAGCAGAGATAAGTCCACCAAGAGGTTTATTTAAAGTAATATTACCTTGGTATTCTGCTTGATAGTTATTATTTGAATTAAGAAGTTTTTCAAATGCCTTAACATTTAAACTAGCATTATATTCATCTTTAACATTTTGAAGATTTTCATATACACTTGTAACTAAAAGTTTAGTAGTACCAGTTCCTTTTTCATATGTTTTATCTTCAGACATCTTATTTAATATATCTATATTAAGTGTTCCATCTAGCTTATTATATTTTGTGTTCTCTTCTTTTTGTTCTAGTGCTAATTCATTATTTACTCCCTTAGTAGAAAGAAGTGATACTCCTACCTTATCAGGGAACTTACCTTCTATTACAGGTTGTATTGAAGATATTCCGAAGTTTTTCTATTGGAAGATTTTTTTCACCTCCACCATTTTTAACTTCAATTAATGTTTGAAGTACAATATTCTTTCCATTCTCTGCATCTGTTTGCACATATTTTTGAATTTCAGCTTTAACTTCTGGTTTTCTTTCTTCTACCCATTCAATATTAAGAGGTATATCTTTTATAACCTCTTCAACCTTACCTTCTGGTGATATATATGTTGCTCTGAACTTAGCTACTAAATTATTTGATACTATATCTTTTGAAACATTACCTTCATATACATACTTTAAAGGTAACTCAAAATTAACAGTATTACCTTGAAATCTATTTAGTATAATCTTATTACCTTCTACTTTTTCAATAACAGAATTATTATTAGGATTTTCAATACTAAATACTCTAGAATTTTGTCCAGAAATTTCGATTTCTCCTTTTTGTATATATCCATCACGTCTCATACTAATAGTACCAACTATTTTTTGATCCTTACCGAGAAACATCAGCAACAATATTATTTGCTTTTTGTCCATTATTTACAAGCAAAATGTTTGCATCAACATCTCTAACATTAGTATGTGCCTCAAGATTAAGCTCTTGAGAAGCATATACAACAGCACTCTTAGCAACATACATAGTATTAGTAGAACACATTACAAAAACTAATGCACCTGCTACTGTCTTTCTTAAAAACTTTCTTCTTTTCACTTTAAGTCCTCCTCTTGCACTTATTATATTTCTTTCATATATATCTACATACTCTATATATTGCCATAACATATTTTGATCTTCAATAATCTTTATACCGTATTTTTCTTGAATTTAGTAGCTTTATCCACTATTTTAATCATAAACTTCTTACGGAAATATAACTAAATCCTACATAAAATATAATTATTCTTATAATCTATAAAAACCACCATTTTATTTGAATTATTTTTTTCAAATTATTTCTACACCAAATATTTAATTATATTAATTTAAAAAGTCATTATATTTTTTTATTAATTTAACAATATAATCATTAAAATTATTTTCTACTTCTTTTAAGATTTTTCTATCTTTACTATAATAATATATTTTCCCATTATTTTTAGTTGTTATAAAAATATATTCAGAATTATTTTTATAATCTAAAATAAAAAATTTCTCATCAACGATATCATACAATTCGTTTTCTCTCAATTCTTTTTCAAGTGAAAATTGCAATAAAATCCTTTCTCTTACACCAATATCACTGTATAATAAGAATTCTTTTTTACCTAATAATCCTCCTAAACTTTTTCCTGCTATACTTAAATATTCCCTGAAATCTCCTTTCACTTCTATATCATATAGTTCCTCTATCCCCCTTATCTCATCATCATTGTATCCTGTAAATTTCTTCTTGCTCTTTTCAAGATATTTTTCAAAAAGGATAAAAATCTCTGAGGTTTCTTTTCTTTCTGAAGATACGTATTCCCTTATTTCCTTTAATCCTATTATTCTTTTTTCAGATGTATCAACACTGTACCATTAATTCTCCTACAGTGGAAAAATCTAGTGTAGGTTTTAATTCAGGATTGTATCTTTCTACTAAATCAACCATGTATTCATTAAA